>Ga0182744_1002302_pt1 | contig 15775 bp, 17 predicted proteins | sample eDN3rd30CKraftMG_FD_128525 | JGI IMG/M metagenome (GOLD analysis project Ga0182744, IMG submission 128525) | Enriched Miracle-Growth compost microbial communities from Emeryville, California, USA - eDNA 3rd pass 30_C Kraft MG (version 2) (version 2) ...
GCAAACACCAATAAGAGTGTTACCACGATCGCAATTATCCATTTCCAAAAAGATTTCATTTATATTTTTGCTAGATTTTTATGATCCATTATCTTTTGTATTTTACATTTGTTTTGCATGTTATTACTTAGGTAATCCCAGATTGACTTTCAAGCCAGAATAGACTGCCTTCCACATTAAATTGAAAAACGTCCGTTCTTGATCATGTGCATACCGATGTTCTGCCACACGGGGAGCCTCTCCTGGTTTATCGGGATTATTCTTTTTAATAGCAACCCAATTAATAAAAAGAGAAAACAAGCCTTTTTTTTCCAGCTTACCACTCTCTGCATCTAACAAGGCCATTTTAAAATCATGATAGAGCATGGTTGTCTTTACCTGAGCGCCGTATCTGTTTGCTTTTACATCAAAGCGAATCTGGTCAATGTACCCTTGTTCAGCCCGAGCCAACGTGAGTGGTTCCAAAATCTGGTTAAACAGTGATGCCGGCGCCCCAGCTAACGTTCCCTTATAATTAAAGCCACCGGCGGTATCTAACATGTTAAAGTTTAAATCCAACGTCAATCGAGGTTGGCCTAAAAAGAAAGTGGAAAAATGGCAAATGATCCAAGGAGATTGCTTCAGTTCCATCTTGTCATTACTCACATGCATTAATTTTCCATTTAGTTGCTTAAAGAACACCACTCCAGCTCTTCCTGATTTGGGGTTTCTTTCTTTATAGTAAAGATCGATATTTTTTAGATTGATTTGCTTCACTGTGATAGGAAGCTTCAAGCGCTGCAAGGCCAATGACGGAAAATTGTTGGAAGCAATTGTTGTATGTTCGGGCATGCCTTTATCTGCATAGATTCGGAGAATAGGGTGTATGATGGACAACGTATCAACGAGTAATCTACCTTGCGTTTCGAGTTTTTTAAAAGCAATATGTGCAGCCTCAATTTTTGGATATAGCATATCATAACGATCACGCTTATAGGGCAGTTTCGTTGACCACTGTGTTTCGTTATATTGCGGAATTACCCGAAGCGAATCAATTGCCAATCGCTGCTGTTGTGTAGAAATATCCAGTTTATTTAGACGGAACTGATACAACCCGTCTGTTGAAGTATAGCGAATATGGGTGCCATGGATGCGAATGTCTTTTGCAAACCAACACCTGCTGGTATCCTGACGCGCCTTTTCGTGGAAGGTCACTTGTTTCACGTCCACATCTACCTGAGATAGCCAACCATTTGCAGAAGAATCGCGTAAATGATCGGTAGATTTAAATCGGAGGTTTCTTATAGAAAAAAGACCCATTTTACCATCGGGCAGTAACTGTTGTAATCGCTGTTGCCAATCCTGTTTTTCTTTTTTAGGTTGTTTGGTGTTCATATTAACCTGTAAGATGCTTGGCCGATCTACTGCTATCGTCTGCACATCTACTTTTTTGGAGAAGATAAACCTCCATACGCTGAAACCACTTACCTGAATGGCATCGACAGACACCTTATATAATTTGGCCGATTTATCTTTTTGCCTCTGATACGCCGCAGTATCCGGAGTTAAGTGCACCTGCCGCAAGCCCAGGCTACCACTCCACAGACTGACATGTAGATCTTTAAACGTTAATTGATATACTCCTTCACTTTTCTCTTGAACGGCTCTTGTCAATATCTTTGGAAATCGACGTTCTACTATCCATCCAGCTATTGTTACACCTACAAACAGCAAGAGTAGGATGCACGACACCCAAAACAAGCTCCTTTGCCAATTGTTCCATTTTTTATTTATCATTGAATGTGATGCTTATAGGCGGTCAAGGTATAATCATTGTTCGTTCGCTTAACTGCTCTATATATTAACAGCTGCGGATTAAAAATTGTTCTTTATTACCTATGAATCTGGACAAATGGATTTATCCTGAAATACTTAGCTGACAAACTGTCACTGATAATAAAATTATTTTGTACTTTTGTAGCCTTAAATCATGGCCATGATAGAGACAGCATTTAGTTTAAAAGAACACGACGAATCACGCCAGGGAGAAGCGGTAATACTCGAAGGAAATAGAGAGACTCCGAACGACCGCAAGCTTTACATAGAAAGTTACGGATGTCAAATGAATTTTGCCGACAGCGAAATAGTGGCTTCCATTTTATTAGATAAAGGTTTTACAACTACGAGCGATTATAAAGAAGCCGATGTGGTATTCATCAATACTTGTTCGATACGCGAGAACGCTGAGCAACGGGTACGTAATCGGTTAAAGGAATTCGAGTCTGCCAAAGCCAAAAAGCCGGGTATGATCGTAGGCGTTTTAGGCTGTATGGCTGAGCGTTTAAAATCCAAGTTTTTAGAAGAAGAAAAATTGGTAGATGTAGTGGTTGGCCCAGACGCCTACCGCGATTTACCTAACCTGATTGAAAAGGTGGACGACGGGACGCGGGCAGTGAATGTATTGTTGTCTCGTGAGGAAACGTATGCTGATATCAGTCCGGTACGGTTAAACACCAATGGTGTTACCGCTTTCATATCCATTATGCGTGGTTGCGACAACATGTGTTCTTTCTGTGTTGTACCTTTTACCCGTGGACGTGAACGGAGCCGTGACCCACATTCTATTGTAAAAGAAGCACAGGAACTCTTCCAATCCGGCTACCGTGAAGTTACTCTTTTGGGGCAAAATGTAGACTCGTACAAATGGCAAGCTTCTACCCTGGACGGGGTAGCCGAATCACAGCCAGTGAATTTTGCAAAGCTGCTCGAGATGGTAGCCCAGGTTAACCCGCTATTACGGGTTCGTTTTTCTACCTCTCATCCGAAAGATATTACGGATGACGTGCTTTACAGCATGGCTAAGTATGAAAATATTTGCAATTATATTCATTTACCTGTGCAATCAGGTAACTCCAGGGTGCTGGAATTAATGAACCGCACTTATGATCGCGATTGGTATATCAATCGTATCGAGGCTATTCGCCGGATCATTCCAGATTGTGGCATATCAACCGATGTCATTACAGGCTTTTGTACAGAAACAGAAGCAGAACATCAGGAGACTTTATCCATGATGGATTACGTCCAATATGATTATGCTTATATGTTTGCCTATTCAGAACGTCCGGGTACACTGGCCGCAAAGCGTTACGCCGATGATATACCGGAGGAAACTAAAAAGAGACGTTTAACTGAAGTAGTAGGCAAACAACGCGAACACAGCTTGTTACGTCTGCAAGAACAGGTTGGAAAAGTACACAACGTATTGATCGAAGGCTTCTCCAAACGTTCTGATAAAGATTATTGTGGCCGGAATGACCGCAATGCCATGGTGGTCTTTCCGATAAACGAACACTATAAAGTAGGCGATTACGTTCATGTAATAGCCGAGCGTTGTACATCAGCAACGCTCATTGGTAAAATAATTGATTAACGAAAGCGATTTGTCTTTATATAAACGCTTTCAATGAAGTTATTTTAATACGGATTAACACATGGATATCCAAGATATAAAGAATAGATTCGGCATTATTGGCAACTCTCCGCTACTGAATAGAGCGATTGATGTTGCACGACAAGTTGCTCCCACTGATATCACGATTTTGATTACGGGCGAAAGCGGAAGTGGTAAAGAGGTTTTTTCTCATATCATCCACCAACTGAGCAGTAGAAAGCACGGTGCTTTTATTGCCGTCAACTGCGGCGCCATACCGGAGGGCACCATCGATTCGGAACTTTTCGGACATGAAAAGGGGTCATTTACTGGAGCCCACGAAGCACGAAAAGGATATTTTGAGGTCGTTAATGGTGGTACCATCTTTCTTGATGAGGTCGCGGAACTCCCCCTCAGTACCCAAGCGCGTTTACTACGCGTGCTCGAATCGGGTGAATACATCCGTGTTGGATCATCTAAAGTACAAAAAACCAATGTACGGGTCATTGCGGCCACCAATGTAGATGTGTATGATGCCGTAAGAGCAGGTAAATTTCGAGAAGACCTCTATTATCGGCTCAACACGGTACCTTTACGCATCCCATCGTTGCGAGACAGAAGGGAAGACATTCATTTATTGTTTAGAAAATTCATAGCTGATTTTACAGATAAATACCGGAGTCCTAGTATTCAACTGACGGATGATGCGCAACAATTACTGAGCAATTACAGTTGGCCGGGCAACGTACGGCAATTGAAGAATATTGCCGAACAGATTGCCGTTTTAGAAAAAGAGCGACTGGTAACCGCCCAAATTTTACAGGCATATTTACCATCTGAGCGTGCCAATACGCTTCCCATGCGTTTAGAAAACAAGAGTAGTGATGATTTTTCAGAGAGAGACTTATTGTATAAGGTGCTATTCGACATGAAAAAAGACATGGTGGATCTAAAAAAGCTCGTGGTAGAATTATTAAAAAACGGCATAGATTCCAGTACCATCTCTGATCACTCACCTTATTTGAACCAACTGTATCGAGATGTACAACCAACCAGTGGTCACAACGAATCGTTTTCACCATTAACCATTCATCAACCAACGGCAACTAAAGAGAGTTATGAGCTAGCACCGCATGCCGAAGAAATTGAAGAATCATTATCGTTGGTAGACAAGGAATCTGATCTGATCAAACGTGCATTAAAAAAATACAAAGGTAAACGTAAATTAGCTGCCCAAGAATTAGGCATATCAGAACGCACGTTGTACCGTAAAATAAAAGACTTGAATTTAAGTTAAATGGATCGATCACTCAAATTAATTGGATTATTTATCCCGCTTTTTTGGCTATTGCAGAGCTGTGGAATCTATAAACTCAACGGGGCTTCTATTCCCGAGGGGATGAAGACCTTCAACGTACAGTTTTTTGAAAATTCGGCACCTATTGTTGTTCCTTACCTCAGTCAGCAATTTACGGAAGCGTTAAAAACGCAGATCAGAACTCAGACAAGTTTAAGTCAGGTCACCTCAGAAGGCGATGCGACATTTGAGGGCCGTATTACAGGCTATGCCATTACTTCAACCGCTGTTGGGGGCAACAATGATATGGCCCAGGCCAATCGCTTATCCATCACGGTAAGTGTTAAATACGTAGACAATATTGTACCTGATAATAGTTTTGAACAAAGTTTTACGCGTTACCAAGATTTTAAGGGCACGGTACAATCTCAGGAGCAAACATTGATTACCGCAATTAACAAACAATTAACAGAAGATATTTTTAATCGGGCTTTTGCCAACTGGTAAGCAAAATAAACAACTATGGCAAAAAACGTTGCATCTCTCCAACAGCAATATGCGACCCTCTTGACAACACCAGAGGTGGCAGATGATGCCGATCTGCACGTATTGTTAGCCGCATATCCTTATAGCCATGCATTATGGTTCATGGCAGCCAAACGCTTTGCTCATAGCGAAAATCCCGATCAAGATTTGCTTCATCGAGCGGCTCTTTATGTAGGTGATCAGGACTTATTATATCGTTATATTGATACCGAGTACCAACCAGCTACCGCCTCCTCTTCCATAGACCAACAAGAAGCTGTAGCAAAGTTAGATGTTCTACTGAGCCAGCACAAAAAAAATACGGAGCCTCCAACTATCGTCATATCCACATCCTCCGAAGAATCAGATACACGGGAAGACGTGGCCAAATATGACGACGAGCACATGCCTTACACCTTTGTATGGTGGCTACATAAAACCCGGCTCGAACACGCCGATACCTACCGCCCTTATGCCTCCACATCGAAACCATCATTAAAAAAAATACAGGACGAGGTTTCGGATATCGTATTAGACCAGCAGATTCGGGAAAATATATTCCACCTCCAATCGCCCGAGGATAAGTTAAGTGTGCATGAGGATAAAGCCATCCGATTTAAAATTCCGCACAAAACAGATGAGTTGATCGAGCGCTTTATAAAAGAAGAACCACAGATCAAAGCACCTCAAGTCAATCAAATTACATTGGAGAATAAAGCTAGGCAAAGTGCAGAAGACGAGTCGATCTTTGTTTCTGAAACCTTAGCACAGATTTATGAGGAGCAAGGGCTTTATCATAAGGCAATAGATGCTTATATGAAATTAAGTTTGAAATATCCCAAAAAAAGTGTTTATTTTGCCGACCGTATTAAAGATTTAGAAAACAAAATTAATTAACTTCATAAAGAAATGCATACATTATTTATCATACTGACCATTTTAGCGTCTGTGCTATTGGTCTTTATTGTATTGATTCAAAATCCAAAAGGTGGTGGCCTATCTTCTGGTTTTGCCGGCAGCAATAACCTCATGGGCGTACAACGTACTGGAGATATTCTAGAAAAGGGCACTTGGGTTTTGGTTATTGCCATCATGGTATTTTCATTATTATTGAATATAACCAGCCCAAGTACAAGCACTGGAGGTAATGACTTGAAGCAACAGATTACGGCACCTGCAACACCTGCGGCGCCCTTATCTATCCCTTCAACAACGCCTACTGCCCCCCAAGGACAGCAACCAGCTGCAACAACAGATTCGACAAAATAGTAAAAACGAATTTTTATAAAAAGAGGGTACCTAAGTGGGTGCCCTTTTTTATTGGCTGACAAATATGCAGCTAAGCTGACATTGAAAACAGGTCATTTTCGGACGCTTTGTAAGACACAATGAAAAAATGACAACAAAAATTAAGCTTTTTAATTTTGGCACAGTTCATGTCCAATCCATGGACAGAAACGTTAATCTAAATAAAACAAATAATAACATTATTACAATTATGGCATTAAGTATCAAACCGATTGGAGACAGAGTAGTAGTAGAAGCTGCTGCTGCCGAAGAAAAGACCGCATCAGGCATTTACATTCCTGATACAGCTAAAGAAAAACCACAACGTGGAACAGTGGTTGCAGTTGGTGAAGGCAAAAAAGATGAGCCTATTACAGTAAAAGTAGGTGATGAAGTTTTGTATGGTAAATATGCCGGTACCGAGATATCCTACGAAGGAAAAGAATATTTAATTATGCGCGAGTCTGACATTTACGCTATTCTGTAAGTCAGACAACCAGTTAAAATTAAACGATTTAAAAATCATTCATTCTTAAAACTGCGTAGAGCAAGCATTGTATATACGCAATTTTAAATTTAACAATTATGTCAAAGCAAGTAAAATATAACGTTGAAGCACGCGATGCACTGAAAAAAGGTGTTGACATCTTAGCAAACGCCGTAAAAGTAACATTAGGACCGAAAGGCCGTAACGTAATTATTGAAAAGAAATTCGGATCACCTGCTATCACAAAAGACGGTGTTACCGTTGCCAAGGAAATCGACCTGAAAGATCCTCTTGAAAATATGGGCGCACAAATGGTTAAAGAAGTTGCCTCGAAAACAGCTGATCAAGCTGGTGACGGTACAACTACGGCAACTGTATTAGCGCAAGCGATCGTAACAGCTGGTATTAAAAACGTTGCTGCTGGTGCCAATCCGATGGATTTGAAACGCGGTATCGACAAAGCAGTAGCTGTTGTAGTTGAAAACTTAAGAGCACAATCGCAAACAGTTGGCGAAGACAATAGCAAAATTAAGCAAGTAGCATCTATTTCTGCTAACAATGACGAGGTAATCGGCGAGCTTATTGCAGAAGCGATGGAAAAAGTAGGCAAAGATGGTGTTATTACTGTTGAGGAAGCCAAAGGTACTGAAACTGAGGTAAAAACAGTAGAAGGTATGCAATTTGATCGTGGCTACCTTTCACCCTATTTCGCTACCAATACTGAAAAGATGGAAGCTGAATTGGAAAATCCTTACATCCTGATTTACGATAAAAAAATCAGCAATATGAAGGAATTGCTTCCTATTTTAGAAAAGCAAGTTCAAACCGGCAAACCACTTTTGATCATTGCAGAAGATTTAGATGGCGAGGCGTTGGCTACTTTAGTTGTCAATAAAATCCGTGGTTCATTGAAAGTAGCTGCTGTTAAAGCGCCTGGATTTGGCGACCGTCGTAAAGCCATGTTGGAAGACATCGCGATCTTGACCGGAGGTACCGTTATTTCGGAAGAGAGAGGATATAAGTTAGAAAACGCAGAGCTTTCTTACTTGGGTCAAGCAGAAAAAGTGGTTGTTGATAAAGACAATACCACGATTATCAATGGTTCAGGTAACGCAGAAGATATCAAGGGCCGTGTAAACCAAATCAAAGCTCAGATTGAAACAACTACTTCAGACTATGACCGTGAGAAATTGCAAGAACGCTTGGCTAAATTAGCTGGCGGTGTAGCTGTTCTTTATGTGGGTGCTGCTACTGAAGTAGAAATGAAAGAAAAGAAAGACCGTGTAGATGACGCGTTACATGCAACACGTGCAGCCGTTGAAGAAGGCATTGTTGCTGGCGGTGGTGTTGCTTTCATCCGTGCCATTGAAGCACTTGAAGGTCTTAAAGGTGCCCATGATGATGAGACCACTGGTATCAATATCATTAAGCGCGCTATCGAAGAGCCATTGCGTACCATTTGTAACAATGCGGGTATAGAAGGTTCTATCGTTGTACAAAAAGTGAAAGAAGGTAGCGCAGACTTCGGTTATAACGCACGCTTCGATAAATACGAAAACTTAATCGGTGCGGGTGTTATTGATCCGACTAAAGTATCGCGTGTTGCATTAGAAAATGCTGCTTCTATTGCGTCTATGCTTTTAACCACTGAGTGTGTATTGGCAGATGAGCCTGAAGAAGAAAAAGCTGGTGCAGGTGCTCCACCAATGGGTGGCGGCATGGGCGGTATGATGTAAGATGCTCCCCATTAATAAAAAAACCGTGGTAATAAATTACCACGGTTTTTTTATTGGCTGTCAGTAATCTGCCGTGAAAGCCGCTAACTAGTACGTTTCGCTATCGGGAGGGATTCCAAAATTATAGTTCCGTGCGCGCTGTTTAGTCTTGTTTTTTTTCTTCGGAGCCTTTTTAATCCACGTGGTTACAGCGTCGATGGCGTGTGCTAATCTTTCTTTATTTAACAAGCCTGCTGCCTGACTAGACAAAAGGCCCATTACAATCCGTTTAATATAGCCCGCTTTACGAAAAAAGACACGGTTAACTAAGAAAGGCAAACCTATTCTGAGACTTTTAGATAACCAATCTTCCTGTGTTGATGACTGTGTACCTATTTTATTCAACAAGTCTGCTCCTGGTATAAAAGAGAACAATTGTTGAAAAAAATGAAAGGGCTTAGTTACCTTATCTTTTAATAAGGAGACTTGGAATTCTAAAAAGGCTTCCTGTTCTACTTTTATATTTTTAAGCCGGGCAATTTCGGCTTGTAATTCCGTTACGTTGGAAATTTTAGTCTTCATCGTCATCATCATTACGTAAACGCATCAATATGCGCACACAGACATTGGCAATCCATTTCTTGATCCCTGTTTTAAGTACGGCAACTAGCAAAATCAACAGGATAAAACAGACACCTGTTAATGCAAAACCCAAAGCATAGCTCCCTAGCCACTCGCCAATAAAAAATGCCAAGGCCATACTCAAATAAAATACTACAAAAAAAACGAACAGGAGACTGATTATACTAACGGCCATGCCCGGAATAATCCGGGACATACGTCTTACCAATGTTAAATAAGCTAAATCGGTATAATTTTCTACATATTCTTTTAGCTTTTGTATAACACCTTTGAGCGAAAATTTATTCTGATCTTCCATAGATAACATTTTCCCAAATTCCATTATAGGCGCGTTGCTCGTCTGTCTCAGCACCTATAATGGAATTGGATTATATTCAAGCATGTTCTTCCAAGGCTTCTTCGATATCAGCTTCGCCCTTATTTACTTTTGATTTAACACTTGCTACCACGCGTTCCTTCAAATCATTAAATTGTTCCATTTGCTCAGCAGTACGTTCCTTAATTGCATCGCCCAAATCCTTCAATGAATCACTTAATTTATCGCGTGTATCAGAGCCTTTTTCAGGGGCAAATAAAATGCCCAATGCCGCTCCGGCGGCCAACCCTGCCAATAAAGCAGCTACTACTTTTCCGTTATCGTTCATAACTAAAAAATTAAATATAATTATCAATAAAATCAAGGCTACGTCATGCAGGCCTCTTATAAATACAAAATATCAAGCAAACTGTTTGCCAATTGCATGCTAAAGATAAAAAATAATAAACTATTCTGCTGTAAAATTAGGCGCTCTCTTTTCCAAAAAAGCCCGTACACCCTCTTTAAAATCGGCCGTTCCAAAACACTTCGAGAATTCGTTCTTCTCCACATCAAATCCCGCTGCTGGTGCCATCAACGACGCATTGACGGCACGTATGGCTGCAGCAATGGCATGAGATGAACGCATCATGAGCTTGTTCATAATCTCTTCTGCTTTGGCAATCACTTCATCAGCTGGAACGACATGGTTCACCAGCCCAATCTGTAGGGCTTTTTCGGCATTAATCATATCACCTGTAAGAATCATCTCTAATGCGTTTCCTCTCCCAACCAATTGGGTCAATCGCTGTGTTCCACCGTAGCCCGGAATGAGTCCTAAAGACACTTCAGGTAATCCGAGACGTGCGGTATGGCTAGCCACCCGAATATGGCATGCCATAGCCAGTTCTAACCCACCTCCTAAAGCAAAACCATTAATGGCGGCAATAATTGGTTTCTCTGCATGGTGTATCAAATCAAAGACCTTTTCCTGCCCTTCTTGGGCCAAAGCATAACCTTCTGCTTCATTAAAATGAGCAAATTCCGCTATATCTGCTCCTGCCACAAAAGCTTTCTCTCCACTCCCTGTAATAATGATACCTTTTACCCATTTATTTTCCAAGCCAGCTGTTAATGTATGACTGAGTTCTGAAAGCATTTCGCTATTTAACGCATTGCGCTTATGTTCGCGATTGATGGTGAGATATAAAATTTCGTTGGCTGTTTTACTTATTAAAAATTGATCGGGCATAGCATGCAACTTATTATTTTAACTCTTATAACTAAAGAATAGAACAAATGTTCTCAAAATCTTTTAAAAATTTACTACACAAGAATAACCATGCCAAATGCCGCTATTGATATTTATAGATGGGTTTTATTTCCCAATATTATCATAATAGTTAAATTATTTCTCAAAACAATTTTTTATTCCAATATTATTCGTATTTTTGCAGGCAATATTTTTCACATATAAACGTTTGCTTGTAATGCTCATGTACGAGCATCATCTTTTGTAAACAGTTTATTAAGTGTGTGCCTATGAAGTTTAAAAAAAGCATGGTATTGCCTAGCGTTGTGTTCTTGCTCATGGCCATTACGATTTGTATGGGCTGGCGTTCTATCCAACACGCAAAAGCAATAACCAAAGCGACCAACACAACCGTTAAAAAGGAAGCAGCACGATCCATCTTATCTTATAATTTTGAATCGACATTCCAACAAATTAAAGAATCAGCTCCTACGCTAGATAGTAATGTATTCAAGCAAGCCTATATCGGCTACCTCAATTTGCGTGAACAAGGTAAAACACAGTCGTCGATTATTAGTATTGCCGATCTCAGTTTACATAGCAGTCAACCCCGGTTGTGGATCATCGATCTGGAGCAGGATCGTGTATTACTTCATACTTATGTGGCGCATGGCCGTGGAAGCGGTCTGGCAGAAGCAAAAACTTTTTCTAATCGCCCAAATTCAAATCAAAGTAGTTTAGGATTCTATTTAACCGGAGAAACCTATCAGGGTAAACACGGACGTTCTTTAAGGCTAGATGGTTTAGACAAAGGCTTTAACACCAACGCTCGCTCGCGTGGTATTGTGCTCCATGGTGCATGGTATGTAGGAGCTAATATCCTGAGAGGTCAGAACCGGATGGGAGTGAGTCAAGGTTGCCCAGCTGTAGCCGAGCACCTGAAAGACAAAATCATTGATTTAATAAAAGGCCATTCTGTATTATATATTCATGGACCATCCAGCAGCTATCATTCTGCATTATTGAATGAGCAGGCAGCTACACAAAGTTTAATGGCTTCCAATTTGGAGTATGAACAATTTCTAGCCGACTCTGCGTTAGCCGACGCCAACTTATTGTAGCAACCGATACAGCATGGAATCCAAACCATATACATCCGGATAGAACTGCAACTGTCCTTTCTCATCCTTGGTACAGGTTGCATAATCTAAGATAACCTGTGGTTGAGGAGAGAGGGATATGGTTCTAGCAACGGGTTCTTCACTGCCCATTTCTTCTTTAATAGTGGTATATTTTTCACCCTCTCCAAATAATGCATGCGCCAAGTCCAACGGCTTCTCTACTCGTACACACCCGTGACTCGCGGCCCGCATGGTCCTACCGAAAACAGCTTTTGCAGGCGTATCATGCAAATACACACTACTTCCATTATTGAACAAAAACTTAATCAGCCCAAGCGAATTAGCATCCCCAGGCCGTTGCTTAAAACTGTAAGGTAAATGCTGCTCATCATAACGTTGCCAATCAATCGTATCCGGATCCGTTATTCGCTTGCCCTGATAATAAACATCCATACCATGGTTCGCTAAATAGTATCTATCTGCCTTTGCCTGCACTAAGATCTCTTTTTTTGCAATGCTGGCTGGAATATTCCAGATGGGGTTAACCTGCACACTATGAATCCGACTACTCAATATCGGTGTTTCGTGCCCATCGGCCTTCCCTACAACTACCTTCATCGCCCCCACCAAGCTACCTTCTTCAATCGTCTGTAATGTATAAGCAGGGATATTGACATATACAAGCCGGCTGCTATCTCGTTTGAACTTCCAACGCATCCGCTCGAGGTTAGCAATGATCGTCAGCACATCTTTTTCATGATGTTGTTGCAGCATTTTTTGAAGTGAAGTATACACGGTATCATGAGGTTGTATACGTATTAAATGAGCGTGCAAATCGGTGGTAGACAATACCGTGTTAAATGCTACACTATCTGGCCGTTCTACCTGTATATAATAACGGGGAAGCGATTTTCGAGGATTTATCTTTCCAAATTGTAAGGCAAAACTATATTGTGTTAATGCCTCAGCAAAGAGCAACTCGGTCATCACAACTTGCTGATAAGCCTGTTTCACCCCACTTACCTTTTCCTTGTTATTCAAGTCGGCCAATGCCTGTTTCAACAACTGGACACGATATGGTCTAGCCGAGAGACCATGTTCGCCGATTCGTTCTATGGAAGCAATGAGTTCATTCAGTGAAGCATCTGCATAAAATTTACTCAATAAGACAGGCGTATATCCCTGTGCATGATAAAATGCAGTGAGGTACCTGGGATTCTTCAGTTTGGCTTGATGCTGTTGGAGGTATGTCTTAAAAACCGTTGTCAATGAGTCGGCATCCAGCTCTTTGTATACCTTATTTTTTGTTTCTTTATAAAGGATGCGGCCAATGGGTGTACCTGATTTAGTACAGCTATTTAAAGCAGCGACGATGATTAAGCCAATAAAACCCCACAGAATAAAATGAATTCGGTATCTACCCATATATGCTTTTTTGACTAAATACAGGCATAAATGATGCCGATTATTTATCGAGCCGATTCGGGTACTACACAGAAACCTACATCGCTTACTTCTTTAAGGGGATTGTCGCGCATATTTTGCTCTATCTTAAACTGATAAACACCGGTGTCTGGAAAATGATAATTGGTATGATATGCAATTTGATAGGTATATAAACTTCCGATTCCTTTACCCAACCATCTTCCGTCTTGATCGGCTACCTGAAATTCGACCCGTTTGGTATGGGTTTGATTAGTAGGTGTTGTTTGATGAACGAGCAGGAACAAATTAGCATAGCGATAATCGGCGCTTAGCCGGAAGTTAACCTTCAAACGATAAGCCTTTGAAGTATCCCGCACATGAACACGGAAAGTGGGTGTAAAATTATAATTCCATCGCTTATTCGGTATCGGTTTAAACTCATCGATCAGTACGCCATGATTGCAGGCACTCAACAGCAAGAAGCCCATCAATACCCCAATTCCCCAACTGCTGCACCGCACACTCGACCTACGCCGTTTATTCTTTGCTCCCATTTGCTGCGTTTCCGTCTTTGTTCGTCCCTTTCTTATTCCGATAACGTTTCCGATTTCCCTTTGATTTATTGGAACTCGTTTGGCCTTTCTCCGTTTCCGGCAAAGGTTCTCCGCCATTCGTCACTGTTTTCGTGTCGCCTTTATCCGCCTGATTAGGTGCTCTGTTGGCTGCAATGGCTTTCGCTTCAGGCCCCTGCTGCTTATTCTTGTTCCGTTTCCGTGATGATGATCGTTTCTTTTTCTTGGCCTTTTCGTCCAACCGGGTTAAGCTATCTTGCCCTACTACATTTTCATAATCATAGGCAACCGGTTTGGCCACTTCTACTTCGGGCTTTACTCCCAACAATTCTTCCGGTTTAACCCCTTGTTTATTGCCTTCTGCAATCTCTTTCACCTGTTCAATCTCCAGGGATATCCAGCTTTCATCGCCCGGATAGGAAAACCACATGAGTTTCTTAAAAATATCTGTTTTCTGCCAATAAGCCGTGCCTTTCTTCGTTTCCAAACGGTCGATATCACTCGGAATATCCTTTAAGGCATCCATATACGTATCCAGTTCGTAATTGAGGCAACATTTAAGTTTACCACACTGGCCTGCCAGTTTCAGGGTATTCAGTGATAAATTTTGGTATCTTGCTGCTGAGGTAGACACCGTCTTAAAATCAGTAAGCCAAGTAGAGCAACATAGTTCCCTCCCGCAAGAACCAATGCCTCCTAGGCGACTTGCTTCCTGCCGCATTCCAATTTGGCGCATTTCAATCCGTATACGGAACGCTTCTGCCATTTTCTTGATGAGTTCGCGAAAATCGACACGCCCTTCGGCCGTATAGTAAAAAGTAGCTTTCGTTTTATCGCCCTGATAATCCACATCACTCAACTTCATAGATAACCCCAAATCAAGCGCTAATTTACGTGCCCTGTGCATGGTTTCCCATTCCAAATCTTTCGCCACTTGGTATTTCTCCATGTCGTTCGGTGTGGCCTTTCGAAATATTTTCTTTTCAACTTGTTCTGGTGTTACTTTGTTTTTCTTCAATTGTAGCCGCACCAATTCGCCTGTTAACGAAACAAAACCAATATCGTAGCCTCCTGTGGCCGTTTCGACCGCCACAGGCTCACCCATTTCAAGATAAAGGTGCTCTGGATTGATATAAAAATCTTTCCTCGAACCTTTGAACCTGACTTCGACAATGTTGAATGGTATATAGTTTGCCGGCATATCCATATGGCTTAGCCAGTCGTAAACATCCAATTTATTACATCCGTTTGTCATGCACGAGCCGTTGTTTTGGCAACCTGCGGGAGCACAACCTCCACCGGATGAGCAATTATCACATCCCATATTTATATATATTGAGTCTCGCTGTTAACGAGAACGTTTAGCGTTTTTTAAATAATACAATCAATTGCAAAGATACATCTAAAAATAAAATTTTAGGGTTTGCATTTCGTTCTACATAATAACTCGTTTTTTCAAAAATCTGCACACAGGCAGCCAACTGATCGGTACTATACAAAGGGGCAAACTTCTCTACAAACAGTAGCTCGGCCTCCGGTAAATGAACCAAATGTTTAGCGCCCGCTTTAAAAAGAATTACTTCGCGCATCATTTGAATAGCGTAAAGTAAGAAACTTTTTTGGTTTTCACGGCCAAGTTTAGCTAATTCTTCATCCACTAGAGCTAGAATATCCAATACCTTTGTACTAAAACATAAACGTAGCCATTGTACAAACAGATCGAAATAATTATTGCTGGTATCAGC
>Ga0182744_1002304_pt1 | contig 15771 bp, 14 predicted proteins | sample eDN3rd30CKraftMG_FD_128525 | JGI IMG/M metagenome (GOLD analysis project Ga0182744, IMG submission 128525) | Enriched Miracle-Growth compost microbial communities from Emeryville, California, USA - eDNA 3rd pass 30_C Kraft MG (version 2) (version 2) ...
AACAACGACCTCCGGATGGCGCTGAAACTCGCCATGGACCGCGAGGAATTGCTCGACAAGATCCTGCGCGGCTACGGCGAAGTCGGCAACGACATGCCGGTCAACAAGGCCTATCCGCTGTTCTCCGACGACATCGAGCAGCGCAAGTTCGACCCTGACAAGGCGGCGGAATTCTACAAGAAGTCCGGCCATTCCGGCTCGATCCTGCTGCGCACCTCCGACGTCGCCTTCCCCGGCGCGGTCGATGCAGCCCAGCTCTACCAGCAGAGCTGCGCCAAGGCCGGCATCAAGATCGAGATCAAGCGCGAGCCGGGCGACGGCTACTGGTCGGAAGTGTGGAACAAGCAGCCCTTCTCGCTTTCCTACTGGGGCGGGCGGCCGACGCAGGACCAGATGTATTCCACCGCCTACATCTCCAGCGCCGACTGGAACGACACCCGCTTCAAGAGCGAGAAGTTCGACAAGATGGTCATCGCCGCGCGCGGCGAACTGGACGAGGCCAAGCGCAAGCAGATGTACCGCGACATGGGCATCATGATGCGCGACGAAGGCGGGCTCATCGTGCCCTTCTTCAACCAGTATATCGACGCCTCCGGCAAGGGCGTGCAGGGCTGGGTCAGCAACCCGGCGCAGGAGATGTGCGGCGGCTATGCACTGGCGATGTGCTGGCTGGAAGCCTGAGCCGGCCTTGCGCTCATGTCTTCCCCCATCCTGAAACTCATAGCCCAGCGCGTTGCGCTGGGCGTCCTCCTGATGTTCGCCGTTTCGGTGCTGATCTTCGCCGGAACGCAGATCCTGCCTGGCGACGTCGCGCAATCCATCCTCGGCCAGGCGGCGACGCCTGAAGCGCTGGCCAACCTGCGCGCCGAACTCGGCCTCAACGATCCGGCCTATATCCGCTATTTCCACTGGCTGGGCGGCGTGCTCACCGGTGACCTCGGCACGGCCCTTTCGAGCGGCCAGGACATCGCCAGCTCGATCGGCACGCGGCTGTGGAACACGCTGTTCCTCGCCTTCTGCGCGGCCATCATCTCGGTGCCGCTGGCGATCATCCTCGGCCTTCTCGCCGTGCGCTACCGCAACGGCTGGGTCGACAAGCTGATCTCCGGGCTGGCGCTGGCCTCCACTTCGTTTCCCGAGTTCTTCATCGGCTACCTGCTCGTCTATTTCTTCGCCGTGAAATGGCAGATCTTCCCCGGCATCTCCACCGTCTACGAGGGCATGCCGTTCCTCGACAGGCTGGAGGCGATCGCCCTGCCGACCGCCGCCCTGACCCTGGTGGTGCTGGCGCAGATGATGCGCATGACGCGCGCCGCCATCCTCAACCTGATGCAGTCGGCCTTCGTCGAAACCGCCGAGCTGAAGGGCCTGTCGGCCTTCGCCATCATCCGCAAGCACGCCTTGCCCAACGCGGTGGCGCCGATCGTCAACGTGGTGATGCTCAACCTCGCCTACCTGATCGTCGGCGTCGTCGTCATCGAGGTGATCTTCGTCTATCCCGGCATGGGCCAGTACCTGGTCGACCATGTCGCCAAGCGCGACGTGCCGGTCGTGCAGGCCGTGGGGCTGATTTTCGCTGCCGTCTACATCACGCTCAACATCGTCGCGGACATAGCGTCAATCGTCGCCAATCCGCGCCTCAGGCATCCGAAATAGGGGCGCCGAACGTGCTCGACCTGAAGAACATTCCCCTCCCCGCCCTGCTCGGCATGATCTTTACCGTGCTGTTCCTGGTTGCGGCCATCTTCGCGCCCTGGATTGCGCCCTACGGCAACGGGGAGATCGTCGGCGACGTCTGGCAGCCGATGTCGTCGCAGTTCTGGTTCGGCACCGACAATCTCGGCCGGGACCTCCTTTCGCGCATGATCTTCGGCGCGCGCACCACCATCTTCATCGCGGTGCTGGCCACCGCGCTGTCGTTCACGCTGGGCTCGACGCTAGGCTTCTGCGCCGCCGTGCTCGGCGGCTGGTTCGACACCGGCATGTCGCGCCTGGTCGATCTCCTGATGGCGATCCCGACGCTGATCCTCGCGCTGGTGGTGCTGTCGGTGCTGCCCTCGACGCTGGTGACGCTTATCCTGGTCATGGGCATACTGGACTCCACGCGCGTCTACCGGTTGTCGCGCGCGATCGCGGTCGATATCGAGGTCATGGATTTCGTCGAGGCGGCCAAGCTGCGCGGCGAAGGCATGCGCTGGATCATCTTCCGCGAAATCCTGCCCAACGCGCTGTCGCCGCTGATTTCCGAACTCGGCCTGCGCTTCATCTACGCCATCCTGTTCCTGTCGGCGCTGTCCTTCCTCGGGCTCGGCGTGCAGCCGCCGGACGCCGACTGGGGCGGCATGGTCAAGGAGAACAAGGACGGCATCGTCTTCGGCATCGGCGCCGCCCTCATCCCGGCGGCGGCGATCGCCGTCCTCGCCATCTCCGTCAACCTCGTCGCCGACTGGATTCTCAATCGCACGACCAGCCTGAAGGGAGGGCGCGGATGATGGCCGACCTGAAGACCGCACCCCTGAAGAAGCCCGGCATCCTCCTCGACATCCGCAACCTGCGCATCGAGGCGACGGTCTACCCGCCCGGCGAGCCGCCGAAAGACATCGTCATCGTCCACGACGTGTCGCTGACGCTGGAGAAGGGCAAGGTGCTCGGCCTGATCGGCGAATCGGGCGCCGGCAAATCCACCATCGGCCTGTCGGCCATGGGCTACGGGCGCGGCGGCGTGCGCATCACCGGCGGCGAGGTCATCCTCAACGGCCGCGATATTTTGAAGGGCGGCAAGGACGGCCTGCGCAAGCTGCGCGGGCGCGAGGTGTGCTACGTCGCTCAATCGGCGGCGGCAGCCTTCAACCCGGCGCACCGGCTGATGGACCAGGTGGTGGAAGCCACGCTGCTGCACGGCCGGGCGACGCGCGCGGAAGCCGAGAAGCGCGCCGTCAAGCTGTTCAAGGCGCTCAGCCTGCCCGACCCTGAGCATATCGGCGAGCGTTTCCCGCACCAGGTATCGGGCGGCCAGTTGCAGCGCGTAATGACGGCGATGGCGCTCTGCTCCGAGCCGGACCTGATCGTGTTCGACGAGCCGACCACCGCGCTCGACGTGACGACGCAGATCGACGTGCTGGCGGCGATCAAGCACGCCATCCGCGAGACCGGGGTAGCGGCGCTCTACATCACCCACGACCTCGCCGTCGTCGCCCAGGTGTCGGACGAGATCATGGTGCTGCGCCACGGCCGGCTGGTCGAGTGGGGCGGAACCCGCCAGATCATCAAGGAACCGCGGCAGGACTACACCAACGCGCTGGTCTCGGTGCACGAGATCGAGCACGAGGAGAAGAAGCCTGGCACCGCGCCCTTCCTGTCGGTCAAGAACGTCACGGCCGCCTATGGCGGCGGCGCCGTCAAGGTGCTGAAGAACGTCTCGGTCGACATCTATCCCGGCCAGACGCTGGCCGTGGTCGGCGAATCCGGCTCCGGCAAGTCGACGCTGGCGCGCGCCGTCACCGGGCTCTTGCCACCGGAGGAAGGTAGCGTCACCTTCGACGGACGCCCGCTCGCCAGGCGCATGCGCGACCGACCGAAGGAAGACCTGCGCCAGTTGCAGATGATCTACCAGATGGCGGACGTGGCCATGAACCCGCGCCAGACGGTCGGAACCATCATCGGCCGCCCGCTGGAGTTCTACTTCGGCATGCGGGGGCGCGAGCGCGACGCCCGCGTCATCGAACTGCTCGACAAGATCGAGATGGGCAAGGGCTTCATCGACCGCTACCCGGCCGAGCTGTCGGGCGGCCAGAAGCAGCGTGTCTGTATCGCCCGCTCGCTGGCGGCCAAACCCAAGCTGATCATTTGCGACGAGGTGACCTCGGCGCTCGATCCGCTGGTGGCCAACGGCATCCTGAAACTGCTGCTCGAGTTGCAGGCAGAGGAGAACGTCGCCTACCTGTTCATCACCCACGATCTCGCGACGGTGCGCTCGATCGCCGATTCGATCGCGGTGATGTATCGCGGCGAAGTGGTGCGCTACGGTTCGAAGTCGAAGGTGCTGGCGCCGCCCTTCGACGCCTATACCGACCTTCTGTTGTCCTCGGTTCCGGAAATGGAACTGGGCTGGCTGGAAAAGGCGATCAAGGGCCGGCGCATGGAAAGCGCCGGAAACTAGAGCGGGTCCGGACACGGAACCGTTTGGCACTCCTGCCGGTCTATCCCGGCAGCCATCGCGCATGCGGCCCGCGGGAAGGCGTCACATGCGTATGACATTGACGCGGTAGGGACATCTGCATCGCAGACGAATCCTTGCCCACAAAGGGGGAAAGCCATGACCAACGAACTCGACCATCTCGCGCGGCTCGCCGGCAAGGGCCGGATAACGCGCCGCGACTTCCTCGGCCGCGCCGCGGCCCTGGGCGTCTCCGCAGCGCTTGCGGGAACGCTCGCCGAGCGCGCCTTCGCACAGACGCCGGTCAGGGGCGGCATCATCAAGGCAGGGTTGCAGGGCGGCGAATCGACCAACAGCCTCGACCCGGCGCTGAACCTTTCCCAGGTGACCTTTTCCTTCTGCAAGCAGTGGGGCGAGTTCATCGTGCGGCTGACCGCCGACGGCGGGCTGGAAAACAGGATCGCCGAGGAAATCGGCGCTTCGGCGGACGCCAAGACCTGGACCATCAAGGTCCGCGACGGGATCGAGTTCCATAACGGCAAGACGGTGACGGCCGAGGACGTGGCGGCGACGATCGAGCGCCATGCCGACGAGAAATCCAAGTCCGGCGCGCTCGGCATCCTGCGCAACATCAAGGGAATCAAGGCCAACGGCAAAGAGGTCATCTGCACCCTGGCGGATGCCGACGCCGACTTCCCCTACCTGATGGCGGACTACCATCTCGTCGTCCAGCCGAACGGCGGCAAGGACGACCCCAATGCCGGCATCAGCGCCGGCCCTTACAAGGTCGCCGTGAACCAGCCCGGCGTGCGCCATGGCGGCGAGCGATTTGCCAATTACTGGCGCGGCGACAAGGCCGGCCATGCCGACCAGGTCGAGATCGTCGTCATCAACGACGCCACCGCCCGGCTCGCCGCGCTGCAGGGCGGCCAGGTGCACATGATCAACCGCGTCGAGCCCAAGATCGTCGACCTGGTCAAGCGGGTGCCCGGCGTCAGCATCGAGAACGTGCCCGGCAAGGGTTTTTATCCGTTCAACATGTTCTGCGACACCGCGCCGTTCGACAATCATGACCTGAGGATGGCGCTGAAACTCGCCATGGACCGTGAGGAGATGCTGGAAAAGATCCTGCGCGGCTACGGCGCGGTCGGTAACGATTTTCCGATCAACAAGGCCTATCCGCTGTTCTCCGACGATGTCGAGCAGCGCAAGTTCGACCCCGAGAAGGCGGCCGAACTCTACAAGAAATCCGGCCATTCCGGCTCGATCCTGCTGCGCACCTCCGACGTCGCCTTCCCCGGCGCGGTCGATGCCGCGCAACTCTACCAGCAGAGCTGCGCCAAGGCCGGCATCAGGATCGAGATCAAGCGAGAGCCGGGCGACGGCTACTGGTCGGAAGTGTGGAACAAGCAGCCCTTCGCGCTCTCCTATTGGGGCGGGCGCGCGACCCAGGACCAGATGTATTCCACCGGCTACATCTCGACGGCGGACTGGAACGACACCCGCTTCAAGAACGAAAAATTCGACAAGATGCTGTTTTTGGCCCGCGCCGAACTGGATCAGGACAAGCGCAAGGCGATCTACCGGGACATGGCCGTGCTGATCCGCGACGAGGGCGGCCTGATCGTGCCGTTCTTCAACGAGTTCATCGATGCCGCCGCTACCGACAAGGTCGGCGGCTTCGTGAAGAACCCACAGGGCGAAATGATGGACGGCTACGCGCTCAACGAGTGCTGGCTCACCGCCTGATCGTTCGCCTCCAGACCAACCAGGCGGGGTGAGCCTTCACTCCGCCTGTTTCATGCGAGTCCAGAATGCCGCTTTCCTCGAAGCTTCTCCTCATCATCCTCGACGGCGTTCCGTGGCGGAACTGGCGGCGGCTGTTCGGCAATCTCGAAGGCTGGGTGCAGTCGGGCGAGGCGCAGGTGTGGAAAATGCGCTCGGTGCTGCCCTCTACCTCGGCCTGCTGCTACGCCTCGATCCATACCGGCGTGTCGCCACAGGTGCACGGCATCCGCTCCAACGAGGATCGCTTTCGCGTCACCCAGCCCGACATCTTCTCGCAGGTCAGCAGGGCCGGCGGCAAGACCGGGGCGGTGACGCATTCCTACTGGTCGGAATTCTTCAACCGCTTCCCGTTCGATCTCGTCGACGACATGGAATATGACGAACCGGGCGGCCCGATCACGCATGGCCGCTTCCACACCATGACCGGCTACAACGCGCGCAACCAGATGACGCCGAGCGACGTCGACCTGTTCGCCACGCTGACCATGCTGACGAAGCGCTTTTCCATCGACTACGGCATCCTGCATACCTGCACGCTGGACTCGATGGGCCACCGCTTCGGCCACGACTGCAGCGAGATGGACCACGCCTGCTACGCCATGGACGGCATGCTGGCGGCCTTCCTGCCGCGCTGGCGCGAGGCCGGCTACGAGGTGATCGTCACCGCCGACCATGGCCAGACCGACCGCGGCCACCATGGCGGGCACGAGGATTTGCAGCAGGATTTCGCCCTGTATTATTTCGGCCCGGCGAAAGGCCCGGCGAGCGATACCTTGCTCGACCAGTTGCAACTGGCGCCGACGGTGCTCAACCGGCTGGGCGCCCCTGTGGCCGAAACGATGCGGGCGCGGCCGTTCCTGGATTGAGCCATCCCACGGCGATGGCGAACGCCGGATAAAAATAGAGAGCAGCGGGACGTGCCCGCCGCTCTGTGGAGATTTCCAAATCCGCTTTTTTCAAAGGCGTATCGGAAGAGGGTGGAAACGGATCACCGTTTCCGGCCGCTGCTTAGTCGCCCCAACGGGAACGATGATCCTGGGCAGCCTGCTCAGGCGTAGCCTGATGGTTGATATACACCTGCGAGCCCGTCGAAACCGACGAGGTGTAGGTGCTGTCGACGCTGGCCGGAGGCGGGTTCTGGCCGGCAGCATCAACACGGTAGTTCGAGGCAAAAGCGCTGCCAGCGGCAACGAGGAGAGCAGCAGTGGTAAGAGCAATGGTCTTCATTTTAAAACACTCCAGATAAACTGTCTTTCGTCTGTCCGGCAAACGGCGTGTCTTGGGAGGAAAGCGCGTCGTTCGGACAGACCCGATGTGGGGGAGGCCCCGCGCACTTTCCAGTCACGAAGTTTTTCCGCCTGGACCAAGAATCAACCGGTTGAAATCGCATTTTCACAACCTAGCGCCACAATTTTTCCGAGCGTTTTCAATCGATTATAAAAATACTGGAACAATGGCCGGCAAAGGTTTCCGCGCCAGCGTTCACACCGTCTTGTACACATCGTCAACCGGAAGAACCCTAAACCGGCAAAAGATCGGTTGGCTTTCGCAAAGGCGGTCAGGGAATCAGTCGCCGGCCTGCAAGTAGCCGGCCGCGATCTCGCGCATGCGCCGGCGGGAAAAGCTCGGGCCATGGCCGCCGTGGCCGATGCGGATCGGCAGATCGAGCAGGCGCAGCATGGTGCGCCGGTAGGCGGCACGGTCGGAATCCGGCAGGTCGTCGAGCAGCGTGTCGTCGTAGACGGCATCGCCGCTGAAAAAGGTGCCTTCCTTTTCGTCGTACAGGCCGATCGAATCCGGCGAATGGCCGGGAAGGTGCAGCACCGTGAAGCTGCGGTCGCCGAGATCGACGCGGTCGCCTTCGGCGAGAATGCGCGTCAGCGGCGCCGGCTCGATGCGATAGCCGGCGGCTTTCCATCCGGGCCGGGGCAGCCGCGATACCGCGCCTTCCAGCGTCCTGAACTCGTCGGCATAGGTCGCCGCATCGCCCATGCGGGCGAATTCCCCGGCGCTGTGGACCGGGCCGGCGCGCAGCGCGAACTCGTGTAGCGAGCCGACATGGTCGAGATGGATATGGGTGGCGACGGCGAGCAGCGGCTTGCCCGCCGGCGCATCGATCTCCGGCGCCAGCGGGCAGATACCCATGCCGGTATCGACCAGGAGATCGATGTCGCTTCCGCGCACATGCCAGATATTGGCGCGCATATATTCGTGCACGAACGGCTCGGTCAGCATCGTCGTCGTGGCATCGACCACGGTCTTGCTGAACCAGCCGCTCACGCCGCGCACAGCCTCAGACGAACGGCTTGCCGACCTTGTATTTCTCCGGCACCAGCCTCTTCAGGTAGGCCATGCCCTTCTCGGACAGCTGGTTGGTGTCGGGCTGCATGAAATCGTCGGGCATGTGGCGGGTCTTGCCGGCGACGCTCGCCAGCGGCACCTTTTTCAGCACCGTCTTGTCGCCGTCATAGGTGACCGCGACCGATCCGCCGCCCTCGCCCGCCACGGTGACGGCGAAGGCGCCGGCATCGAAGGCCTCGCGGGCGTCCACGGCATTGATCGCGCCGACATAGCCGCGCGGCATGTAGCCCAGCGCATCGACGCGCGCCCGCTTGCCGGGCAGGCCCTCGGCCAGCGCGTGCTCGAGCGCGGCCGTCAGGTCGCTGCCCGACAGCTTGACGTTGCCATGCTGGTCGCGTTCCAGTTTCTCCGGCGGCACCAGGCTTTCCATCAGCGCCTTGCCGTCGGCGGTGGAGACGCCTTCCGAAACTGCGACGATGCAGCGCTTGTGGCGGTCGAGCGTGGAGCGCACGTCCTCGATGAAGCGCTCGGTCGAGAAGGCACGCTCCGGCACGTAAATCAGATGCGGGCCGCTGTCGCCGTCGAGCCGCCAGGCGGCCGAGGCGGCGGTGAGGAAGCCCGCATGTCGGCCCATGACGATGGCGACATAGATGCCGGGCAAGGCGCGGAAATCGAGGTCCACCGACAGGAATGCGCTGGCGACGAACTCGGCCGCCGAGATGAAGCCCGGCACATGGTCGTTCTCGACCAGGTCGTTGTCGATGGTCTTGGGCGCATGGACGAAGGCGATCTTGCCGTCGGCGGCGTCGGTCAGGATCTGCTGCGTGCCCGAAGTGTCGTTGCCGCCGATATAGATGAAGGCATCGGCGCCGACTTTTTGCAGGCCCTTCAGCACCAGTTCGCAATAGGCAGCGTCCGGCTTGTCGCGGGTGGAGCCGAGGGCGGCGCTTGGCGTGCCGGCGATCAGGCGAAGCTGCTCCTCGGGAATGGCGGACAGGTCGACGTAATTGCCGTCGCGGATGCCGCGCACGCCGTGGATCGAGCCGAGCACCTTGGCCCCCGGATGCTTCCTGCGCACTTCCAGCGCGGCGCCGACCATGGTCTGGTTGATGACAGCAGTGGGGCCGCCGCCCTGCGCGATGACGAAGGTTCCGGACATTTCGTTCCTCCAAACGGTCGATTGACGCGTGCCTTACTTACAGGCGCTTGCCTGTCTTTGGCATCGCACACCCGAGGAGGCAAGGGGCGAGGGACGATCAGGCGACCAGAACCGGGTTTCTCTTGGACACGCGGCTGTAGAGATCGATGATATCCTGGTTGATCAGCCGCACGCAGCCCGACGACATCGCCTGGCCGATCGACCACCATTCCGGCGAGCCATGGATGCGGTAGCCGGTATCCCGGCCGTCCTGGAACAGGTAGAGCGCCCGCGCGCCGAGCGGATTGTCCAGCCCGCCGGGCTGGCCGCCCTTCCACTTCACCAGTTCGGGCTTGCGCTGGATCATTTCCGGCGGCGGCGTCCAGGTCGGCCATTCGCGGCCATATTGTACATTGGCGCGGCCCGACCAGCGGAAGCCGTCGCGGCCGATGCCGACGCCGTAGCGGATGGCCTCGCCGCCCTGCTGCACCAGGTAGAGATGCCTCTCCTGCAGCCGGATGACGATGGTGCCGGGCGCCTCGCCGGTGGGGTCGACGACGATCTGGCGGCGGAATTCCGGCTTGACCTTCAGGTAAGGCACCGCCGGCACGACGAAGCCGCCGTCGGTCAGCCCGGCATACATGACGTCCGGGCTGGTGATGTGCTTGTCGACGCTGATGCTTGGCCGGACCGGACGGATCGAGCCGGTGCTCATCGTATCGAGTTCGAAGGCCGACGACATGTCGCCCATGCTGGTGCAGCCGCTGACGGCCAGTACCGCCATCGCCCCGGCCCCGGACAGGACGGCACGACGGGACAGCACCGCCTGCGCGGGCTCGCTGCTTTCGGGGGAAACCTGATGGGACGGCCACTCACGCATGTACGAAACCTTATGCTGAGGGCGCTGAAGCATGATCCCGCCCGACAAGGCATTTTCGGCAATCATGGTTGACAAAGCGTGAACATGCCGTGCGCCCGCAACCGCAGATAGAGTGGCTCGTCGAGGCTCTTTACATCTTCGCCGCGCTGGCGCTTCCTTCCCGTCCCCCTGCGAAAGAGCCGAGCATGACGTTTGAGACCTGGATCGCCTTCTGCGCGGCTTCCGCCGTCCTTCTGGTCATTCCCGGCCCGACGATCCTGCTGGTCGTCTCCTACGCGCTCGGACAGGGCCTGCGCACCGCGCTGCCCATGGCCGCCGGCGTGGCGCTGGGCGATTTCACGGCCATGACCCTGTCCATGCTGGGCGTCGGCGCGCTACTGGCGGCATCGGCCACCGTGTTCACCACCCTCAAGCTGGCCGGCGCGGCCTACCTGATCTATCTCGGGGTCAAGCTATTTCGCGCCGGCGGCGCGCTGCGGGCGGAACCGCGCACCGACGCCACATCCGCCGCAAGGATGATGGCGCACGCCTGGCTAGTCACCGCCCTCAACCCGAAAAGCATCACCTTCTTCGTCGCCTTCCTGCCGCAGTTCCTCGACCGCCACTCGGATTTCTGGGCGCAGATGCTGATCTTCGAAGCGACGTTCCTGATCCTCGCCTTCGCCAATGCGCTCGGCTACGCGCTGGTGGCGGCACGGGCGCGCCGGCTTGTCGGCAACGAGAAGGCGATCCGCCTGTTCAACCGCACCGGCGGCACGCTTCTGGTGGGCGCGGGCGTCGCAACCGTCGCGCTGCGTTCCGGCAACTGACGAAACTGGCCGGACCAGAATTTTTGCGAGGTACGAAAAAAATCGCCTTCGACCCGTTCCCAGGGCCGGCATTTTGCTGTTAGATGCCGGCTCAGGCGCTGAACGGGGAGGAAGGAACCATGTATCTCGGCCTCGATCTCGGCACATCCGGCGTCAAGGCGCTGCTGATCGACGACGACCAGAACGCGGTCGCCAGCGGCCATGCCGCACTCGACGTGTCGCGCCCCCACCATGGCTGGTCGGAGCAGGACCCGGCGCACTGGCTCAAGGCCTGCGACGAGGCCATCGGCGAACTGAAGGCGAGCCATCCGAAGGAACTCGCGGCCGTCAAGGGCATCGGCCTTAGCGGCCAGATGCACGGCGCCACGCTGCTCGACGACGCCGACAAGGTGCTGCGCCCCTGCATCCTGTGGAACGATACGCGCAGCCATGCCGAGGCGGCGCAACTCGACGCCGACCCACGCTTTCGCGCCATCACCGGCAACATCGTCTTTCCCGGCTTCACCGCGCCCAAGCTTCTGTGGGTGAAGAACAACGAGGCAGCCGTCTTCGGCAAGACGGCCAAGGTACTGCTGCCGAAGGATTTCCTGCGGCTGTGGCTTTCCGGCGAACATATTTCGGAAATGTCGGACGCCGCCGGCACGTCGTGGCTCGATACCGGAAATCGGCGCTGGTCGCCGGAGTTGCTGGCAGCGACCTCGCTCGATGAAAGCCATATGCCTTCGCTGGTCGAGGGCACCGAACAGGCCGGCGGGCTGCGTGCCGAACTCGCCTCGGGCTGGGGCATGAAGGCCGGCATCCCGATCGCCGGAGGGGCCGGTGACAATGCGGCATCCGCCTGCGGCATGGGCACGGTCGGCGAAGGCCACGCCTTCGTTTCGCTCGGCACGTCCGGCGTGCTGTTCGCCGCCAATGCCGCCTACCTACCGAACCCCGAAAGCGCGGTGCACACCTTCTGCCATGCCCTGCCCGCCACCTGGCACCAGATGGGCGTCATCCTGTCGGCCACCGATTCGCTCAACTGGCTGTCGCAGATCACCGGCAAGAGCGCAGGCGAACTGACCGACGAACTCGGCGAGAAACTGAAGGCGCCGGCCGGCGTCACGTTCCTGCCCTATCTTTCGGGGGAGCGCACGCCCTACAACGATTCCGTCATCCGCGGCTCCTTTACCGGGCTCGGCCACGAATCGGACCGCCCGGCCCTGACGCAAGCCGTGCTGGAGGGCGTCGCCTTCGCCTTCCGCGACAGTCTCGAGGCGCTGGCCAAGGCCGGCACCACGCTTTCGCGCGTGACCGCCCTCGGCGGCGGCTCGCGCTCGCGCTACTGGCTGAAGGCCATCGCCACGGCGCTCCAGATCCCGGTCGACCTTCCGGCCGACGGCGACTTCGGGGCCGCCTTCGGCGCCGCCCGCCTCGGCCTCATCGCGGCCACGGGCGCCGATCCGGCCAGCGTCTGCACCGCGCCCGCCACCGACGCCACCGTCGAGCCGGACCAGCGCCTCGGCGATGCGTTCGAGCAAGCCTACCAGCGCTACCGCGCGCTTTATCCCGCCATCAAAGGAGCCACCCAATGACCACCGGATTTTTCGGCGACATCAAGCCGGCGCGATATGAGGGGCCGGATTCGACCAATCCGCTCGCCTACCGCTACTACAACAAGGACGAGATCGTCGCCGGCAAGCGCATGGAGGACCATCTGCGCTTTGCCGTCGCCTATTGGCACTCCTTCGCCTGGCCGGGCGGCGACCCGTTCGGTGGCCAGACCTTCGACCGGCCGTGGTTCCCCAAGGCCGGCGGCGTCGACACGATGGAACTGGCGAAACTTAAGGCCGACGTCGCCTTCGAGATGTTCACCGCGCTCGACGCACCCTATTTCTGCTTCCACGATGCCGATGTGCGGCCTGAGGGCGCGACCTTCTCCGAAAGCGCTGCCCGCCTCGACGAGATCGCCGATTATATCGGCGCCAAGATGGAAAAGACCGGCACCAAGCTGCTTTGGGGCACGGCGAACCTGTTTTCCAACCGCCGCTTCATGGCGGGTGCGGCGACCAATCCCGACCCGGACGTCTTCGCCTACTCGGCCGCCACGGTGAAGGTCTGCATGGACGCCACCCAACGGCTCGGCGGCGAGAACTACGTGCTGTGGGGCGGCCGCGAAGGCTACGAAACGCTGCTCAACACCGATCTGAGGCAGGAACAGGAACAGGCCGGCCGCTTCCTGTCGATGGTCATCGACTACAAGCACAGAATAGGTTTCAAGGGCACGATCCTGATCGAGCCGAAGCCGCAGGAACCGACCAAGCACCAGTACGACTACGACGTCGCCACCGTGTACGGCTTCCTGAAGAAGTTCGGATTGGAAAAAGAAGTCAAGCTCAACATCGAGCAGGGCCACGCCATCCTTGCCGGCCATTCCTTCGAGCACGAACTGGCGCTGGCCAACGCGCTCGGCGTGTTCGGCTCCATCGACATGAACCGCAACGACTATCAGTCCGGCTGGGATACCGACCAGTTTCCCAACAACGTGCCGGAGATGGCGCTCGCCTATTATTACGTGCTGCAAGGCGGCGGCTTCACCACCGGCGGCACCAATTTCGACGCCAAGCTGCGCCGCCAGTCGCTCGACCCGCAGGACCTTCTCATCGGCCATATCGGCGCCTTCGACTGCTGCGCGCGCGGCCTCAAGGCGGCGGCCAAGATGATCGAGGACAAGGCGCTTTCGGGCCCGCTCGCCGAGCGCTATGCCGGCTGGAAATCAGCCGAGGCGCAGGCGATGCTTTCGGGCAAGCGGACGCTGGAGGAGATCGCCCAGCGCGTCGTTGCCGAAAGGATCGAGCCGCAGCCGAAGTCGGGCCGGCAGGAATATCTGGAAAACATCGTCAACCGCTACGTGTGAACGCCCACGGAATCGTCTTTCCGCAACGCAGGCGCGTGGGACAAAAATTTGCCCCACGCGCCATTCAATCGCCCCGCTCTTGCCTTCATGAAGCCGTCACGCGTCACCTATATTCTGGCCATGCAACGAGCCGGAAGAAAGGAGGCGAACCGATGCATCACGAACGCGAAATCGACGCCCTGCTCTCGACGAGCGAGGCCGGATCGATTTTTGACCGCCTGATGGCCATGCCCCGCACCGACGAGACGGCCACGCAGGCGAACGAATGGGATCGTGCCGTGGCCAGCCGATTCCAGACGCATCTCGTCAAGCAGATGCGCTCCGTCATCGACAATGGCGGCTGCCAGCAGAACGCCGCCTGAACCGGGCTGCGTCCCCTCTCCTCACCCACGCCGCAACCTGACCGGCGCTTCACCGAAAGCCTTGGAAAAGGCCCGCGAAAACCCCGCGGCGGACGAAAATCCCGTCCGCCCGGCAATGTCGGCCATGGCGATGCGCGTATCGAGCACCAGTCGCCGGGCCGCGCTCAGGCGCAGCCTCAGATAGTAGGCACCGGGCGTCTCGCCGATCGAGCCGCGAAAGACGGTTTCCAGCGTGCGGGCGGTAACGCCCGTGCGCCGGGCGATGGCGGCGATGGTGAGCGGCTGGTCGATATGAGCTTCCATGAGCCGCACCGCTTGCGCCAGCCGTGGATCGTAGCCGTCGAGCCGGCCGAGCGACACCAGCGGCTGGGCGTCGGTCGCAGCGCGCGCCTGATCGTAGATGAACACGCTCGCCACATCGAGCGCTACCGCCATGCCGAGCCGCGCGCGGATCAGGTGCAGCATGAGGTCGAAGGTCGGCACGGCGCCGCCCGACGTGAAGACCGGCCCGTCGATGACATAGCGGTCCGGGCGCACGTCCACCCCCGGGAAGGCCGCCGAAAAGTCCTCCATGTCCTCCCAGTGCGTGGTGGCCGCCCTGCCCTCCAGCAGGCCGGCGCGCGCCACCAGCCAGGTGCCCGCCTCGACGCCGCCGCAGGCGCGGGCCGTGCGCGCGGCGCGGCGCAGGCCGGCAAGCAGGGCCGAGGTGGCATAGTTCTGCGTGCCGAAGCCGGCCACGACGGCAAGCATGTCGGTGGGTTCTGCCGCGTCGAAGGCCCCGCTGACCGCGACCGGCAGGCCGCAGGTGGTGACCGGCGCCTCGCCGGTCATCGACACCAGCCTGAAATCGAACAGTTTCTCGCCGGCGATGCGGTTGGCCGCCCTGAGCGGATCGACGGCGGAGGCCACGCACATGATCGAGGCCCCTGAGAACACCAGCAGTGTCACCTTGAGGGGCGTGTGCTCGGTACGAAAGATCGTCGGCTTTTCGTTTCGCGTCATAAGCTCTTCGTAAATCGCAAAGCATGACTTCGCAAGCGGCGCGATGATCCCGCCACGATCCAAATCGAGATGGGAGGAAACCATGCCGCTGGCCATGAATCGCGAGGTCTTCATCACCTGTGCCGTCACCGGCTCTGGCGGTACTCAGGACCGCAGCCCGCACGTGCCGCGCTCACCCAAGCAGATCGCCGATTCGGCGATCGAGGCCGCCAAGGCGGGCGCCGCCGTCGTGCACTGCCATGTGCGCGACCCGGAAACGGGCAAGCCGCGCCGCGACGTTTCCCTCTACCGCGAGGTCACTGACCGCATCCGCGCCGCCAATGTCGACGTGGTGCTGAACCTCACCGCCGGCATGGGCGGCGACATGGTGTTCGGGTCCACCGAGGCGCCGCTGCCGCTGAAGGAGCAGGGCACCGACATGGCCGGCGCTTCCGAGCGC
>Ga0182744_1002307_pt1 | contig 15739 bp, 20 predicted proteins | sample eDN3rd30CKraftMG_FD_128525 | JGI IMG/M metagenome (GOLD analysis project Ga0182744, IMG submission 128525) | Enriched Miracle-Growth compost microbial communities from Emeryville, California, USA - eDNA 3rd pass 30_C Kraft MG (version 2) (version 2) ...
ACCGGAGGCAATCGTCTGGCCCGGACAATCACCCGGATCGGCACCCCCATCTGCCCAGGCGATGGCCCAGATGCCCATCATGCACTAAGATTGAAACCGGACCACCCTATGGGGTCAGGCCACATGACCTGGGTTTCGGCCACCTCGCGTGGAGTCCGTCATGGGGCGAAATCTGCTACTTCGCTTATGACCTGCCGACCGCCGAATTTCACGATGATCTATACTGCTCCCTTGAGGACAAGTTCCGGTCGAGCCCAAGCACCAGGACGTCGCAAGCTGACTTTGACGCGTGGCTGATCGGGCAGGGCAACCAACCCGTCGTACAATGGACTGACGCGAAGGGAGCGACGAGAGAAGAAACGCTGATGACCTATGTCCGAAACTGCATCCACCATCCAGAAAACCGTCATCGCCCCAAGCATACTGAAGAGCAATTGGCCGAGTCGATCAGCCTGATGTGCAATCTTGCCCGCCCATAGCTCCGCGTTTGTAACTGGCATGCTCTGCGTCGCCGTGTTCTGCCAGATCGGGCGTTGGGCGAGGCCGCCACAGGTCGACCGCTATCTGGCCAGCTGAGAGTTCGGAATCCGCTGCGCATAGTGACTGCTTTCGGCGCCGTGGCACCCCAAAACGGACCGCAGGAAGCAAGACCGGACATTGCCGCTAACGCGCTGACAAGGTCCGTTGCTTAGCCTTTCGCCTGGAAACGCCTACTGCGCGTCCTCTGGACGTAAATGCTAGCCGAGGGATTGGCCGCCGAAGGGATGGACGCGCGAGACTGGCAGTTGGCTGAGAAGGCTATCTTTCTCAAAGCCGAACCGGGCCGGACGAGGTTCGCTCGGTTTGAGACGAAAACGGTTCAGAGACAAAAATTTCGGCGATGCGCCAGTCTTCGAGGTTCGGTCGCCTTGGCTAGACGCCTTCGGAACAAAAAGAAAAAGTCCCGAAACGGGAGCCTCATCCAGGTTCGCTAGACAATAATGGCGGAGAGGGAGGCCGCCATTTCTATGTAGTGTTTAGTTCTGATGTGTCTCATTTAATAATGCAAGATCAATGTGTTGCATATTTCGCAACAGCTTATCCGTCTTGACCTGTCTCATCCAGAAATGATAAATCTCGTCCGTATTGGCGGGTACGATGACGGGTAACAGAATGCCGCGAAAAGCAAAAGACCTGACCGCGATAGAAGTTGCGCGGCTGCGACATCCCGGAAGCCGGGGCAATGTCACTTTTGCGGTAGGGAATGTCGCCGGACTACTGCTGCAATGCACCCCGACAGGCGCACGCACGTGGCTGCTCCGAACGATGGTTGGCACTAAACGGAGGGAAATCGGAATTGGGGGATACCCCGATGTGCCGTTGGCCGATGCAGTACGCATCGCCCGTGAAGCGAAAGAGAAAATCCGGCAAGGGATCGATCCCGTCGAGGATCGGAAGGCGGCGCGCGCTGCCCTTGCCGCACAACAGGCGCGCGGCCTGACATTCAGCGATGCGGTGGACCGCTACCTTGCTGCAAAGCTCGATGCCTTCAAAAACGCAAAGCATCGCCAACAGTGGGAAAACACGCTCAAGACATACGCGCTGCCTGAACTCGGCCCCATGCTGGTTTCGGAAATTACCGTACAGGATGTCTTGCGCGTCCTCGAACTACTGTGGCGCGAGAAAACCGAGACGGCTTCCCGTCTGCGTGGCCGCATTGAGGCTGTGCTGTCATGGGCCACAGTTGCCGGGCATCGATCTGGCGATAATCCAGCAGCGTGGCGCGGCAACCTGAAGGAGCTTCTTCCAGCGCCAACGAAGATCGCCAAGGAGACAAACCAGCCAGCATTGCAACTTGACGACGCGACGCGCTGGTTCAAGGCGCTGCGGTCGCGGCAAGGGACAGGAAGCCGGGCGCTGGAATTTGCGGCGCAGACCGCCTGCCGATCCCAGGAAGTGCGCGGCGCGACATGGGATGAAATCGATCTAGAAAAGGCGCTTTGGATCATTCCGGCATCCCGCATGAAAATGGGAAAGGAGCATCGCGTGCCGCTTTCACCTGTAACCGTGACGCTCCTGAAAGCCTTGCCGCGCATGGCCGATAACTCGCTGGTGTTCCCGGCAGTGAAGGGCGGGCAGTTGAGTGATATGGCCCTCAGCGCAACCATGCGGCGGCTCCACGATGCCGATTTGAAAGCGGGCGGCACGGGCTTCATCGACCGGGTGTCGAAGCGTCCTGCTGTGCCACATGGCTTGCGTAGTTCATTCCGTGATTGGGCGGCGGAGCGCACGAATTATCCGGGTGACATGGCTGAAACGGCGCTGGCGCATAAGGTTTCGAACGCCGTGGAGGCGGCATATCGGCGCGGAGACATGATCGAGAAACGCCGGCTGATGATGACAGCGTGGTCAGATTTCCTTGCGGGCCGGGCTGCGGGCGGGAATGTTGTCCAGTTCGCGGGGGCGCGCTGATGCCGAAAGCTGGCGAAGTCCGACTAAAGACTACAGTAAGCGACGCAAAGGCGGCGGCGGCGTGGCTCGCGGACTATCTCAAAGCTACGTCGCGCGGGACTATTCTTGGAGGAGCGCAGGGCCTCACCCCCCGGACATTGAAACTTATCAAATTGATCAATTTGCTTCAGGCCAAATCCGTCAAGCGCGGTGGGAATTCGGGCTTCGTGATGGTACTTGATCGCAAACTGTTGGCTGAAGTTCAGTTTTTGCACTTTCATATGCAGGCAAAGCGCGGACGGCATTTAATTGGGTTGGTCACCCCGCTTGATAGATTCACCCGATCCGTCAATGCGGCATTGGCGGGGCGCGGACGGCGCGCACGCTCAAGTCACGAAATGAAGAAGGAAGCGCAGAGTTTACAGGTACGCATTGCTCGAAATGCCCAAAGCATATCTAGCGGCACGATCAATAGCGACGTTGTTGATTTCTTGATTGCTCAAAACGACGCGCTCAAGCGGAATGTCCGGCGACTGAACAGGGCTGCTCTTAATTCTGGACTTCCAGCCTTCGAAGGAACTGTACTGACAGGATCGCTCGTGTTGCGAAAATCGACCTAATTCTTGTCCTCACGTCTATACGTCGGATCGCAGCACATTGCTTCCCATCGAAACGGAGGCAAACCGATGCAAACGATTTACTTTCAGGACAATGAAGTCGGCAAGCGCTACGGCGTGTCCCGCGCGTCCATCTGGCGCTGGCTGAAAACTGACCCGAGCTTCCCGAAACCCGTTGCGCTGTCTGCTGGCTGCTCGCGCTGGCGGTTGTCTGACCTCGAAGCATGGGAAGCGGAACGAGCCGCGCAATCCGCCGCCTGAAACCGCCTGCCGGGGCAAGGAAAAGCCCCAGCGTCGAAATATCAACACCGGGGCAGCAGTAATACGGTAATTCAATCTGACAGTTGCTTTTACCGCAACAGCCTGCCGTCTGCAAGATCGTGACGGATAATGACTACTCCAATAATCCTAACAACTGGCCGCACTGTCCCGGCACCTACGCGCATGAATTCAGTTGGCGGTCGCATTATCCTGCTTCATCGTCGCTCAATGTGGATGCCGCCCGTCGATGGCCCGCAAGTATTAATCGACGCGCACGGACATCCCGAAATCGCATTGCTGATTGATCGCATTCTCGACCTCGATCATTCGGGGTTTCTGTCGGAAGCAGAAGCGAAAACGATTACTGAGATCGGCATGCAAATCGAGCGTGGCGTCCTCGCGCACAAGCGACGCATTCGTGACTATCATGATCCGTCAATGCTATTACACCAGTCCGGCGCGATGGTGGAGTGGACTGAGATTGAAGCACAAATCGAACTCGACGCTCGTAACGGTTGCTATGAAACATGGCGCGCGCTGGAATATTTTCACCGATGCCGTGAGTACGTAGAACGTCTGGAAGCCAAATATGGCTTGTTCGGACACGATGCGGGAAAGCGTTAATGTCTGACCGCTTCGAACTGCCGCCCATTGAGGCGTATGAGGATGATGGGGCTGGGGACGTTGTGCAGTTTCCGGCTGATCGATCTGCCTGTCCTGCTGCACCACTCGACACGCTCGACCTGTCTACCATTCCGCTTGATGATGTGCCGCCGCGCAAATGGGTTGTACCTGACCTGATACCGGATCGAAACGTCACCGATCTGTCTGGCGACGGCGGTTTGGGAAAATCACTTCTCGTGCTTCAACTCGGCATCGCGATGGCTTCCGGGCGCGACTGGATCGGGCAAATGCCAGAGCTAGGAACGTTCCTCTATGTCAGTTGCGAAGACGAGCCTGACGAAATCCTGCGGCGGCGCAACGCCGTGCTGACAGGCATGAACCTATCCCCGGCAGACCTGTACGCCTTCCACCTGCTCGATTTGACCGGAGCGGACACGACCGAGCTTGCAGGGCCGGGAAAGGCTACCGCGCTCGATCTGACCGAACTGTACCGCCGACTTGAGGCGACGATTAAACGGCTTCGCCCTAGATGTGTTGCACTCGACACGCGCGCTGATGTGTTCGGTGGCAACGAACTGTCCCGCGTCCAAGTCCGCTTTTTCGTGCGGGCGCTGCGTCGGCTGTGCATCGCATATGACATGGCCATCGTACTGCTATCGCACCCTTCGGTTTCGGGCATGGCGAGCGGTAGCGGCCAGTCCGGTTCTACAGGATGGGGCAATTCGGTTCGTTCGCGCTTGTATCTCACTGCTCCCAAGGCAGACGGCGAAAGCGAGCCTGACCCAGATATTCGTGTCCTGTCGAACAAGAAGGCGAACTACGGCCCACGCGGCTCGGAGATTGTCTTGCGATGGGATCGCGGCATGTTTCGGCCTGACGGCGGCGCGCTCGTCGGTCTGGACCGGGATCGGCAGGAAAGCACGATTGAGGTCACATTCCTGCGCCTGCTGTCGAAGCGGGAGCAAGAAGGGCGACGGGCGAATGCATCGTCCGGGCCGAATTACGCGCCGAAGGTCTTGGCCGAAATGGATCGGACGATCAGCCGGGCGAAATTTCGAGGCGCGATGGAGCGGCTGTTTGCCAAGGAAGAACTCGCGTCCGTTCCCTATGACGCCAACGGCAGGGGCAGCACTCAGCTTGTCATTACCGACAAAGGATTGTCGCGCATCCGGGTGCCGTTTTGATGCCGTTCCGAACTCCCGATCTCCCCCGATCTCCCCGCCCGATCTCGTCCGAACTCCCTTCCGATCTCCAAGGGGAATTTCACGACCTCCCCGCGATCTCCCCTCCGAACTCCCCCTCCCGAACTCCCCCCCATACCCCCCCGCCGCGCTGTCGCGCGCGGCCTTGGGTGGCCGCTCGCGTGCGGCTGAGAAATGCTGTCAAAAACGCAACGGTGGTGATGAGCGCGAAGTTTGACGGTCACGCCTTCCTTCTGCCGGTCTGCTCGACATGGGCCGTTGCGCTGGCCCGGCAGGAAGTCACGCCGCGCCCGATCCTGCCGCCGTGGAGCGCGTCTGACGTGGGCACGGGTGTCTTTGAGCGGTGGACCGAAATGCGCGCTCTTGGCGCTTCTATAGCGGACTTTGAGTTGCCGGGACTCGATCTCGCCGGTGAGTGTCCCTGTCGCGCTGGATAGTCGACGCGAACATTGCAGGGGTGCGAAATCTATGCAGGAGAAGTCACAGGTTCGAATCCTGTCGGTTTCGTGGAGATATCCAACGCAGGGCACGGATGCGCTGCATGCTGAGACGTCTTCCGCGAATGCTGCCCGCTCGCCTATAGCGGGCGGACAAGATTCAGTCAGCCCAATTGGTTTAGTATCGCGTTGGCGGCTCGCAGAGCCATTGCCGCGAGTGTCAGTGTCGGGTTGGCAGTTGCCGACGTTGGGAAGGTCGCCGAACCGACGATGAACAGGTTCGGGTGGTCGTGGCTTCTAAGCTCGGAATCGACTACCGAGGTCTTCGGATCATTTCCCATTTTGGCAGTGCCTATAATGTGGCCTGCTCCCGCAAATGACGGCGAATGGTTGATGCTGGTGGCTCCGAGGAGTTCGAAAATTTCCTGATGTGCCTTCGCGGCCGCCTTCAGGCCCGCCTCCGCATAGTCACCCACCCGGTAGTTGAGCTTAGGTAGCGGCACGCCGTAGCGATCACGCTCGCTTTCGTGAAGGGTGACGCGATTTTCTGGATCGGGAAGCTGTTCGACCAGCGACGCCAAGCGAATATGTCGTGAGGTGGCATCGCGCAGCGCGGCATTCAACTCGTCACCGCGTAAACCCTGCTCTACGAGTTCGGTCACGGTGCTGACCGGCGCACCGGTAGGCCAGGAGTGCCCGTCATTTCCAATCTCTATGCGAAACGCCCCTCGGTCGCTTCGAAATGAGCCGTCGCTCAAGTTCTCAATGCCCGAGGTAGAAAGCGGGCCGCGATATGGCCAGACAGGCTCGTTGGAAAACGCCCAACTTAGCTGGGTTGGGTGATCCATGAGATTGCGCCCGACCATATCAGATGAGTTCGCAACGCCGTTAGGGGTTCTCTCCGAGATAGAGGCCAGTAGGAGGCGGGGTGTCTCGATCGCATGGGCTGCGATGATGAACAGCTTGCCTTTGGCGCGATCCGTGCTGCCGTCACGACGTGTAAACCGTATGGCGGTAACGGCGCCGTCGGCATCGGTTTCCACGAATGTTGCGGTCATTGCCACATGCAGCATGGCGCCGTTCGCTTTGGCCCGTTCGATATGGATAGTCGCATCATATTTTGCCTGCACGGGACAGACGGGGATGCAGCTGGCACTGCCGCAGCAGGACGGGCGTTCTTCGTGCTCTACGGAGTTCCGCGCTTGCGGTGTCGCACTCACCTGATAGGTGGTGCCGGCGAGTTTGGCACTGAAATGTCTATCGAGAAATGTCTGTGGAATGGCGGGCATGGGGAACGGTGCCGAGCGTGGTGCCGTAGGTAGGGACCCTGCTTCTCCGGCAACGCCGAGCTGGCGCTCGGCCTCGACGTAAAACGGCTCGATCTCATCATAGCTTACCGGCCAATCCACGCCGCGCTTGTAGACGCTGTCCAGTCGGAAGTCGTTGGGAGACATGCGGATCGCGGTGCCGAGCCAGTGCCAGGTCGTTCCGCCGACCGCCTTGATATAGGTGCTGAGAAACTTGTCGGGGCCGCTCTGTCGATACCAGTAATCGGGATCCCAAGAGAGAGGATGATCGGCGTCAGGACCCACAGGATAGGCGGATTCCGGCGTCTTGATCAGCGCATTCTGAAACTGTTCTACTGCTTCAAAGCGGTCCACTTCGTCGCCTGCTTCCAATATAGCGACTTTGACATCCGCCTTTGCCAGCACATCTGCGATCAATGCGCCAGCAACACCGGATCCAACGATAATGACGTCCGCTTCAATCATACTCACGGTCAAGTCTCACTCGGGGGCAATGCCCAGTAGCCGGTTTCACCACCGCACCAGCCCTGAGGCTTGGTGTAGTCCATCGCGTCCCACATCAAAGCGTCCATGTAGGCGATAAGATTTTCGCCCGCCGCAGTCTCTTGAACACCAGAATACCACCCGGCAATAACCTGCTGCTCCAATTGAAGGTCCGGCTTGCCATCCGCCAACGCTTTCAGTGCTTCTTCTTTGCCGTCAGCACGTAGGCCGGTGAGTAGACCGTCCGCTAAATCGCCATCCAGTGTGTCGGCATCCATCTGAAGCAGTTTAGAGGAAAGTTGGACAAACCTGGCGCTGTCGAACAGCTCTGCGGCCCACGCAAATCCGTTTCCAGCGAGAAATAATGCCGTGCCGCTACCGAGCCTTAGAATGGCACGGCGGTTGAGTGTGGGTGTGGTGTGCGGAGTAATGGCGGGGGCCTCCAGTTTTACTCGCGGCGACAATGACACTTTCTCATCGCGGAAGACAAGGTGCCGCGTCTTCTGGCGCTTATCAGGATTTGCTCAAAAACTCTCGATAGATAGATTTGGGCTCGCTTGCCGTCAAATCAGTGGGCGGCGAAAACGGATGCGTTGAAAGAGTAATGCCGTCACAGTGCCACCGAGTGGCGAAACGAGCTTTCTGTGACTCGGTGGTGCTCACGGGCTGGCTCTGCGCGCGTCTGTGTAGGCGGCGTTGCAGCTATCGCAACGATTTAAAGATTGACCCCGGAGCGGAAGGTATATGGCGGCGTTACAGAATCGGTTGTCGCCCGCTCCGGGTAACGGAGCGCGCTTTATCCGTAAGCCTCGTTGTCCTGACAAATGCCCTCATGCACATAAAATGAACATAGTCGCCCCTGCTCGCTATTTAAAGGGCGTGAGGCTTGCCATTCGGCGTTCATCGATAGAGCTTCATTGACCTGTTTGAGGCACCAACAGCCTTTACTAAACTAAGCACGGTAAGGCGCGGCATCGCTCGCAGTCGCCGGTACATCGGCGGCGGACGGAATCATTGCCGACAGCGCGCCGTATGCAGCCGGTGGCCTCGTTGTACTCCAACCAGGAGGGACCTATCGATCGGCTGAGAAGCGTGTAGTTTCGGCCACCGTTGCGGCCCGTCAGCATCTCGGCCGTGGAAGCAGCTGGCCATGATGCAGCGAAACCATCGCGACGAGAGGGACGGGTCGCATCCTGCTGCCGAGGCACCAGATACGGTGGCAGCGGCGAGCATCAGGGTAGTCTCGTCGAGAGAGCTGGCGGCATTTCCTAGCCGGCCGGCGGCGCGGCTGCCAGCGGAACCTGGTGGGCTCGCGGGCGGTCAGCAGCGTCGCCATCCAGATACCCGAAGTAGGAGGCTAATGGCCGCGACCAAGGTCACCGCCATCTACACCGTGCCTCTTATTCACTGGACCATTTGCTCCCGGATCCTTACATCTGGACGTGCCTCCGGGAAACCGGAGGTGAGGCGTAGAACCCTCTTCAGCGTGTCCTCGGCTGCTCATCGAGTGGCCGGGTGGCGGTCGCGCATGTACAGGGCGCGAGCCTAAAGGCGACCGCGCCGTTGTGGACACGCGACGGGTTCTAACACCCGGCTTCGGGCAGCGCCTCCATCGAAACAAGGAGGCGAGGATGTACCGGATCAATCCGTTTCAACCAATCACCCGCATCGTAGACGAACTGCGCAATCACGAGGAGGGTTGGGCCGCATCGGCACTCAGCCGCAGCGCCATGTTCTCCGTCCACGAGGAGCAGCCCGAGGCGATGCTTCGCCTGGCGATGGCGTACTGCGCGTGGCGGGGCGTCAGGCTCGATGATGAGCTGCGGGCGGAAATCGTCGAGTTCCTCGGGAGAGGACAGGTCGCATCCATCAGCGGACGCTAGCCGAGACGCATTTACCCGCCCTGCTGGCCTTTCACTGGGCCGGATTGCTGCCCAACTGCACTGACACCTGAGAGTTTTGCCAGCGCTCGCCGGTCATGCCACGGTCTCAGGAAGGTGGCCGCCCGAGCCGCTCCACCAGGAAATCGATCAGCAGGCGCACCTTCCCCGGAACGTAGGCGCCCGGTGGCCGAAGGACGTGAATCGCGTATTCGGGACCCGGGAAGGAAGGCAGCAGCACCTCCAGCCTCCCGGCTTCAATTGCATCGGCAACGAGGAACCCGGGAAGATTTGCCACGCCAAGGCCGGCCACGGCCCAGAGCAGGATGGCGTCGCCATTGTCAGATCGCAAACGCCCCTTGACGCGAACGGTGAGCCATCGCTCACCATCTCGAAACCGCCACTCGGACGCCATCCTCCCGAAATATTCGAGACATTCGTGCTCCGACAGGTCGCGCGGCACCTTCGGCCGCCCTTTGCGGTCAAGATAGTCTGGACTTGCCACGATGACAGACCGAGCGGGCGCGAGCCGGCGGGCGACCAGACTCGAGTCCCGCAGATTTCCGATGCGAATGGCCGCGTCGAACCGCTCCTCGATCAAATCTACAAACTTGTCGCTGTAGGAAACATCAAGTTCCAGCCCGGGGTGAAGTGCCGCCATATCCGTCACGATCGGCGCTATGTGGCGAAGCCCGAACGCCAGCGGCGCCGCTAGCCGAAGCGGCCCCACAATGCCGCCGCCTCGTTTTGCCACAACGTCACGAGCCTCCTCGTAATCAGCCAGGATTCTCTCGGCCCGAACCCACAGCTCAGATCCAGCATCGGTCGGGCTCATGCCACGGGTCGTACGGTCGAGAAGTCGCGTACCGAGGCCGGCCTCAAGCCGGGCAATTCGCCGGCTGATTATGGATTTCGACAGGCCCAACTGTCTGGCAGCGCGACTGTACCCGCCGCCCCTCATCACTTCGACGAAGCTACGCAGATCGTCCATCTCGCTCATTTGAGTGTTCCTAATTATGCAACAGTCTGCTTCACACTTTGGCTATTCTGCTCGCTCAGCGCAACTCTATCTTTGGCGGACAACACCGCATCCAGCCAGGGAAGACAGCGCCATGCCCAATATCCTCACCGTCACCAGCAGCATTCTGGGGGAAGCTTCGATCTCGAATCGCTTGGTCCGACATACCGTCGATGAGCTGCGCAGAACGGAACCAGCCAGCAATGTCGTCACACGGGACCTCGGTTCAGACCCTCTCCCGCATTTGACCGGCGATGCTGCCGCAGCCTTGAGGGCGGAACCGGCAACCCGCCGTCAGAGGGCGGCTCGGGAGCTGTCCGACGGGCTGGTGGCGGAGCTTAAGGCCGCCGATACGCTCGTCATTGGCGCACCGATGTATAATTTCGGCATCCCGACAACGCTGAAGGCATGGTTTGACCACGTGCTGCGCGCCGGGGTGACCTTCCGCTACACGGAAGCCGGTGCCGAGGGCCTTCTGCCTGGCAAGCGCGCGATCGTGATCCTGACGCGCGGCGGATTCTACAGTGACGGGCCGGCGAAGGCATTCGACTCGCAAGAGCCGCACCTCCGCGCGCTGCTCAACTTCATCGGTATCGAGGACGTGACGTTCATCCGCGTGGAGAAGCTGGCGATCAGTCAAGAAGAGCAGGCGCAGGCAATCGATACCGCGGTAGAAAAGATCAACCGTCTTCTGCAGATCGGGCAAAGTCGCGCCGCATAGGCCCTGGTCTGGACGATCGTTCCCTCGCGGTGCTCAGATTCAACAGGAGCAATTCTCATGGAAATCGGCATCTCATCCATCAGCGGACGCTAAACCTTCTATCTGCGCGCCACGAAGGCCTACATTCCGCGGCGTATGACGAAAGTGGCGGTCAAGCAGCAGTGACGAATATCGCCATTTTCGTCGCTGCCGTCGTCGTGGCTGCGTGCTTCATGTAGCAGCCACGTCCACGGAAACTCCGGTGTGATCCAGCCCTCCTGACGTTCCGCGACCGGACGGTCAGGTCGACCATATCGCAACGCGACGACGATGCGAGGCCGATGACGGGTGCCATACAGGGCGCGCTAACCACCATCTCCATCATGTTGCGGCGGGCGCGGGAAGTATTCGACTTCCGGCCGAACCTAAGCGTGTTGGTCGCCATCGACAATGCCAACACGCAGCACCCCGATGGCCAGCATCAACGTCCGCCCGACCAACACCGACAACAAGACCACCCGCGTCGAGGTCGTCCGCGCCCTCGCCCGTCTTGAGAACACCGCGCTCAAGGACGGCCGAGCCGACGAGGGTAACGTCACCTGCACCCGCAACAGGCGCAGCTACGGCTGGGCGATCAACGGCAATCGCTACGGCTGGGCGATCAACGGCAATCGCTGCGGCAAGCAGGATGCCGCCAACAGCATCGCGGCGAGAATGGAGGCCGGCGCGACCCTGAAGGCCGAGCCGACCCCGAAGGCTCCCCGCACCGAGGGCTCGGCGAAGGACGGGGCGGCGACGAAGCAGGCCCACAAGCCCAAGGGCGAGCCGAAGCCGTCGCGCAAGACGGGCGGCGAGCGGCTGGTCGAGATGCTGACGCTGCGCGATGGCGGCGTGACCATCGGCGACATCATGGCCGAGTTTGGCATCCAAGCCCGTAGCGCGCGGGCGCTCATCAGCATCGAGGCGCGGAAGAAGCGCAACCTGAACGTGGTGCTGGGCCGCGAGACCGGCCACTACTCGGTGAAAGGATAGTCCGATGCCGACCATCACCATCAGCGACGAAACGATGAACCTCATCCGCGACTGCGTCACGCCCGGCTTCAGCTTCGTCAGCACGGCCGTGCGCCGCCCGGATGGTGGGTGGGATGTCCCGGTGGACGATGAAATCCATCAGGCGATCCTCGACCACCAGCTTCCCGGCGACACCGCTGACACCGTCATCCAGCGGGTCGCGCGGGCATGGCTTGGGGAGAAGCCCAACTGACCGCATCGCGCGCACGACGTCGAACGGGGCCGGGCGCATGGTCGGCCTCGTAGCCTTTCCGGCCGGCACGACCCCGAGCCGACTGCGCCCGACACCCAGCCCCGTATCGCATGGTTGCGGGCTGCATGCCTATCAGGCTCATAGCCCGACACGTGGCCGGCTGTGGCGGAACGTGCGGCCGTTCTGGCGAGGTCGGATTTCGAGCGGCGATTTATTATATATTCCAACCCGGATTCCGACTTCGGCGGGGTCGGTGCCGGGGTGGCATTGAAGCCGCGACGGCAAGATGATCGGCCTGATGCCGCCCTGGCGTAGGTAGGATCACGAATTAGGGTCCGGACCCATAAAGGGGTTTCATCGAGCGGCGTGACGTGATTCACCGTCTCCGATTGGAGGAGAGCGATGAATCGGGACCAGTTCTGGCTGACGGACGAGCAGTTTGCGAAGTTGAAGCCGCATCTTCCGACCGCCACGCGTGGCAAGCCTCGCGTCGATGACCGGCGGGTGATCAGCGGCATCATCCACGTCATCAGGAGCGGTGGGCGCTGGGTCGACGCACCTGCCGTCTACGGCCCAAGGAAGACGCTTTACAACCGCTTCCAGCGTTGGGCGGACAAAGGCATCTGGAGCGCCATATTCACCGCCTTGGCCAATGCCGGCGGTCCACCGGCACAACTGCTTATCGATTCCTCGGCGGTTCGTGCCCATCGCAGTGCGGCGGGCGGAAAAAGGGGGAACTCAATCAGGCAATCGGCAGGTCGCGCGGCGGGCGGACCACCAAGATCCACGCCCTGACCGACGGGATGTGCAGGCCGGTCGCCTTCCTCCTGACTGGCGGCAACGTCGCCGACTGCAAGGCGGGCGAATTGCTGATCAACCGGATGCCTGCGACATCCTTGCTGAACGCCGACAAGGGCTACGACAGCGACGCCATACGTCGCCAGGTCAGGCAGCGCGGCGCCTTCGCCAACATCCCGCCCAAGGCAAACCGGAAGTGGAAGAGCTGCTTCTCGCAATATCTCTACCGCGACCGCAACGCCATCGAACGCATGTTCTGCAGGCTCAAGGACTTCCGTCGCATCGCAACTCGATACGATCGACTGGCTACGAACTTCCTTGCTGCCGTCTGCATCGCCGCAACCGTCAGCTACTGGTTATGAGTCCGGACCCTAATTCGCCATGGGGATAACTCGCGACAACCATCTGCCTGTAATCTTGAATTTGAATTTAGGTTTCAAGATTGCAGATGACAGCGAAACAACATGGCGGGAAGCGAGAAGGCGCAGGGCGACCGAAAGGAAGCCTGAACCGGCGTTCGCTCGCCGTGATCGAGGAAGTTGCCGAGCGCTATCCTCACTGGAGCCCTTTGCTGCACCTCGCAAGCGTGGCGAACGACGAAACCCTCGATCCTGAAATCAGGCTCGATGCCGCCAAGGCGGCTGCGCCCTATTGTCATGCGAAACTGCGCCCGGTGGTGGCCGATGCCGATGAACTGGTGGAGCTTGAGGGGCGAATTGCAGCGGCCCGCGCCAAAGCTACAGTGAAGGAAATCACGGGCTTTGACGGGCTTGCGGAACGCCTCTCAAGAGCGCGGGCGCGAAAAGACCTAACGGAAGCCGAGCACGCAGAACTGACGCGCCTGCGCCTGATGCGCGGCAATGTCGTCCTCGCGACGGGCGTACCGCGCGCGCCCGACGAGTCGCTGACGATTGATGCGACGATAGCATCGCTGCCGGTCAACGCAGCACCTGCCACGGTGCCGACGCCTGCCGAAAATGCTCCTGCATTGCCCCCTGACCCACCCGGTGCGACGGGTGCTGATGCGATCATTGCAGCTAAGCCGCCTGATTACGAGCCGATCATGCCTGATTGGCCGCAAGAGACGCAATTCGTGGAATGCGATTACGAAACATTTGGCGATGGCCTTCTGGCCGGTCGAAATTCCTAGATGAAAGGCAAACAGAATGAAGATTTCACCTGAAATCAATCTGCCGACCAGCGCTGACCTCCGCGACAAGATCGCGGCATTGGACGTGGCGCTAGCCGATGCTGAAAGCGATTTTGATAGGTATGCCGCCGAAGCGGTGGCGTCGGTGGAAGGCGCGGGAAAACGTGCTGCCGAAGCCAATGCGAGGATCGAGCGGCTGAATGTCGAGCGTCGCATCCTCGAACGCGCCTGTGAAACAGTCGCGAGAACCGAAGCCGAAGCCGCTGCTGCCGCAGAAGCGGAAGAACGGGCGAAGGCTCTGGAAGCTGCCCGCCAGAACGTCGCTAAGCTGCTCGACAGGGCGCAGCGGGTCGATGACCTGATTGCCACGCTCAAGGCGCTGCTGCCCGAGCTAGACGCCACAGAGGCGGCCATATGGGGCGGCCTGCGTGCCGCGCGGGTAACGCCACCCGGTGTCATAGTAGGCCGCAGGGGGCTTTCCGGCCACGCTATCGACTGTATTCACGCCTTCGCGCAGGGCCGGGAAAATTTCAGGCACGACAAGCGTTCTACCGCCGACATGGCTGCGACCGCGTGGGGCTTTCTCATCAACGAAAATGAAAAGGAGACCGCAGCATGAGTACCGACGCCGCGCACATACTCTTTCCAAGCGATGCACCTGCATCGTCGCAACCGCCGGAATGGTTCAAGGCTCAACACGCCGCTGCCGAGCAACGGCTGATGGGGCAGCACCGGCAGGACGATGGTGCCCGCGCCGCCGCTGCCATGTTCCCCAACGAAGCGAAGGGGGCAGTGAGTGGCGAGGCTCGCCCTCCTGCCGGTCATCATCCCGAAGCCGATGCTGCCGAGAAGCTGTTCAAGGAGGATGCGACCCAGTTCGACGCGAAGCCGGTTTCAGATTTTATGTCCGGATTTGCGCAATCGGCCATCGCTGATGGTGACATTGACCGCGCACATGAACTCGAATCAGCCGGTGAGGCGCTGGCGGCCGACTTCAGGGCGGCTGGTGCGACGTCGGATGACGTGCGCGAGGCGCTGGACATTATGCGCGAGCATCAAGGAAATACCGTTGCCGGGCCAGTCTCAGCCGAAGCTTTGGAAGCGGGCTACGCTTCGGGAATGGCCACGCTTGCAGACGAAGGCGTTACCAGCGCCGATTTGAACGCGGCGCGGGCGTTTATCAGCGATCTGGAAAAAATCGCGCCCGGCACCATCCGGTCGCTCGAAGCGACGGGCGCGGGCAATGATCCGCGCCTGATCCGCAAGGCTGTGGCCGAAGCCAAGCGGCGAGGATACCGGTGAAGGGGTGACGAAGATGGCGATTGAATTGCTCTTTTTCGCATTATTGGCCGCGACCGTGGCGTTGGTGGCGTGGCCGCTGTGACCGCATGTCCCTGCTGCGGCGGTGCATTGGGCTTGCCGCCGCTTCCTGTCCTGCTGCACGACCTCCCTGCATCAAGCACAGCGGTGCTGGAAACGCTATGGGCGGCGCGCGGCCTGCCGGTGACGGCCATGGCCTTGTTCGACGCGATCTATGCCGATGATCTTGACGGCGGGCCATCCCAAGC
>Ga0182744_1002312_pt1 | contig 15715 bp, 9 predicted proteins | sample eDN3rd30CKraftMG_FD_128525 | JGI IMG/M metagenome (GOLD analysis project Ga0182744, IMG submission 128525) | Enriched Miracle-Growth compost microbial communities from Emeryville, California, USA - eDNA 3rd pass 30_C Kraft MG (version 2) (version 2) ...
CGCTCGTAGCCGGTCACCTCCTTGGCGACGACGGCGTCCGGCATGGAGAGGCGCTTGACGCCGAGCAGCGCCCGCAGCTTGGCCCACGAGATGGTGCGGTCCCCGGGCACCAGCACGAAGAGGAAGTCGTCGTCCCCGCGACGCACGACGAGCGACTTCACCACCTGCGAGGGGTCGATCCCCCGCAGCTCGGCGGACTCGCGCAGCGAGCCCGCCCGCCCGTAGCGGTTGATCTCGAACGGGATCCCGGCAGCCTCGAGTGCGGCCACGGCTCGTGCTTCGCTCATGCCCGCAAGCCTACGACCGGGCCCCGACGGGGCGGACCCTCCCGCGACCGCCCCGTCGCCGCAGGTGTGGCGGCACGTGCTCGTCCTGAGCAGATTCACAGCATCGACGGTCAGACCTCCCAGGAATCTGCGGCATCATTGTCGGCATGAGCAGCAGAACAACGAGGTTGGCGGCCGCCGGGCTGCTCGTCGTCGTGCTGCCCTTGGCCGGTACGGCCACCGCCTCTGCCCAGACCCGCACCGAGACCCGTTCGCACGCTCGCGTCGCCGACGGCTCGCTGCTGCTGGACGCCATCCGGACGACGACGCCCTCGCGAGCCCTGGGCCCCGACGCGACGCTCCCCGCGACGGCTCCCTCGTCCGCCACGCTGCCCGAGTTCGTCGTGCGGACCGCGAACCTCACCACGGCCGCCGACGACGACGCCCGCCAGGCGTTGCAGGCGGACATCCAGGAGGCGGTGGACTCCGCGAGCGTCGCCGTCGCGCGTGCCCGCGACGCGCTGGACCAGGTCGCGGCCGCACGCGACACGATCAGCCGTCGCTTCGCCGCCACCGAGCTCGCCGACGCCGAGACCGGCCTCGCGGCGAGCGTCGCCCACCTGCGCTACACGGTCCACCAGGTCGCGGGTGCCGGCAGTCCCGACGCCGCCGCGGCGCTGGGTGCGCTGACGGACAACGTCGCCGCGCTGCACCGGACCGTCCTCGACGTCACGGTCTGACGGCCCTCGGGCCGGTGCCCGACCCGCCCGCGCCCCGCCACGGAACGACCCGCGCTCGCGCACCACGCCGCGGACCTTTTGACATCGAAACCTCCGGGGCTATGCTCAGGATGAGTGACAACGTTGTCACTTCTGTTGGGATCCAGCCGAGATGGCGACCGCGCGCGGGCTCGTGCCAGTCGTCGGCCCGACCGGCCCGACGCTTCGTACCAGCACTTCCGTAACCTTCAATGGAGTAGGTTCGTGACAGCACACACCCGCACTTCTGGCAGATCCCTCTCGCGCCGCAGAACCGGCCTGGCCATGACCGTGAGCGCCGCGCTGGCCCTCGCGGTGGGCATGCCCGCCACCGGGGCGAACGCGGCCGACCCGACGTTCGTCTCCGACCCCGCCGCCTACGTCAACCCGTTCATCGGGACGGCGAACGCCGGCAACACGTACCCGGGCGCGGTAGCCCCGTTCGGGATGCTCGCCTGGAGCCCCGACCAGATGAACCTCAGCGGCGGCACGATGCGCTCGACCTCCCCGGGCGGCTACCAGTACAACACCACCAGCACCCGCGGCTTCAGCCTCACGCACGTCTCGGGTGCCGGGTGCGCCGGCCTCTCGGGCGACGTGCCGATCATGCCGGTGCTGGGTGACGTCACCACCTCGCCAACCGCCGAGGACGCCTCGAACTCCAAGAAGTACGTCACGAGCTTCTCGCACGGCGACGAGACCACGGCGCCCGGCGCGTACAAGGTCACGCTGGGCAACGGCATCGTCACGGACCTCGCGGCCACCACCCGCGCCGGCTCGGGGAGCTTCACCTACCCGGCGGGCCAGACGGCGTCGCTGCTCGTCCGCTCGTCCGACTCCATCATGGGCTCGTCCGCCGCGGACGTCACGATCGACCCCGCGACCAGCACGGTCTCGGGCTCCGTGACCTCCGGCAACTTCTGCGGCTCCTTCGTCGGTGACGGCACCCTCAGCCGCAGCTACTACACGGTGCACTACACGATCACCTTCGACAAGCCGTTCAGCGCGTACGGCACGTACAAGAACTCGACCGTCACCGCGAGCGCGACGACGGCCTCGGGCGGCGCGGGCGGTATCGGCGGCAGCTCGTCGAACGCCTACCCGCAGGCCGGCCAGGGCTCCGGTGCCTACCTCTCCTTCGGCTCGGCGGGCGGCACGGTCAACGCCCGGGTCGGCATCTCCTACGTGAGCCTGGCGAACGCGCAGCAGAACCTCGCGACGGAGATCCCCGCCGGCACGACCCTGAGCACGGTCAAGACCCAGACCCGCGCCGCCTGGAACGCCGAGCTGAACCGCATCAAGATCAGCGACTCGGCCACCGCCAACGAGCGCACGGTGTTCTACAGCGCGCTCTACCACTCGCTGCTGCACCCGAACGTCTTCAGCGACGTCAACCGGGAGTACTGGGGCTTCGACCAGCAGAAGCACACGGTCCCGGCGGGCCAGGACGCGCAGTACGCGACGTTCTCCGGGTGGGACGTGTACCGCTCGCAGATCCAGCTCGTCACGTTGCTGGACCCCAAGCGTGGCAGCGACATCGCGCACTCCTTGCTCAACCAGGCCAACCAGAACAACGGTGTGTGGGACCGGTGGACGCACGCCTCGGGCACCACCCACGTGATGGTCGGCGACCCGTCCGCGATCGCGGTCGCGAGCATCGTCTCCTTCGGCGGCACGGACTTCCCGATCGAGGAGTCCTACAGCTCCCTCGCACAGGCGGCACGCGTCCCGACGGCCGACGACCTCACGCGCGTGGGCTGGAACATCGGCGTCGTCGGGCAGCGCCCGTCGCTCGACCAGTACCTCGCCAAGGGTTACTACCCCGAGGGCTGCAACGCCTGGGGCTGCCCGAACGAGACGCTCGAGATGGCGAGCGCCGACTACGGCCTGGCCACTCTCGCGAAGTACCTCGGCAAGTCGGCCGACTACACCGAGTTCGCCACGCGCTCGCAGAACTGGCAGAACCAGTTCAACCCGAACGCCACCGACGCCAACGGCTACAAGGGCTACTTCCAGCAGCGCTCCGCGAACGGGACCTGGAAGGCCGGTTTCGACTCGTCCAAGGGCGACGGCTTCGTCGAGGGCACGGCGTCAACGTACGCGTGGCTCGTCCAGCACAACCCCGCCGGCCTGTTCGACGCGATGGGCGGCAAGCAGACCGCCGTCGAGCGCCTCGACCAGCACTTCAAGGACGCCAGCGGCAACTACGTGCTGACGGGCTCGTGGGACACGAACACCCACGTCAACATGGACAACGAGCCCTCGGTCGCCGTGCCGTGGCTCTACAACTATGCCGGCGTCCCGTCCAAGACGCAGGACGCCGTGCGCGCCACCATCAAGAAGCTGTGGCTCGACCCGACGGCGAGCGCGGCGCCCAACGGCATCCCGGGCAACGACGACCTCGGTGAGATGTCGTCGTGGCTCGTCTTCGCCGCGATGGGAGTCTTCCCGGAGAACCCCTCGCGTGCCGAGCTCACGGTCACCGCACCGCTGTTCAGCAACGTCCTGCTCACCCGGGCGAACGGCAAGACGCTGACCATCAACGCCCCCGGCGCCAACCTCGGCACCGCGTACATCGACTCCATGAAGGTCGACGGGACGGCGCAGACCAAGACGTACCTCGCGGCGGACGCCATCGCGAAGAACACGACCGTGGACTACGTCGTCAGCTCCACCATGAACACCACGTGGGGCACCGCGGCGACCGACGCCCCGCCGTCGGACCGCACCGGGGAGAAGGCCGGCTACGCGGCGCTCGACGTCACGACCACCCTCGTGGTCGGCGGCGCGACCAAGCCCTTCGACATCGCGGTCAACACGGGTGTCGGGACGCCGGTCATCGACTACGCGCTCGACCTGCCGGAAGGCCTCACGGCTGACCACCCGACGGGCACGCTCACGCAGTCTCCCTCGGACGGCAAGCAGACGGCGAGCGTCCGGATCCGGGCCTCGAGCACGACGCCGGTCGGTGCCTACACGGTCCCGATCCACTTCACGTCGAGCAGCGGTGCGATCGACGACGGCAAGATCCTCGTCACCGTCACCAACGGCAACTCTCTGTTCGTGACGGGCCTGGAGACGGGCGACCCCCAGCTCTCGGTCGAGAGCGAGCGGCTCGACCAGAACAGCTGGGGCGAGTTCTGCTGCGGCATCGGCGGGCTCGAGTCCAAGCTGCACAACGGTGGCGACTCGACGGAGAACGCGCACACCGGGACCAACGCGATCGTGTTCTCCGGCCACGCGCTCGCGTCGGGCGCCTCGGCGACGAACATCCTGTTCAAGAACCAGCCCACGTTCGGCACCGTGCTCACGGCGGGGACGGCCCTCTCGTACTGGGTGTACCCCCAGACCTCCGGCGCCCCGCTGAGCCTGAGCACGCTGGCCAGCACGAGCATGGTCGTCGACCTGCTGTTCACCGACGGCACCCGGCTCTCCGAGCTGGGCGCGACGGCCTCGAACGGCGCGGGCTTCGACCCGATCTCCCAGAGCACCGTGCTCGTGGGCAACGAGTGGAACCAGGTCTCCGTGACGCTGCCCGCGGCAGCCGTCGGCAAGACGATCGACAAGGTGCTCCTCGCGTTCAAGGTCGGAGCGGTCTCCGACCCCACCACGAGCTACGCACGCGGCTGGGTCGACGACATCTCGATCAGCTCGCCCACCGAGCCGATCACGGTCGCACCGGCCGCGGGCCTCACGGTCCAGGCCGGTCAGGAGCTCGCGGGCACGCTCGCGACGTTCTCGGGCGGCCGCGGCGTCGACGCGTCGTCGTACACGGCGACGGTGGACTGGGGCGACGGCTCCAGCCCGACCGCGGGCGTGGTCGAGGCGGACGGTACCGGGTACGTGGTCGGCGGCACGCACACCTACGCGACGAACGGCACGTTCTCCGCGACCGTCACGGTCGAGGACACCGACGGGGTGCAGGCTGAGGCCACCGTCCCCGTGACCGTCACCGCCAAGCCCGGCGGCGGCGACGGCGGGTCCACGCCGGTCGCCGCACGCGTCACCGTGAAGGCGCCGTCGACGACCTATGACAAGGCCGCCAAGGTCTCGGTAGCGGTGTCCGCGACCGGCGTGGTGCCGGCCGGGACGGTCACCGTCCGCGAGGGCGTCAAGACGCTCAAGACGGCCACCCTGAGCGGCGGCAGGGCGACGCTGACGCTGCCCAGGACGCTCAAGGTGGGCAAGCACGCCCTGGTCGTCACGTACACGCCCAAGGCGGGCACGAGCATCAAGGCGCCGACGCCGGCGAAGGTGACGCTCACCGTGAAGAAGGCCAAGGCGAAGGTGAAGATCACCTCGGCGAAGAGCCTCGTCAAGGGCAAGAAGGCGACCGTCAAGGTGACGATCAAGAAGCTCGGCGCCAAGACGCCCACCGGCAAGGTGACGGTCACCGTCGGCAAGAAGACCTTCGGCACCGCCAAGGTGAAGAAGAGCCACGGCAAGTGGGTGGCCGTCGTGAAGACCAAGAAGCTGACCAAGACCGGCAAGATCAAGGTCACCTACAAGGGCAACGCGACGTTCGCCAAGACGAGCGTCACCGGCAAGAAGGTGCGCCGCTGACGACGTCACCACAGATCGCGCGCCCAGACGCGCCGGCCTGACCGAGGCCCCGCCGGACATCGCGCCGGCGGGGCCTCGCTCGTCCGTGGCGCCACGCCTGGGCGACGGAATCGGTTTGCGTCGTCCTGGGAGAATGTCTGGGTGACCACCGACCTCCCCGCGCAGCGTCCCGACCAACCCCGTCGGCGTCGCGGTCGGGGGCAGTCGCGCGGACAGGGGCGGGGACACGGTCGCAGCCCGCGGGGAGACACCGGCCGTGACCGCGGGACCGACGAGCGCAGGACCGACGAACGTGCGGCGCAGCAGCGTTCCGCCGCGGCCGCGAAGCGCGCGGCCGTCGTCGTGCCGCCGATCACGTTCCCCGAACAGCTCCCCGTCAGCGCCCGGCGCGAGGAGATCGCCGCGGCGATCGCCGCGAACCAGGTCGTGATCGTCTCCGGCGAGACCGGCTCGGGCAAGACGACGCAGCTGCCGAAGATCCTGCTCGAGATGGGCCGCGGGCGCGCCGGCCAGATCGGGCACACCCAGCCCCGCCGCATCGCCGCGCGCACGGTCGCCGAGCGCATCGCCGAGGAGCTCGGCGTGCCGCTGGGCGGCGTCGTGGGATACCAGGTGAGGTTCACGGACCAGTCCTCGGACGAGACGCTGGTGCGCGTGATGACGGACGGCATCCTGCTCGCCCAGCTGCAGCGCGACCCGCAGCTGCTCGCCTACGACACCCTGGTCATCGACGAGGCCCACGAGCGCAGCCTCAACATCGACTTCATCCTGGGGTACCTGGCGCGCCTGCTGCCGCAGCGTCCCGACCTCAAGGTGGTCATCACCTCGGCGACGATCGACTCCGAGCGTTTCGCGGCGCACTTCGCTCCCGCCCACCTGCGGGAGCTGTCGCGCGCGTGGCGCGGCGGTGGAGACCAGGCCGCCGGGTCGCAGGAGGCCGAGCCGCAGGACGTGCGCCCCACGACCCTGCACGAGGCCGACGCGGTCACCACCGCCGTCACCGGCGCCCCCGTCATCACCGTCACCGGGCGCACCTACCCGGTCGAGATCCGCTACCGCCCGCTCGTGGGCGAGGCGGAGACCGGGTCGCGAGAGGCCGCGGGGAGCGGTTCGCGCGTCGGGTCCCGCCGCGCGTCCGCCGAGGACCGCGACCTGCTCACCGGCATCGTCGACGCCGTCGACGAGCTCTGCCTGCAGGGCCCCGGCGACATCCTCGTGTTCCTCTCGGGCGAGCGCGAGATCCACGACGCGACCTCCGCCCTCGAGGGCCACTTCGGGGAGCGCACCTACGACGCCAGGCGACCCGACTACATCGAGGTGACCCCGCTGTACGCGCGGCTCTCCTCGGCCGAGCAGCACCGGGTGTTCCAGCCGCACGCCGGCCGGCGCATCGTGCTCGCCACCAACGTCGCCGAGACCTCGCTGACCGTCCCGGGCATCCGGTACGTCGTCGACCCGGGCACCGCCCGCATCTCGCGCTACTCGAAGGCGACCAAGGTCCAGCGGCTCCCCATCGAGCCGATCAGCCAGGCGAGCGCCAACCAGCGCGCGGGCCGCTGCGGTCGGGTCGCCGACGGCGTCGCGATCCGGCTCTACTCGGAGGAGGACTTCGAGGGCCGCCCGGAGTTCACCGAGCCCGAGATCCTGCGCACCTCGCTCGCCTCCGTGCTGCTGCACATGCTGTCGGTGGGCGTCGCCCGCACGCCGGGCGACGTCGCGAGGTTCCCCTTCGTCGAGCCGCCCGACACCCGGGCGGTGCGCGACGGCGTCCAGCTCCTCACCGAGCTCGGCGCGCTCGCCCCGACCGGCAAGCGGGCTCATGGCGGGTCGGATCGGCCGACGGACGCCGCCGGCCCACACGTGGCCGACGCGGCGGAGCACGTGCCCGGCGGTGGGCTGACCAGGATCGGCCGGGACCTCGCCCAGCTCCCGATGGACCCGCGCCTGGCACGCATGATCCTCGAGGCGAACCGGCACGGCGTGGTGCGCGAGGTCATGATCATCGCGGCCGCGCTGTCCGTGCAGGACCCGCGGGAGCGTCCGGCCGAGGAGCGCACGCAGGCGGACCAGGCGCACGCGCGTTTCACCGACCCGACGTCGGACTTCCTGAGCTACCTCAACCTCTGGGAGTATCTGCGCGAGCAGCAGCGGGACCTGTCGAGCAGCGCGTTCCGTCGCATGTGCCGCTCGGAGCACATCAACTTCTTGCGCGTGCGCGAGTGGCAGGACGTCGTCGCACAGCTGCGGGAGATGGCCAAGCCGATCGGCATCCGGGTGAACCTGCCGACCCGCGGACCGCGGGCGACGGACGGTGCGGGCGGGTCCGGCGCGGTGGCGGCGACCCCGGCGGGCACCGTGCCGGTTGGCACCGCCGCCGCTCGCGCGGGGGCGGTGCCAGGTCGCGCCTCGGGCGCGACGTCGTCCGAGGCGCCTCTCGACGAGGCGGACCATCGCAAATCGTGGCCGGCCGACAACGTCCACCGCTCGTTGCTCGCGGGGCTCCTGTCCCAGCTGGGCATGCAGGAGACCGTCGACGTCAAGGCCTCCGCCGTCGCCCACCTCAAGGGCGAGGCCCGAGAGCGTGCGATCAAGCGCGCGAAGCGCCAGGCGCGCAACGAGTACCTGGGTGCACGCGGCGCGCGGTTCGCCATCTTCCCTGGCTCTCCCCTGTCGAAGAAGCCTCCGGCCTGGATCATGGCGGGCGAGCTGGTGGAGACGTCCCGCCTGTGGGCACGCGACGTCGCCCGGGTGCAGCCCGAGTGGGCCGAGGAGCTGGCCGCCCACCTGGTCAAGCGGACGTACTCGAACCCCACGTGGTCGCGTCGGCAGGGTGCGGCCGTCGCGATCGAGAAGGTGCTGCTGTACGGCGTGCCCATCGTGGCCGACCGGCAGGTGCTCTACGGCAAGGTCGATCCCGCGCAGGCGCGCGAGATGTTCCTGCGGCACGCGCTGGTCGACGGCGACTGGATCACTCACCACGCGTTCTTCGCGCACAACGCCGAGGTGCGTGCGCAGGCCGCGGAGCTCGAGGCCCGCTCGAGACGCCGCGACCTCGTGCTCGACGACGAGGCGCTGTTCGCCTTCTACGACGAGCGGGTCCCGGACGAGGTCGTCTCCGCGCGCCACTTCGACACCTGGTGGAAGGGCGCGCGCCGCAGCACGCCGGACCTCCTCGACCTCTCGCTGGCCACGCTCGTGCCCGAGGCGGACGAGGTCGACCCGGAGCAGTTCCCCGCCCACTGGCCCCAGGGCGACCTGCAGCTGCCCCTGACCTATCAGTTCCAGCCAGGTACAGACTCAGACGGCGTGACCGTACACATCCCCGTCGCGGCGTTGAACCAGGTGGTCCCGGACGGTTTCGACTGGATGGTGCCCGGTCTGCTGGACGAGCTGGCCGTGGCCACCATCCGCGCGCTGCCGAAGGCCGTGCGGGTACAGCTCGTCCCCGCACCGGACGTCGCCCGTGCGGTCGTGGCCTGGATCGGCGAGCACTGCCCCAGGTGGGCGGACGTCGCCCGCGCCGGTGACATGGCGGAGTCGTTCCGCTCGACCTTTTCTCGCGCGGTCCGCGAGCTGCGGGACGTCGTCGTCCCCGAGGACGCCTTCGACGACGAGAAGCTGCCCGCGCACCTGCGGATGACCTTTCGCGTGGTGGAACCGCGAGGCAGCGGGGGCGACACGGCGGCCGTGATGCTCGACGAGTCGAAGGACCTGCTAGCGGTGCAGCGTCGGCTCGCCGCCCAGGCGCAGGCCGCGGTGAGCTCGGCCGTCCGCTCCGCGGTGCGCACGGCGCTGCGGGACGCGATGGACGAGGCCACCGCCGAGGCGGCTCCGTCCGGGACGCACGGCGGCCGCGCCCTCGTCCGGGGCCCTGCTCGAGCGGTGGCCCCCGGTGGCGGCGCTGCCGAGAGCGGAGCTCCCGCCAGCGATGTTTCACGTGGAACAGAGGACGTGTCGATCGCCGTCGCCGAGCGCGAGCACCTCACGAGCTGGCCGGAGGACCTCGACGAGATGCCCGAGAGCGTGCGCACCAGCGTCGCGGGCACCGTCGTACGGGGATATCCCGGTCTCGTCCACGAGCCCGGGCCGAAGGGGGGCGAGATCGCTCTGCGGGTCCTCAGCGACCCGGCACGGCGCGACACCGCGCACCGAGACGGGGTGCGGCGACTCCTGCTGGGCGAGCTCCGGCTGGCTCAGGGGCGGATCACGAGTCGCTGGACGACCGCGCAGTCGCTGACGCTCGCCGCCAGCCCCTACCGGAACACCGAGGATCTCGTCGACGACCTGCAGCTGGCCGCCATCGTCGCCCTGACACCGCAAGCCGTACAGATTCGTTCTCACCAGATGTACGACAAGGAGCGCACGAGGCTGCGGGGGGCGCTCGAGAACGAGGTCCACCGGATCGTGGGCGACGTCGTCGCCGCCCTGAGCGCGGCCCGGGACCTCGACGTCCGCCTGCGGGAGGTCAACGGCCTCTCGCTGCTGGCGACCGCGGCCGACCTCCGGTCCCAGCTCACCGACCTCGTGCACCCCGGGTTCGTCTCGCAGACCCCGCCGCGCCACGTGCCGCACCTCGTGCGGTACCTGCGTGCCGCGACGCACCGGCTCGCCAAGGCGCAGGAGGACCCGCGGCGGGACGAGACGCTCGCATGGCGCGTGCGTGACGTCACGGAGGCGTACGAGAGGGCCCGGCAGGACCTGCCTCAGGGCACCGACACGACGGGTGCGCTGGACGAGGTCCCCTGGATGATCCAGGAGCTGCGCGTGTCCCTCTTCGCCCAGCAGCTGGGCACGGACGGGCCGATCAGCGAGAAGCGCATCCACAAGGTGCTCGGCACGAAGGGCTGGTAGCCGAGCCTCCGTCGACGCAGGACAAAGACGCAGGGAGCCGCGCGGCGCAGGCCCGCGGACACCTGACGCCTGCGCTCGACCAGGTCTCTGGGCCCAGCCAGGTCCCTCGGGTCAGCCGTTGCGCGCCTTGCGCTGGATCCAGCCCACGATCGCCGTCCCGACGAACAGGACGATGCCGATGATGGCGAGCCAGAGAAGGCCCTTCAGGGCGAACCCGAGGACCGCGAGGACCAGCCAGATGACCAGGAGTACCACGACGAGTGTCATGCTCGACGGTACGTCCGCTGCGGTGGTGCCGCACCCGGGGAGAGGTGTCAGGCGCTGCGTCGACGCAGCGTCGACGCCCCGACGGCGAGCAGGCCGACGATGAAGGCGACGACGACCGCGACGTCGCCCCACAGCGCCGGGTGGGGATCGCTCGCGACCGCCGACATCGCGTCGACCGCGTAGGAGAGCGGCAGAGCCCGTGAGACGGCCTCGAGCACCGCGGGCATCTCGTCGCGCGGCACGAGCAGGCCGCAGAGCAGGAACTGGGGCAGGACCACCGCCGGCATGAACTGCACGGCCTGGAACTCCGAACGGGCGAAGGCGCTCACGCACAGCCCGAGGGCCGTCCCCAGGAGCGCGTCGAGGACCGCGACCAGCACCAGGAGGCCCCACGGCCCCGCCGTCCGCAGGCCCAGGGGGCCGACGAGCAGCAACGAGGCGAGCGCCGCCTGGACGGTCGCGAGCAGACCGAAGGCGAGCGCGTAGCCGCCGATGAAGCCCGCCTTCGACAGCGGGAGGGTCAGCAACCGCTCGAGCGTGCCGGACGTGCGTTCCCGCAACGTCGCGATCGACGTCACGAGGAACATGATGAGCATCGGGAAGAGCGCGAGAAGAGCCGGGGCGATCGTCTGGAAGACCGGGCTGCCGTCGTAGACCCACCACAGGAGGGTCAGCAGCGCGCACGGGACCACGAAGATCAGCGCGAGCGTGCGCGGGTCGTGCCGCAGCTGGGCGAGCACCCGGGCTGCCGTGGCCGTCATCGTGCGTCCTCGCCGCGCGCGCTGCCCGGGCTGCCATGGGTGACGAGCGCGAGGAAGGCGGCCTGCGCGGAGGAGGTGCCGGTGCGGCGCAGCAGACCCGCCGGGGTGTCCTGCGCGACCACCTCGCCGTCACGCAGCAGCACGAGCTCGTCGCAGCGGTCGGCCTCGTCCATGACGTGGCTCGAGACGACGAGCCCCACGCCGTCCGACGCGAGGTCGGCGAACAGGTCCCACAACGAGGCGCGCAGCACCGGGTCGAGGCCCACCGTGGGTTCGTCGAGCACGAGCAGCTCGGGGCGTCCGAGGAGCGCCGTCGCGAGCGACACCCGCGAGCGCTGGCCTCCGGAGAGCCTGCGCACGAGGTCATGGCGGTGGTCGGCGAGGTCCACCCGCTCGATCGCGTCGGCGACGTCGGTGACGGGGTGGACGGCCGGGTCCAGCGGGGCGGTGCCGCCACCGTGACCGCCGGCCGCCGCGTGCGCCGGTGCCCGCGTACGGACAGGGCGACCGGTCAGGACACGGTGGAAGTACCGGAGGTTCTCCTCGACGGTGAGGTCCTCGTAGATGCTCGGCGCCTGCGTGACATAGCCGACCCGATGACGCAGCCCCGGCGACCCGGCCGGCTGCCCGAGCACGGTCACCGCTCCGCTCGCGACGACCTGCACCCCCAGGACCGCGCGCAGCAGCGTCGTCTTGCCACCACCGGACGGGCCGAGCAGGCCGGTCACCCGACCGGCGGCGACGGTGAGGTCGATGCCGTGCAGCACCTGACGGCCGCCGCGGTCGACGGTCAGCCCCTCGACGACGACCGCCGGCGGCCTGGTCATGCCCGCTCTTGACCGCTCAGGGTGCCGATCGCTTCCATCACGTCGTCCGTGAGGTCGCGTCGCATCTTCGCGGGCGAGGCGCCGGAGGTGATCTGGCGGTTGGGGTCGATCGCGGGACCGAAGTGCACCTGGATCCGCGCTCGGTGCACGAGGCGCGCGAGGGGGCGAGGGAACTTCGCCCCCACCGGCTGCACGAGCTGGGTGCCGACGACGGCGACGGGGATCACCGGTGCGTGGCCCGACAGCGCCAGCCAGGCGACCCCGGTCTTGCCGTCGTGGAGCTTGCCGTCGCGCGAGCGCGTGCCCTCGGGATAGATGCCGAAGGCACCCCCCTCGGACAGGACCGTGAGGGCGTCGTCGAGAGAGCGCTGGCCCGCGCGAGGGTCGTCACGGCGCACGGGGATGTGTCCCATGGTGGTGAAGAACCAGCGCGACAGCGCACCCTTGATGCCCTTGCCGGTGAAGTACTCCTCCTTCGCGAGGAAGGTCACCTGGCGCGGGGAGACGATCGGGATGAGCACCGAGTCGAAGAAGGAAAGGTGGTTGCTCGCGAGGATCACCGGGCCACGGCGGGGGATGTTCTCTCGCCCGTCGACCTGAGGTCGAAGAAGAGCCCACACCAGCAACGACACGGTGAGCTTGAGCAAGCGGTATCCCATGGCTCCATTGTGCCTGGTTCGTGGCCCCGGCCGAGAAGGTCGGCTCGCACCAGGAGGCCGCCGCCGCGCACGATCGCTCCACCGATCCCGTCTAGGCTCGTGCCACGAACGGTGACCAGCGACGACACCACCCGATCCCCCTCGGCGCGGCTCGCACCCGACGAGCTCGGCCCGACGCCCTTCGACCACCGCCACCCCGACGACCGATCGAATCGAGCACCCCATGCAGCACACCGGCACGAGCGACCTCAGGGACGAGATCGACCGAGACGCACCTCGCCCCGCCCCCCGCACGGGGACGGTCGTCTGGGCCGTCGCGCTGTACCGCCTGGCCATCGTCGTGGCGGCCGCCGTCGGCCTGGTCAAGACCTTCGTGGACGTCGAGACCGGCAGCATCCTGAACCCGCTGGTCTACTTCACGGTCCAGAGCAACATCATCCTGGCGGCCGTGATGCTGGTCGCGGTCGCGCGCCCACGGTGGTGGGACACCACGCGTGGCACGGTCGTCGTCGGCGCCGCGACGCTGTGGATCTCGGTGACCGGGATCGTCTACCACACGCTGCTCGCCGGCCCGTTCGCGATGTCCGGCGCCGACACCGACCCGAACACCCTCGACAGCATCATGCTGCACACCGTGACCCCCCTCATGGCGATCGTCGGCTGGCTGCTGCTCGGTCGCGCCCAGCGGACCCTCTCCTGGCGCTGGGCAGCGACCTGGCTGGTCTATCCCCTCGGCTACCTCGCGTTCGCACTGATCAGAGGCCTCTCGACGCACGACTACCCGTACCCGTTCGTCAACGTCACCAAGCTCGGCTACGGCGGTGTGACCCTCATGAGCCTCGCGCTGTGCGTGGCGTTCTGGGCGCTCGGGCTCGCGGTGATCGCGCTGGGCAGGCTGGGCGTGCGGCTGCGCGGCGGCTCGGGCACGACGTCGGCCTGACGAGCGGCCACCGACCAGCATTCGGACACGCCTTGTCCACGACCGTGCCCGTCCGTAACCTGGAGTCGACCATCCAGAGCGGCCGAGAGTCCTGGCTCGACGACGCCGCAGCAACCCCCCACGACGGAAGCCTCCTGTGGGTACGGGTGCTAACGCCAGGTGCGATGGACGCCTCAGGAGGCTCGCCGTGTCACCGTTCGACCCGTATCCCTTCGACCTCCGACGAGGTCATCGCCCGACCGTCTCGTTCGAGCTCATGCCGCCGCGCAACCCTGCCGCGGCCCCCAAGTTCTGGGCCACCGCGGAGCGGCTGGTCGACGCGCACCCCGACTTCATCTCGGTCACCTACGGCGCGGCCGGCACCGACCGGGACACCGCCCGCAGCGTCGTCGACACCCTGCTGCGACGCACCCCGGTGCTGCCCATCGCGCACCTCACCTGTGTGGGGAACTCCCGCGCCGCGGTGGCCGACGTCGTGGAGGAGTTCCTCGACTCCGGTGTCCGCTCCTTCCTCGCCCTGCGCGGCGACCCGCCCGTGGACCAGCCCGACTGGCGGCCCAGCCCGGGCGGCGTGAACTCGTCGGTCGAGCTCGTCGCCCTCATGCGCGAGGTCGAGCGCCGTCGCTGCGAGGCGCACCCCGGCACGGCGCTGCGCGCCGCCGCCCACCCGATGACCATCGCCGTGGCGACCTTCCCCAACGGCAACCCCGCCGCCGGCACCACGCCGGCCCAGGAGATCGAGCGGCTGCTCGTCAAGCAGGCGGCCGGCGCCGACTTCGCCATCACCCAGCTCTTCTACGAGGCCGAGGTGTACGCGAGCTTCGTCGAGCGCGCCCGCGCCGCCGGCATCCGTATCCCGATCCTCGCCGGGCTGCTCCCGGCGACCGACCCGCGCCGCCTGCGCCGGGTCGCCGAGCTCTCCGGCATCGAGGCGCCGGCCGCGCTCGTCGCCGAGCTCGAGTCCGCCGTCGACGACGAGGCGCGTCACGCCGCCGGCATCGCCTGGACCGCCTCGCTCGCCCAGGCCGTCCTCGACGCGGGCGCTCCCGGCCTGCACGTCTACACGTTCAACCAAGCAAGACCAGCACTGGACCTGCTCGAGGGTGTCAACCTCGGCGGCGGGACGACCACGCCCGACCCGGCCCTCGCGCCGACGTCGGGCACGCTCGTCCCCGACCTGGCCAGAGGGCCGCGGGTCACGTCATCCATCGACCAGCTCACATCCACGAAAGGTCAGCTGACATGACCACCGCACCACAGTCCTCCGGCGCCCGGTTCCCGGCAGCCACCATCCTCGGCTACCCCCGCATCGGCCGCCGCCGCGAGCTCAAGAAGGCCGTCGAGGCCTACTGGGCCGGGAAGATCGACGCCGCCGAGCTCGAGGCCACTGCCGCCGAGCTTCGCGCGGGCGTCCGCGCCCGCCTCGTCGAGCTCGGCCTCGACGCCCAGGGCTCCGCGATCCCCGAGTCCTTCTCGTTCTACGACCAGGTGCTCGACGTCACGACCGCGGTCGGCTCGCTGCCGTCGCGCTTCGACGGGTTCGAGGGCATCGACCAGTACTTCACGGCCGCCCGCGGCGTCGGCGAGATCGCCCCGCTCGAGATGACCAAGTGGTTCGACACGAACTACCACTACCTCGTGCCCGAGATCGGCCCGGAGACGAGCTTCACGCTGTCCTCGCGCCGCGTCGTCGAGCAGTTCCTCGAGGCCAAGGCCGCCGGGCTCCTCACCCGCCCGGTGCTCGTGGGCCCGGTCACCTACCTGCTGCTGAGCAAGGCGTCCGACGACGCCCCCGAGGGCTACCAGCCGCTCGACCGCCTCGC
>Ga0182744_1002314_pt1 | contig 15708 bp, 15 predicted proteins | sample eDN3rd30CKraftMG_FD_128525 | JGI IMG/M metagenome (GOLD analysis project Ga0182744, IMG submission 128525) | Enriched Miracle-Growth compost microbial communities from Emeryville, California, USA - eDNA 3rd pass 30_C Kraft MG (version 2) (version 2) ...
ACCGCTGTGGTCGCGCGCCGATCAGCAGGCGACCGCCGACTACGTCGCATCGCTCGGCGTCGAGGACGTCCAGGGCCTCGGCTGGTTCGCGGCCCCGGACGTCCGATTCCTCTCCGGAGTGGTGTCGCGACCGATCGGGCACGGCTCGGGGCCGCTCATCATCGAGCCGATCCTCCGCGAGCTGTCCGCCGAGACCTATGCTGCGGCGCTCGACCTGTGCTCGGATGTGCGGTTCGAGCGCAACGGCTTCGTCGTGTGCGACGTCCCGCCCGCCACGGTCTCCGGGATCGGGCGATGACCGGCGAGCAGCAGGAGGGCGGTCCCGTCGTCCCGCGACCAGGACTGCTGCTTCGGCTGATCAGGGACCAGCGCATCGCGTTTCTACTCGTCGGAGCGTTCAACACCGGGCTCGGTTTCCTCCTCTTCGTCGTGTTCTCGCTGACGGTCGGCCATGCGGTCGAGGCGAGCTGGGGGAAGGAGGCCGCCTCGGTCCTTACGCTCATCTGCGCGCACGTGGTCGGCACCTGCGTCGCATTCGTCCTGCATCGCACGCTCGTCTTCCGGGTCCGCGGCCGCGTCTGGGTCGACTTCGTGCGGTTCCAGGCGGTCTACCTCGTGGCGTTCTCGATCAACCTCGTCGCGCTGCCACTCCTCGTCTTCCTGGGCTTGCACCGGATCTTCGCACAGCTGCTCATCACGGTGGTCACGGTGATCGTCAGCTGGTTCGGCCACAAGTACTTCTCGTTCCGGCGGCCATCCGAGCCAGGCAAGCCGGGCGATGTCGACGATGTCGAACGGGGGGTCCTGTGACACGCGTCTCGATCGTCGTGCCGGCCTATCAGAACGCGATGACGATCGCTGAGACGGTGCGATCGGTCCTCGATCAGGATCATGAGGATCTCGAACTCGTCGTCGCGGACCATTCGTCGACCGACGGCACGCGGGCCGCGCTCGACCCCTTCGCCGAGGATCCGCGGGTCCGGCTGCTGACGACCCCTGCGGGCGGGGGCGCTGCGCGCAACTGGCAGCGAGTCACGGACGCCGCGACGGGGGAGTACCTCAAGCTCCTGCCGGGCGATGATCTCCTCCGTCCAGGAGCGATCTCCGCGCAAGCAGCCGCGCTCGATGCCGACCCCGGTGCCGTGCTCGTCGCCGGCAAGCGCGACATCCTCGACGCGGCCGGCGCCGTGCTCGTCGCCGGCCGCGGGCTCGGGCCGCTCGTGGGCCGCCACGATGGACGCGAGGCGATCCGGGCAACGGTTCGGGCTGGCACCAACCTCCTGGGCGAGCCCGGAGCCGTGCTGTTCCGGAGAGGAGCATTGGAGATGGCGGGCGGCTGGGACGCTCGCCATGCCTATCTCATCGATCAGGCGAGCTATGCGCGGGTGCTCCTGTCCGGACCGATGATCGGACTCGACGCCGTCCTGAGCGGATTCCGCGTCAACGCCGGACAGTGGAGCATGGCCCTCGCTCGTCAGCAGGCTGCGCAGACGATCGAGTTCCATCATGCATTCGCCGAGGAGCACCCCGGGGTGCTGACCGACTCGGACATCCGGTTCGGGGATCGCAGGGCGCGGTTCGCGGCGCTGGGTCGGAGAGCCTTCTACGCGCTGTATCGTCGTCGACTCAGGCTGACCGACGGAGGGGAGGGCTGATGGGATTCCGGTCCTGGATCTCACGCCCGGGCGTGCTCGCCGTCGGCGGCTCGTCGATCGCGGCGCTCGCAGCGGCTCTGCCGGCCACAGGACTGCTCACCGGCCGCTGGGATGTGCCGCTGACCTACTCGGGCGATGGGCTGTCGGTCGCGGCGCACGTCAAGACGATCATGGAGACCGGCTGGTACGAGTGGCAGTCGCTGCTCGGCGCTCCTGCCGGGCAGAACTATCACGACTACGCGACCGGGGACGACCTCAACTACCTCGTGATCCTGCTGCTCGGGCTCGTGCTGCCGACCTGGGGCGCGGTTATGAACGCGTTCTTCCTCATCGGCTTCCCGCTCGCCGCTGCGACGATGGCCTGGTTCGGGCGGCGGGTCGGACTCGACGCCTGGCTCGCCGGCGCGCTCGGCGTCGTCTACGCGATCGCGCCGTATCACTTCCAACGCGCCGAGGGGCACATGTTCCTCGGCTGGTACTGGGTCGTCCCGCTCGGGCTCGTCGTCGTCTGGCGGATCCTGCGCGGCGAGCCGATCTGGGGCGCCCGACCCGGGATGCCGCGCGGCCTCGGGCACCTGCTCGGCCGGACCGGCGGGACCGTCCTCTGCCTCGCGCTGCTCGCGTCGATCTCCGCCTACTACGCCCTCTTCATCGCCATCATCGGCGTCTGCGCCGCGATCGGCTCGCTCATCGTGCGGCGCCGCTGGCGCGCGTTCTGGGGCGCCGTCGCGGCGGGCGGCGTCATCGTCGTCGTCATCGTGGCGAACATGCTGCCGGACTGGATCCACTCGATCCTCGCCGGGCCGAACCCGGGCGCGCTCGTGCGCACGCCCGTCGAGTCCGAGATCTACGCGCTCAAGCTCGTCCAGCTGCTGCTGCCCGCGCCGCACCACCGCTTCGGGCCGTTCCAGGAGCTGCGCGGACTCTACGACGAGCACTACCCGCTGCCGAGCGAGTCGCCCGCGCTCGGACTCATCGGGGCGGCCGGCCTCGTCGCGCTCATCGTCGCGATCGCGATCGCGCTCGTGCGCGTCGTCGCAGGCTCCTCTCGGACGCCGAGCCGCCGGTGGCAGGCGCTCATCGGGCTCGCGTTCATCGCGTTCATCGCACTGCTCTTCTCCTGGGTCGGCGGCGTCGAGACGCTCGTCGGCTTCGTCACGCAGGTGGTCCGAGGCTGGAACCGGATGTCGATCGTCATCGCCGCGGTCGCGCTCGCGGCCGTCGGACTGCTGCTCGCCGCGGCGGTCGCGCGGGCGACGCGTCGAGCGCGACGACCCGGCGTCGCCGCGGGCGCGAGCGCGCTCGTCGGCGTGCTGCTCGTCGGCCTCGCGTACTGGGATCAGGTGCCGGCCCCGGACCCGGCCGCACGTGCCGCGACCGTCGAGCCCTTCGACTCCGACGCCGCCTTCACCGCAGCGCTCGAGTCGGGACTGCCGGAGGGCGCGGCCGTCTTCCAGCTGCCGTACATCGCATTCCCCGAATCGCCGCCGGTCGGCAATGCGCTCGACCAGGACCAGTTGCGGCTCTATCTCCACTCCGACTCGCTGCGCTGGTCGGGCGGGGGCATCCGAGGCCGTGAGGCGATCGACCGGATCGGCGAGATCGCCGCGCTGCCGGTGGCCGAGCTGCGCCGGGAGGCCGAGGCGCTCGGGTTCTCCGGGGTCGTCGTCGACCGGGCGGGCGATCCGTCCGGCGAGATCGAGGCCGGCCTTGAATCGGAGTTCGGCGCCGCCGCGCTCGAGTCGCGCGACGCGCGTTTCGCGTTCTATCCCTTCGCCTGAGGCCGGGGTGGCGTCGACCGCCGTGGTACCGTGACCGACGTGGCCGGGGCCCAAGACCATGCTGATGCGCGCGTGCACTCCGTGAGCGTCGTGATCCCCGTGTATCGGGGCGCTGCGACCCTCGGCGGCGTCGTCGCGGAGGTGCTCGCTCATCGTGAGGGCGCGCGCACGCCGGGCGGCCGTCGGTTCCGGGTGACCGAGGTGATCCTCGTCCACGACAACGGACCCGACGAGAGCGACGTCGTCATCCGCGACCTCGAGCGCGCCCATCCGGAGGTGCGCGCGATCTGGCTGAGCCGCAACTTCGGCCAGCACGCCGCGACGATCGCCGGCATGTCGGCGTCGACGGGGGAGTGGATCGCGACGCTCGACGAGGACGGCCAGCACGATCCCGCGGACCTGCCCGGCTTCATCGACGCCGGGATCGAGGAGCGCGCGGGCGTCGTCTACGGCCGGCCCGTCAACGAGCCACCGCACGGCGCCTTCCGGAACGCCGCCTCGCGCGGGGCCAAGCGGCTCATGGGCGTCGTGCTCGGGAGCAAGGGCTTCCGGGAGTACCAGAGCTACCGCCTCGTACGCGGCGATATCGGTCGTCGTCTCTCCGAGTTCGCGGCGAGCGGTGTCTACCTCGACGTCGCGCTCGGCTGGGTCAACGACCGCGTCGCGCTCGCGCCGGTCACGCTGCGTACCGAAGGCGATCGGCCGTCGGGCTACTCGACCCGGACACTCTTCGCCCACTTCTGGCGGATGGTGCTCTCGAGCGGCACGCGCGGCCTGCGCATCGTCTCGGTGCTCGGCGTCGTGCTCGCACTGCTCGGCGTCGCGCTCGCGGTCTACATCGTGGTCGAGCGGCTCACCGGCCACGTCGACGCGCAGGGCTGGACGAGCCTCGCGGTGATCACCCTGCTGTGCTCCGGCGCCCTGCTCGTCTCGCTCGGCATCGTCGCCGAGTACATCGGCGTCACGCTCAACGTCGCGATGGGGCGCCCGCTCTACGTCGTCGTCGAGGACCCGGTCGCCGCATTCGAGGAAGAGGGAGAACGCGATGGGGCTGCGTGAGCTGACGATCCAGGGGGCATGGGAGTCCACCGCGACGGTGCTGCGTGACGACCGGGGTGCGTTCCTCGAGGCGTACCGAGCGGACGCCCTCGCCGACGTGATCGGCCACCGCTTCGAGCTCGCGCAGATGAACGTCTCCGTCTCCCGCCGAGGTGTCGTACGGGGCATCCACTACGCGGACGTACCGCCGAGCCAGGCGAAGTACGTGCAGTGCCTGCGCGGCGCGATCATCGACTTCGTCGTCGACATCCGAGTCGGCTCGCCGACCTTCGGGCAGTGGGAGGGCGTCCGCCTCGACGACGAGAACCGCTCGAGCCTCTACATCTCGGAGGGCCTCGGCCACGCGTTCGTCGCGCTCGAGGACGACACGACCGTCGGCTACCTCGTCTCCGAGCCGTACAACGCGCCGCGGGAGCACGGCATCTCGCCGCTCGACCCGGAGATCGGACTCGAGTTCCCGATTCCGGCCGACGAGCTCGTGCTCTCCGACAAGGATCGCGACGCGCCGAGTCTCGCGGAGGCGCTCGCCGCCGGCGCGCTCCCGTCCGACGCCGACGTGCGCGCATTCCTCCAGGGGCAGACCCGACGGTAGGCTCGAGGATCGTGCGCGGCATCATCCTCGCCGGCGGCTCCGGCACCCGGCTGCACCCCATCACCAAGGGGATCTCGAAGCAGTTGATGCCGATCTACGACAAGCCGATGGTCTACTACCCGCTGTCGACGCTCATGTCCGCCGGGATCCGCGAGATCCTCATCATCACGACTCCCGAGCACCACGACGCATTCCGCGGGCTGCTCGGCGACGGGCACGAGCTCGGCCTCGAGCTGTCCTACGCGGTCCAGCCGTCGCCGGACGGGCTCGCCCAGGCGTTCATCATCGGCGAGGAGTTCATCGGGGACGACTCGGTCGCGCTCGTGCTCGGGGACAACATCTTCCATGGCAGCGGGCTCGGCACCGCGCTCGAAGGTCACACGGAGCTCGACGGCGGCCTCATCTTCGCGTACCACGTGTCGAGCCCGAGCGCCTACGGCGTCGTCGAGTTCGACCCGGACGGCAACGCGATCTCGATCGAGGAGAAGCCGGCCAAGCCGAAGAGCTCGTATGCCGTCCCGGGCCTGTACTTCTACGACAACGACGTCGTGCGGATCGCGAAGGCGATCGAGCCGAGCGCGCGCGGCGAGCTCGAGATCACCGCCGTCAACGACGCCTACTTGCGGGCCGGCCGACTACGGGTCCAGGTGCTCGACCGGGGCACCGCGTGGCTCGACACCGGCACCTTCGAGTCGATGATGCAGGCGGCCGAGTACGTCCGGGTCATCGAGGACCGGCAGGGCTTCAAGATCGGCTGCATCGAGGAGATCGCCTGGCGACAGGGCTGGATCGACGACGAGCAGCTCCGCGCGCTTGGCGAGTCCCTCGTCAAGAGCGGGTACGGGAAGTACCTGCTCGACCTGATCTCCTAGTCCGCGGGGGCCTCGGCCCACAACTCGCGCAGCGACGCGGTCGCAGACCGCGAGAGCGCGCGGCGCCGGCGCGACAGCTCCGGAAGCTGTCTCGTGATCGCGCCGAGCGAGCCGAGGCGCTGTCGAAAGCCGGTGACATCCCGGCGCAGCAGGAGCAGCCACGCGCCCGCGAACGTCCGCCAGAGCGTGCGGGCGATGACGCCTGGCGTGCCGTGCGTGATCGCGAAGCGGAGTCTGGCGCGCTCCACGAGCCGCAGGAAGGGGGGCGAGTCGGCCCCGGTGGGACCCAGCTGACGGCACCGGACGCCCGCCTCGGGCGCGTGCACGATCGACCACCCCCGGCGTCGCAGCCGGAAGGAGAGCTCGATGTCCTCGTAGGACGCGAACGACCCGTCCACCGACCAGCCGCCGGCGTCGGCGACCGCCTCGCGGCGCAGCGCGGCAGCGGTCGCGGAGAACGCCATGGCCGGCATCGCCGGGCGATCGAGGTCGACGAAGGGGAGACCCCAGTCACGGTCGCGACGGTTCGCGGACCGCGTCACCTCGGCGCCGGTCGAGCCGACGAGCACCGGATCGGTGCCCTGCAGGACGATCCGCGCGGTCACCGCGCCGACCGACGGATCGTCGAGCGGTGCGACGAGCGCGGCGAGCGCCCCAAGGTCCAGGCGGGCACGATGGTCCAGCAAGGCGATCACGCCACCCGCCGTCGCTGCGACTCCGGAGCCGACATCGTTCGTGCTCCGCCCTGAGCGCACGACACGGACACCGGGCAGGTGCGCCGCCGGATGAGCCGGCGAACCCTTTGCCTCACCGTCCGCCCTATCGTTCGCCACGACGACGATCTCGAGCACGACATCCTGCTGCGCGAGCGCCGCGCGAACCGTCTCGAACGTCACGTCAGGTGCGCCCGGGTCGACGATCACCACGCTCAGCTCGGGGCTGCTGGGGAGGTCCGGAGCTGCCACGCCACCACGCTACCGGCGAAGCCCCGTGCGCTCCTGTCGGCTCAGTCCCGGGGAGCCCCCGCCCAGAGCTCCCGGAGCGGGACCACCGCCGTCCGCGCGACCGCACGGCGCGCCCGGATCAGCTCGCCGAACCGGCTCACGGCATGCCCGAACGCCACCAGTCGTCGGCGCGCCCCGGCCGAGTCGCCACGAGCCAGGCGCGACGCGGACCCCGCCAGCGTGCGCCAGAGTGCGCGCCCGATCACCGCCGGCGTCGCATGGACGAGCGCGAACCGCAGCCGATTTCGTTCGTTGAGCCGGAGGAAGAAGTCCGAGTCGGCTCCCGAGGAGTGCGCGTGGCGGTGCCTGACCACCGCGGCCGGCTCGTACCGGATCTCCCAGCCGCGACGGCGCAGTCGCCAGGACAGCTCCGTGTCCTCGTAGTACATGAAGAGCCGCTCGTCGAACGGTCCCCCGGAGTCCGCGATCGCGGCGCGGGAAAGCGCGACCGCGCCACCCGAGAACGCCGGTGCCGGACCGGCAGGGCGAGCGAGGTCCGCGAGCGGCAGCTCCCAGTCGCGATCCCGTCCGTTCGCCGACCGGGTGACCTCGCCGCCCGTCGAGTTCACCCGGATCGCCCCCTCCGCGCGATCGAGCAGGATGAGCGCTGTCACGGCGCCGACGCGCGGTTCGGCGAGCGGAGCGGTGAGCGCGGCGAGGGCTCCCGGCTCGAGCCGAGCGTCGTTGTTGAGCAGGACGATCGCCTGCCCGCTCGCAGCCGCGATGCCGGCGTTCGCGCCTCCCGCGAATCCGGCGTTCTCGGGAAGTCGCACGACTCGGACGCCGGGAATGACCGCCGCGGGGTGCCCGGTCGCGGTCGCTTCGGAACCGTTGTCGACGACGATGATCTCCACGCGCCCGCTCTGAGCGACGACGGAGTGCACTGCCTCGAGCGTGACAACGGGCTCATTCCAATCGACGATGATGACGCTCGCCTCGGGAGCGACGCGCGAGCCGGGGGCGGTCACCTCACCACGCTACCGCCCGGACATCCGGTAGGCCCCTGGGTAGGCTGTCGGCGTGAGGAGCGTCGGTACGGAGTCGTTCGTCGGCGTCCGGCCCGGTCTCCGCGGCGCGATCGCCCGACACTGGTCGCTCGTCACCGTGCTCGGCGTGGGCGTGACCTACATGGTTGTGATCACGCTCCTCCATACTCAGGCCGTCTCGCCCATCGACGAGCCGCAGTACATCGACTACCTCGACAAGGTGTATCGACAGGGCATCGTGCACCAGGGCGAGTACCTCGGTGCTCTCGTCCGCGAGCTCTTCGCCTGTCACGGGGTCATCCCGTTCGGTCCCATGGGGCCGACGTGCGGCGCCGACCTGAGCGATCCGGCGGCGTTCCCGTACGGCGGGGTCTCGTCCGCGCCGATCTACCCACCCGTGCAGTTCTGGCTCGCGCGCGTCGTCGGCGACGTGCTCGGCCTTATCCCGGGCGTCGGCCAGCTCGCGGGATGGCGCCTCGTCGGCACGCTCTGGATGGCGGCCGGACTGACCTTCTGCTATCTCATCGCGCGCCGCATGGGAGCCGCCGACTGGCGCTTTGTCGCCGTCGCGCTCGCCTTCGTCGTCTCGCCCTACGGCTACTGGACCTTCTCCTACGTCTCGACCGACGCGCCGATCTTCTGCTACGGCGCGATCGTGCTCTGGATCACGATGCGCGTCGCCCGCCGCGAGCGCTCGGGCTGGTGGCTCGTGCTCCTCGGCGTGATCGGGCCGCTCTTCAAGGCGACGAGCCTCGTCGCGGTCGGCTTCGCGTTCGTCTACCTGCTCGTCGACCGGATCATCGAGGCGCGCGGCGCGGGCGGCATCCGGACGATCCTCCGAGCCCCCCAGGTATGGCTCGGGCTCGCCGGAGTCGCCGCGAACGTCATCGTATCGGCCGCGTGGAACCGGATCATCCCCCTGCTCGCCGTCAGCGGCGCGACCGCGGAGCAGGGCGTCTCGAGCCCCTTCTCCCTCGACTTGTTCGGGCAGCAGTTCGCGGGCTTCCTCTCCGGAGTGCCGCAGTGGGTCGTCCCCGAGATGGACAACGTCGCGCTCTTCCTCCCGCTCGGCTGGCTCGCGATCGGCGTCGTCCTCGGCGGGGTGCTCGTGCTCGGGCGCGACTCGAGCGACCGAGCGCTCCCGATCGCGCTCCTCGTCGCCTACCTCATCGGGGCGCCGGTGCTCGTCCTCTCGGTCGTCGTCGCGACCGGGCTGTACTTCCCGATCCCGCCCCGATACGGTATCGCCCTCGTGCCGGGGCTCATCGCGGTCGCGCTCCCGCTGTTGCGTAATCGTTGGGCGACCCGGCTGCTGCTGGTCTACGTGGCGGGGCTCGCGATCTATCAGCTCGTGCTGACCATCGTGCTCGCGAGGTGGTTCGCATGAGTGCGCCGGTCGTGATCGGGCCCGCCCGCTCCGGGCTGCGCGGCCTCGTGGCGAAGCATCGCGCGCTCGCCGTCCTGCTCCCGGTCTCGCTCGTCGTCTCATGGACGATCGCGCTTACGCACGGCGACGCCGCCGCGCCGCCGCCGGCGCAAGGCGTGCTCGCCGAGCCGCTCACGACGCTCGCCGGCTCGCCGGTCTGGAGGCTCGCCTGGTGGCTCTGGCTGGCTGGCACGCTCATCCTCGTCGAGGCGGTCGCGCGGCGGCGAGGCGCGAGCGATCACGCATTCCTGGCGACCGGCTCGGTGCTCATCGCACTCCCGGCGACGTTCTGGGCATTCGGCTGGGCGGGGACCGACGGGCCGCTCGCGTTCTTCGGCGCGCTGGCGCTCTGGCTCGCCGTACGGGTCATCGACGGGGTCGGATCGGGTTGGTGGCTCGCCCTCGCGGGGCTCGCGGCTGGTGCGTTCGGGATCACCGCGGTGCTCGCGTTCGTCCTCGTGCTCATCCTCATCATCGCGACCCCCGAGCGTCGCCGCCTGCTCGGAGCCGGAATCACCGCCGTCGGCGCAGCACTCGCGCTGCCGGTGCTCGGCGCGCTCACCGGGATCGGTGCGCCGCTCGCGGTCTCGGAGCCGCCGACCGGCGGCGCGACCCTCGGCCCGCTCGGCTCCGCGATCGCGGCGCTCAACGCGATGATCACGACGGGCCTCTTCACCCTGGCCCAGCGCGGTATCGGGCTGCCGGGCGCGCCCGAGTACTTCTTCCAGATACTCGGGTGGGTGCTCATCGCGGGCGTGGTCGTCGCATTCCTGCGTGCTCGTCGCACCCGAGTCGAGAGCCCGATCGTGGTCGCGACGGCCGCCACGGTCCTGCTGGCAGGACCCGTGCTCGTCATCATCGTGCGCCTGCTGTCGGGGCAGTGGCTGCTCATCCAGCCGACCGCCATGACGGTCCTGCTCGCGGCTCTCCTCGTCGTCACGGCGACGGTCATCCGAAACCGGCCGGCTGCCTGGATGGTCGTCGGTTGGAGCGGGATCGTCGTCATCGTGCAGATCGTGCTCGTCGTCGTCGCAACCCGCTGAAGCCACGGATCGGGGCGCGCGGATCGCCCGGATGGTCGCGATCGGCGCCGGTATGCTCTCTGCGATGAGTCTGGTCGGGAAGGCGTGGCGCGTACTCCGCGAGCAGGGGTTGCGCGAGGTGGTCCAGCGGATCGGCTCGCGACTCGATCGAGGCGACGATCGCGGCATCGGACTCGTGCGCTTCGAGGACGCCGAGGTCGTCGACTGGCGCATCCCGCACCCGGCCGTTGCCGATCCCGCAGATAGAGGCCCAGGACCCTGGACGTTCGCGTGGATCATGTCGCCCCCCGGTGAGAACTCGGGCGGACACCAGAACATCTTCCGATTCATCCGGACGCTCGAGCAGGCGGGGCATCGATGCCTCGTCTACCTCTACTCGACCGAGGAGGGGGTCTCCGCGATGGGCTCCGCGGCCGTCGTGCGCGACTCCCCCTCCTACCCGCACACGTCAGCTGAGTTCCGGATGTGGGAGGGCGATGTGCCCGACGACGTCGACGCGATATTCGCGACCGGATGGGAGACCGCCTACCCGTCGTTCCGCAGCCGATCCAGCGCGAGGCGGTTCTACTTCGTGCAGGATTTCGAGCCCTGGTTCACGGCGCCGGGGACCTCCTCGGCACTCGCCGAGGCGACCTATCGATTCGGTTTCCGAGGGATCACGGCGGGCGGCTGGCTGGAGCAGAAGCTCCATGCGGAGTACGGCATGGACACGGCGCGCTTCGATTTCGGGGCCGATCCCGAGCACTACCACCTGGTTGACGGCGCCGGGCCGCGCCACGAGGTGCTCTTCTACGCTCGGCGTACGACCGAGCGTAGAGGCCTTGGGCTCGGGCTGATGGCGCTCGACCTGCTCGCGAAGTCGCGGCCGGGACTCACCATCAATCTCGTGGGGGAGGACCTGCGGGGACTCGACGTGCCCTTCCCGCACCAGAATCTGCATGGCCTCTCGGTCGAGGCGCTCGGCCCGATCTACAACCGCTGCGCTGCGGGACTCGTACTGTCATTCAGCAATCTCTCGTTGCTGCCGCTTGAGCTCCTCGCGTCCGGGACGATCCCGGTCGTCAACGATGCGCCGAACAATCGGCTCGTCTCGGATCACCCCGAGATCGTCTACACGCTGCCGACTCCGGCAGCGCTCGCCGAGGCGCTCGCCGCGGTGCTCGACGATCCGGACCCGGCGGGCCGCGCGCGACGCGCGGCCGCGAGCGTGGTGGGTGTCGACTGGAGCGTCGCGGGTGCTCAGTTCCTCGATGCCGTCGAGCGGGGGATGCGATGAGTCGGGTCCTCGTGGTCGGCGGCAACGGGTTCATCGGCTCGCATGTCGTCGACGAGCTCGCCGCCAGAGGACACCGCGTTACCGTCCTCGATCGCTTCTCGACAGCGCCGCGTTACGCTGCCCAGGGCGTCGAGCAGGTCGCTGGGGATGCGCTCGATCGCGCAGTCCTCGCCGAGACGATCCCAGGGCACGAGCAGGTCATCCATCTCGTCTCGACGACCTCGCCGGCGACGGCCGATGACGACCCGACCATCGACCTGCGCACGAACGTGCCGGCGAGCGTCGAGCTGTTCCAGCTCGCGGTCGAGGCGGGCGTCGAGCGAGTGATCTTCGCGTCGACCGGTGGCGCGATCTACGGCGACCAGGACGCCGCGTTCATGCACGAGGAGCTCGAGCCGCGTCCGATCTCGCCATATGCGATCGGCAAGCTCGCGATCGAAGGCTATCTGCGCTACTTCCGCCGTCGATTCGGCCTCGAGTCGGTTGTGCTGCGCATCTCGAACCCCTACGGCCCCAGGCAGGGAGTCGGCCGGAGGCAGGGCGTCATCCCGATCTTCCTTCACGAGATCCTCGCCGGTCGACCGCTCGTGGTCCTCGGTGATGGCTCGATGGTGCGCGACTATATCGCTGTCGGCGACGTCGGGCGGATGGTGGCCGACGTCGCGGGAGGACGGCCCGCGCATCATCTGTACAACGTCGGCAGCGGCCGAGGCGTGTCGCTCTCGGAGCTCGTCGCGACGATCCGCGAGGTCACCGGCCGTGAGTTCTCGGTCGAGCACCGGCCTGTGCCGGCGACCTTCGTGGATCGGGTCGTGCTCGACACCACACGCTTCCGCGCCGAGTTCGGCGAGCCCCGTCTGACGAGCCTCGAGGTCGGCATCCGCGAGACGTGGAACGAGCTCCTGGAGCATTCGCAGTGAGCGCTCGTGTGAGCGCCACGGTGGTGATCCTGACCTACAACGGGGAGCGATATCTCGAGGAGATCCTCGGCGCCGTCGAGGCGCAGGCGTTCGACGGCGAGCTCGAGGTGCTCGTCATCGACTCGGGATCGACCGATCGAACGCTATCGATTCTTGCGGCTCACCCGGGAGTGCGCCTTCACCAGATCCCGAACTCGGAGTTCGGGCACGGACGGACACGGGATCTCGCCGCGCGGCTCGCGACGGGGGAGTTCGTCGCGTACCTCACCCACGACGCGACTCCGGCGTCGCCGAGCTGGCTCGCCGAGCTCCTCGCACCGATGCTCGACGACGAGCGAATCGTCGCGGTCCTTGGCAAGCAGCTGCCGCGGCCCCACTGCCATCCGATGCTCAAGTACGAGATCCAGATGACCTTCGCGGGTCTAGGACCGGACTTCGGCGTGACCGTCTTCCGGGACACGGGGAGCTTCGCATCCCGCGCCGAGTTCGAGGCGGCTGCGTTTTACTCGGACGTCAACGCCGCTGCGCGTCGCTCCGTGCTCGTCGGCGCCGTGCCCTATCGCGATGTCTCATATGCGGAGGATCAACTCTTCGGCCGTGACGTCCTCGCGGCGGGCCTGCGCAAGGCGTATGCGGCGCGGGCGGCGGTGATCCACTCGAACGACCTGACGATCCGAGAAGCGAGCGCCCGAGCCGTCGACGAGGTCCTCGGCCTGCGCCGTATCGGTACGGAGCTCGCGATCATGTCTCGGGGTCGGATGCTCCGTGCGATCTTTCGCGGGAGCCTTGCTGATGCTCTGCGCATCGTGCGCGACCGGCAGTGGAGCGTTCTCGGCCGGGTCCGCTGGCTCGCCGTCAACCCCTGGTACCAGGCGGCGAAATGGTCGGGATACCGACGGGCGACGCGGCTGCCGATCGAGATCGAGTCCGCCGCACTGTAGTCGGCCAACTCAGCGCAGCAGCCGCTCGAGACCCCGCGGGATCCGTCCTCCTCGGCCGAACAGCCCGTCGACGAGCCCGGCGATCGACGCGAGGGCGTGCTTGCCGCGGCGCGGTCCGTTACGCACGATCTTCCGCGACTCGTCGAGTGTGCGGCGCAGCGTCGCCCTCGACCATTCGTGCTCGAGCCGACGGAACCGTCGTGCCACGATGACGGCGTTGCGCACGATGTAGTACTGCCGGAACGGCTCGTGCCACTCGTAGGCGCCACCGTCCGGCAGCGGTTCGAGCCGGCCGATCGTGTGCTCGATCGATGCCCCCGTCGCGATCGCGACGGCCCAGCCACGGCTGCGGATCCGCTGGCAGAACTCGCGGTCGACGCTGTCGATGAAGAGCCGCTCGTCGAACCCGCCGGCGTCGTCGATGCAGTCGAGCGCCACCACCATCCCGCTCTGGATCGCCTCCGGCGCGAGGGCGATGCCCTCGGGCGAGACCCATGTCGGCAGCGATGCCGTCTCGTTGATGACGTCGACGACGACCGCGCCGATCCGAGTCGTCGTCGCCCGTTCGAAGGTCGAGAGCGCCCTCGCGACGTAGTCGAGTCCGAGCGACGTGTCCTGATCGAGCGTCAGGACGTGCGTCGCGCCGAGCTCGCGTGCGCGCACCACTCCCGCGTTGAGCGCCGCCGCGATGCCCCGATTCGTGTCGAGCGGGACGAACTCGACATCGGCCTGGGGCGGCGCCATCCCCGATCCGTCGTCGACGACGACGATCGCGGCCACCTGGGGCGTCACGAGCGCGAGACGGTCGGCGAGCTGCGCGTCCGGGCGATGCGCCGCCACGACGGCGATGACGCGTACGGGAGCCACCCGGCGAGTCTACGAAGTCGAGCGCTACGCTGGGCTCGGCCATGCTCCTACCGATCGAGAACGTCCCGCGCGACTACGCGTGGGGACGGGCGGGCGCGATCAGCGCGCTGCTCGGCTGGTCGGCGACCGATGCGCGCGAAGCCGAGCTCTGGCTGGGTGCACATCCCGGCTCGTCGGCACGCCTCAGCGTCGACGGACGTTCGCTCGTCGACGTCGTCCCGGGGCTCCCATTCCTGCTCAAGGTGCTCTCGGTAGGTTCCCCACTGTCGCTTCAGGTCCATCCGGACGCCGAGCAGGCTCGCGATGGGTTCGATCGGGAGAACGCGATGGGCGTGCCGCTCGATGCGCCGCAGCGCAACTATCGGGACCCGTATCCGAAGCCGGAGCTCATCGTCGCGGTAGCGGACGGGTTCGAGGCGCTGTGCGGCTTCCGGCCTGCGGCTGAGTCCCGGGCAGACCTCACACACCTCGTCACGAACCCCGATGGACGGGGCGCGATCGCCCCGCTCGTCGAGCTCCTCATCGATGACGAGAGCGTCGGAGATGCTCTGGTCTGGATGCTCGAGGGCTCCGGGCCGGCGCGAGCTGCGGTAGCGGCGATCGAGGGCGCCCTCGCCGCGGCACCGGAGCGCTTCGCATACCTGCGGCGCGTTGCCGAGCGCTATGCGGGCGACCCCGGGATCGCCGGGGCGGTTCTGCTGCATCACGTCGTGCTCGCGCGGGGGGAGGCGTTGTATCTCCCTGCGAGGAGCATCCATGCGTATCTCGACGGCATCGGCGTCGAGCTCATGGCGCCGTCGGACAACGTGCTGCGCGGTGGCCTGACCGTGAAACATATCGAGGTGCCCGAAGTCGTCAGAGTCCTGCAGCGTGCCGCAGGGCCGGTGCCGCAGCTGCGTCCGGTCCCGCTCGACGGGGGCGGGCTCCTCTACGCACCCGACGATTCGGACGTCGCGTTCTGCCTCGCGGCGATCGAGACCCGGGCCTCGATCCCGCTGGGCGGTCCCGCGATCGGGCTGTGCACGGATGGTGGATTCATGATCCGTGGTGCGGTCTCCTCGATCGAGGTCGGGCGCGGCGACGCGTTCCTTGCGACGCCCGATGAGGGCCGGCTCGAGGTCTCCGGGGTGGGCTCCCTGTACCTCGCCCGCTGATCAGCGCCCGGTTCGCCGCAGACGGCGTGTCGGAACCCCGAAGGAACACATGAGACGGGTATAGCTCTGCGACTTGACGGCGTAGAACTACAGCGGTGTAATTATCCGCAACCGAGTTTCAACGCGGGGAAC
>Ga0182744_1002315_pt1 | contig 15706 bp, 11 predicted proteins | sample eDN3rd30CKraftMG_FD_128525 | JGI IMG/M metagenome (GOLD analysis project Ga0182744, IMG submission 128525) | Enriched Miracle-Growth compost microbial communities from Emeryville, California, USA - eDNA 3rd pass 30_C Kraft MG (version 2) (version 2) ...
AGCGTCTCGGTCGCCGGGTCACCGAGATCGCGATCGTCTTCAAGCGCGCGCCGCACCTCCCGTTCGAGTCCACCGCCACGGCGGAGCTCGGCAACAACGCGCTGGTGATCCGCATCCAGCCCGACGAGGGCGTCACGATGCGCTTCGGCTCCAAGGTGCCGGGCACGGCCATGGAGGTCCGGGACGTCACGATGGACTTCGGCTACGGGCACGCGTTCACGCAGTCCTCCCCGGAGGCCTACGAGCGCCTCATCCTCGACGTGCTGCTCGGCGACCCGCCGCTCTTCCCGCGCCGCGAGGAGGTGGAGCTGTCCTGGAAGATCCTCGACCCCATCGAGGAGCACTGGGAGAGCCACGGCAAGCCCGACGCCTACCGCTCGGGCACCTGGGGACCGCAGTCCGCCGACGACATGCTGGCGCGCGACGGGCGAGAGTGGCGCAGGCCGTGAGCCCGCGCCCCGCCCCCCGCACCCAGGCCCGATCCTCGAGGAGCCCCCTGTGATCATCGATCTTCCCCAGACCACGACCTCCGTGGTCGCCAAGCGGCTCGTGAAGCTGCGCGACGAGGGCGGCGTCACCGCCCTCAGCCGTGTCCTCACGCTCGTCATCCTCACCGTCCCCGACGACGTCGAGGAGGCGGTCGCCGCCGCGAACGAGGCGAGCCGCGAGCACCCCTGCCGCATCATCGTCATCGCCGACCCGCAGGACGCGCAGGCGTCCGGCCTCGACGCCGAGATCCGCGTGGGTGGCGACGCCGGCGCGAGCGAGGTCGTCGTCCTGCGCCCGTCGGCCGAGATCGCGGCGCACGTCGACACCCTGGTCATCCCGCTGCTGCTCTCCGACGCACCGATCGTGGCGTGGTGGACCGGTGCGGTGCCCGAGTCCCCCGCGACGCACCCGATCGGGCGCATGGCTCAGAGCCGCATCACGGACACGCTCAACACCCCGGACCCGCGCAAGACCCTGGAGTCGCTGCGCGCGCACCACGACAGCGCCGACACGGACCTCGCCTGGACCCGCACCACGATCTGGCGCGGGCTGCTCGCCGCGACCCTCGAGCTCCCGCCGTACGAGCCCGTCCACTCCGCCGTCGTCGAGGGCGACGCCGACCACCCCTCGCTCGACCTGCTGGCGGGCTGGCTCGCGCAGTTCCTCAAGTGCCCGGTCGAGATCGTGCGGGTGCCCGAGGCGCAGGCCGTGACGCGCGTGGTGCTCTCGCGCAAGAGCGGCGACATCGTCATCGCGCGGCCCTCGGGCGCCACGGCGACGCTCGACCAGCCCGGCCAGCCCCAGCACCGCATCTCGCTGCCCGTGCGCCCGCTGCGCGAGTGCCTCGCCGAGGAGCTGCGTCGTCTCGACCCCGACGTGATCTACGGCGAGGTGCTCACCAAGGGCCTGAACCGTCTCGACACGTGGGAGACGCTCTGATGCCGACCGTGCCGCCGGAGAACCGGCTCGTCGTCGTCCATCCCGACGCGGCGACGCTCGCGCAGGCCACCGCGGCACGGCTCCTGACGCGTCTGCTCGACCTGCAGTCCGTCCAGGACGTCGTGCACGTCGTGGTGACCGGTGGGACGATCGGCATCGAGCTGCTCGCCGCCGTCCGCGACAACCCGGTGCGCGACGCCGTCGACTGGTCGATCGTGCACGTGTGGTGGGGCGACGAGCGTTTCGTGGCCGAGGACGACGCCGACCGCAACGAGCTGCAGGCCCGTGAGGCGTTGCTGGACACGCTGAGCGACGCGCACGGCGGCCCGCTGCCCGAGGCGAACATCCACGCCATGCCGGCGGCCGCCGCGGGCGTCACGCCCGGCGACGGCGCGGTGGCCTACGCGCACGTGCTCGCCCGGTTCGCGCCGACCGGCGCACCCGCAGACCTGCTCGTGCCCGCCTTCGACGTGCTGCTCCTGGGCCTGGGCCCGGACGCGCACGTGGCGTCGCTCTTCCCGGGTCACCCCGTTCTCGACGCGACCGGCACGACGACCGGGGTCGAGGGCTCCCCCAAGCCGCCACCGCTGCGCGTCTCGCTCACCCTCGCGGCGATCCGGGCGGCGCGCGAGGTCTGGGTCGTCGCCGCGGGTGCCGGCAAGGCAGACGCCGTGGCTCGCTCTCTGGGGGGCGCCCCGGTGAGCGAGGCCCCCGCGGCCGGGGCGGTCGGGACGGAGCGCACCCTGTGGCTCATCGACACCACCGCGGCCGCCGACATCCCGAGCGCATCGCCGGTCGGGTAGCCCGGCCGCCCGACGACGAGGGCTCCGTCCGCGCGGACGGAGCCCTCGTCGTGCCGGGACCTACCTCGCCCTGTGCGTCGTGGCCTTCTTGTGCGCCTTCGTCTTCTTGTGGGCCTTCACCTTCTTCGTGGCCTTGGACCTCGTGGTGACCGCCGTGTAGCCGGGCTTCGTCCCGGTCACCTTCACCGTGATCTTCTTGCCCTTCTGGCCGCGCTTGAGCGTGAGCGACTTCTTCCTGGCCGCCTTGCCCTTGATCGGCTTGCCGTTCTGGTACCACCGATACGTGAGGGCGACGCCGGCGGTCCAGGCGCCGGGCTCGGCCTTGAGCTTCTTGCCCACCTTCGCCGCGCCCTTGATCCTCGGCCTCGCGGACCTCAGGACTCCGGCCGAGACCGGGCCCGTCGCACGCGAGCTCTGGCTGGCCACCGCGTAGCCCGGCTTGCTGCCCGTGACGACGACCGTGATCCGCTTGCCCCGCTGCGCCGCCGCGAGGGTCAGCGTCGGTCTGGTCGCGCCCTTGATCGGGCTGCCGTCCGCCCGCCACTGGTAGGCCAGCACCGTCCCCGCGGTCCATCCGGTGCTCTGTGCGGACAGCGTCCGGCCGACCTGCGCCGTGCCGGACACCACCGGTACGGCCGTCGTGAGCCGATGGCCGTACGCGTGCGCCCACGACGCCGTGACGACCGAGACCGGGAACGTGTAGCCGTCGTCGGCGACGGCGGTCACGATCGCGGTCTGGCCGAGCGAGAGCCGCACGGTGCCAGCGGCGGCGAGGACCGGCTTCCCGTCGACCGTCACGGTGTAGCGGACGCCGGTGACGGTCGGCACGGTCACCACCCCGGCGGCGGACATCGACGAGGGCCGCGGTGTGACGAGCGTCCCGGAGACCTTGGTCACCTGCTCCGCGCTGAGCGCCACGTCGTAGACGCGCACCTCGTCGAGCGCCCCCTTGAAGTAGTCGACCCCGTTGAGGTCCCACTGCGCCCGCCCCAGGTTGAACGTGCCGTCCGAGGCGATGCCGGACCTGCTGCTGTAGGTCGCCCCCAGCGTTCCGTCCACGTAGAGCTTGAGCGTGCCCGCCGCGGCGTCGCGCACCCCGACGAGCTGGTGCCAGGCGCCGAGGGCGGGCGCGCCGCTCGCGACGGCGCGCTGGTCGGCGAAGCTGAAGGCGTAGCCGCCGACGCCGGTCCCGTACTGCAGGAAGAACGGGCTGCGACCCGTGAGGCCGTCCGTCGACGCCATCGTGGCGTAGGCGGTGGGCAGCCCGTCCATCCGGACCCGCGCCTGCACCGTGTAGCTCCCGGTCGTGTCGAGCTCGGGCACCAGCGCGGAGGCGAAGTCGTCGGTGCCGTCGAACCTCACCGAGTACCCGTCGCCGCCCGGGGTGTCGCTGTCCCACGCCGCGCCGTCGCGCAGCGTCAGGGTGTGCCCGTGGCCGGTGACGTCGGCGCTCGTGGTGCCGGTGCCCTCGTCGAAGGACCAGGCCGCCACGCCGGACAGCCCGGTGGCCGACGGCGGCAGGGTACGGGCGCCAGAACCGACCTCGATGACCTTCCGGTTGACGGCGCGAACCTGGGCGGCGTCCATCTTGAGCACGTCACGGTCGTAGGTGTAGAACCCGTTGACCTCGCCCTCGACGTCGGTGAGCTGGGTGTAGACCGAGCCGGACAGGTAGGTCTGGGCCGGGCCTACCAGCGCCGCGGTGTTGCGCACGTACGCCGCGGTCAGCTCTGCGGAGGTGCTGAGCTCGCCGTAGGGGTTCACGGACCCTCCGGGCCAGACTCTGCCGGGCACCGACAAGGAGAACCCGCCGTGCTCGCCGTCCGTCGCCGCACGCGTCGCGTCCGGCTGCGGGGCGGCCGGTCCGGTGTACTGGTGCCAGTCGATGACGTCACCCCTGCCGGAGTCTCCGAGAGAGCTGCAGCAGTTCTCGCCGCTGTGCGCGTCGACCAGGCGGGAGGGGTCGAGCTGCTTCACCCAGTCGGCGATCTCACCGGTCGCCGTCAGGTTCCACTCGCCCCAGCCCTCGTTGAACGGCACCCAGCCGATGACCGAGGAGTAGGACTTGAGCTGTTCCACCATGCCCTCGAGCTGGGTGCGGTAGGCCTGCTGGCCGGCGGCGTCGAGCCGGTCGGAGCCCGCGGGCATGTCCTGCCAGACCATCATGCCGAGCCTGTCCGCGTCGTAGTACCAGCGGGCCGGCTCGACCTTGATGTGCTTGCGGATCGTGTTGAAGCCCAGATCCTTGGTTGCCTGGATGTCCCAGGCCAGCGCCTCGTCCGTCGGTGCGGTGTAGACGCCGTCCGGCCAGAATCCTTGGTCCAGCGTCGAGAGCAGGAAGGTCTGCACGTTGTTCAGGAAGATCCGGTTCACGCCGTCGGCGTTCTTCCTCACCTCGATCTTGCGCATCCCGACGTAGCTCGTCGCCTGGTCGACGGAGGCCCCGTCGGTGAGCCGCACGCTCAGGTCGTACAGGTACGGGTCGTCCGGCGACCACAGGTGCTGGTTCGCGATCGGCACGTCGATCGTGGCCGACGCCGGACCGCTGGCGCGCCCTGCCTCGTGCCCGTCCTTGTCGTAGGCGACCACCTCGGCGACCGCGCCGCTGGAGGTGCCGGCCGTGTGGACCTGCACGGCGAGAGAGGCGTGGTCGATGTCCGGGGTCAGGTCCAGCCGCGTCATGCTCGCGGCGGCGACCGGTTCCATCCACACCGTCTGCCAGATGCCCGAGGTCGGGGTGTAGAAGATGCCGGACGGCGTCAGCGTCTGCTTGCCGTGAGGGGTGTTCGGCTCGGTCGTGTCCGTCACGTGGAGCACCAGCTCGTTGGGACCGGAGGCGAAGGTGGCGTCTGTGACGTCCACCGAGAAGGCCTCGTAGCCGCCGGTGTGGTCGGCGACCTCCTGCCCGTTCAGGTAGACCTCGGCGTGGTAGTCCACCGCCCCGAAGTTGAGCACGAGGCGCTGGCCGCTGCCCACGCCCCAGCCGGCGGGCACGGTGAAGGTGCGGCGGTAGACCATGTAGCTCTCGTGGTGGCCGACTCCGGAGAGCTTCGACTCCACCGGGTAGGGCACGACGACCCGCTCGGCGAGATCCTGCCCGAAGGGCACCGAGAAGCTCGACGTGGCCGCCTGGAACTGCCAGCGACCGTTGAGGTTCTGCCACTTCTGCCGCACGAGCTGTGGGCGCGGGTACTCGGGCAGCGGGTTGTCGGGGTCGACGTCGTCGGCCCACTGCGTCCGCATCGTGTACGTCGACGCGTTGTCGATCGGCGTGTCGAAGGACGGCAGCGCCGCCCCGTCGACGGTCACGCCGCCGCCGCCGTCGTAGGAGAGACGCACCTGAGCGCTCTCGGGGATCGGGGCCGAGAGGGTGAGGACGAGCGAGGTCCCCGCGGAGCCCGTCGCGACGTCGACGATCGGGAGCGCACCGCCGTCGACCGTGGCGACGAGGTGCGCGGCCAGACCGGGCGTGACACCACCGAGCACGCCGTACGCGTCCGCGGTGACGGAGGTCCCCGCGGCGCTCACCGCACCGGTGACGGCGGGCGGGGCGAAGTCGTCGGGCACCGTGAGGGCGGAGACCGGGATCGTCGACTCCTGGCCGTCGGGGGTGACCCAGGTGACGTGGACGTTGGCCCCGCCCGTGGCCTGGAACAGGTCGAGCCGGAAGGCGACCCGCTGCCCGGCGGTCAACGTGATCGCGGAGGAGGTCTGGGTGAGGTCCCAGTCGTTGACCCAGTGATCGATGATCTGGGTGCCGTCGACCCACAGCCGGAAGCCGTTGTCACCCTTGATCTTGAAGGTGTAGGACCCGGACTGCGGCGCCGTCAGGAAACCGGTCCAGCGCACCCCCGCCCACTCCCCCTGTCCCGTGCGCTGCTGGTAGACCGGGACCATGCTGCTCTGGTCGAGATCCCGGTCCAGGATCGTGGCCTTGGGCGCGCCGACGAAGTCGTAGGTCGTGTGGTCGATCGTGTAGTACTCGCCCTTGAGCCCGTGCACGGGTCCGGAGGGGCCTGCCGCCCGGGCGGAGACAGGCACCGCGACAGCGAGGGCAAGCACGGCGGCGATCGCCGTGACCAGGACGCCGGCGGCGCGACAGAGGCGTACGGAGGGAGAGGCGGCGTGAGACGACAAGAGACTTCTCCTTCGAAGGCTCGGTCCATCGGTCGCAGGACGTGCTCGTCCTTGAGCCACGCCCCGACCTCTTCGAGACTCTGCCCCCGTCGCCCCGCCCTGTCAAACGGTCCACCGACGAGCGCGCTCCTCGACCAGCAGCACGACGAAGGCCCCGTCCTGCGGACGGGGCCTTCGTGATGGGTCAGGGCGTGCGGTCAGCTCAGGTTGTACTTGTCCAGCAGCTGGAGCAGGACGATCGCCACGAACCACACGAGGGCGAAGCCCACGGTGATGCGGTTGAGGTTGCGCTCGGCGACGCCGGAGGAACCGGCGCTCTGCGAGAGGCCACCACCGAACATGTCGGCCAGACCGCCGCCCTTGCCCTTGTGCATGAGGATGAGGAGCACCAGGAAGGCGCTGGTCAGCACCAGAATCACTTGCAGGGCGATGTGCAGGATGGTCACGGTGTCGTCGTTTCTCTCATCTGGGTCGCGGGCACCCGTCGTCGGGCGACCGCGTCGTGGGCAACGGTGTCAAGGATAGTGCACGGCGGCGCGGACTTCCACGACCGCACCGCCGTGCGAGGTGCCGGGCCTGTCAGGCCTTGCGGAAGCTCGCGATCTTCGCGAACTCCTCGGGGTCGAGGCTCGCACCGCCGACGAGCGCGCCGTCGACGTCCGTCTCGGCCATGAGCTCGACGATCGAGCTGGACTTGACCGAGCCGCCGTACAGGACGCGCACGGCGTCGGCGACGTCGGCCGAGTACAGCTCGGCGAGACGGGCACGGATCGCGGCGGCGACCTCCTGCGCGTCCGCCGGCGTGGCGACCTCGCCGGTGCCGATGGCCCACACGGGCTCGTAGGCCACGACGACCTTGGCGGCGTCCTCGGCCGAGATGCCCTCGAAGGCACCGTCGACCTGGGCGAGCGTGTACGAGACCTGCTCGCCGGCCTTGCGCACCTCGAGACCCTCGCCGACGCAGACGATCGGCACGACGCCCTGGCCGAGCGCGGCCTTGGCCTTGGCGGAGACGACCGCGTCGGTCTCGCCGTGGTACTGACGACGCTCCGAGTGGCCGACGGCCACGTAGGTCACGCCGAGCTTGGAGAGGAACTCCGCGGAGATCTCACCGGTGTAGGCGCCGGAGAGGTGCTCCGAGACGTCCTGCGCGCCGTAGGCGATGTCGAGCTTGTCGCCCTGGACGAGCGACTGGATGCTGCGCAGGTCCGTGAAGGGTGCGAGCACGAGGACCTCGACGGCGGCGAAGTCGTGCTTCGCGTCCTGCAGGGTCCACGCGAGCTTCTGCACGTGGTGGACGGCCTGGTTGTGGTCGAGGTTCAGCTTCCAGTTGCCGGCGATGAGGGGGGTACGAGCGGCCACGAGGTGGTCTCCTTCGTAGAGGGTGAAGAGGGGACGTGCTTGGGTGGGGTCAGGACGCTGGGCTCAGGCCTCGAGGACGGCGATGCCGGGGAGCTCCTTGCCCTCGAGCAGCTCGAGGCTCGCGCCACCGCCCGTGGAGATGTGCGAGAAGCCGGACTCGGGGAAGCCGAGGATGCGCACGGCCGCGGCGGAGTCACCACCGCCGACGATCGTGAAGGCACCGTTCGCGGTCGCGTCGACGAGCGCCTGGGCGACGGCACGCGTGCCCCCGGCGAAGGCGTCGAACTCGAACACGCCTGCCGGACCGTTCCAGACGACCGTCCTGGCGTCGGCGATCGCGGCAGCGAAGGCCGCCTGCGAGTCGGGGCCGATGTCCAGGCCCATCTGGTCGTCGGGGATGGCGTCGGCGGCGACCACGGTCGCCGGGGCGTCCGCGCTGAACGCGGGCGCGACGACGGCGTCGGTCGGGACGACGATCTCGACACCGCGCTCCGCGGCGGTCGCGAGGTAGCCCTTGACGGTGTCGATCTGGTCGGCCTCGAGCAGCGAGGTGCCCACCGAGCAGCCCTGCGCGGCGAGGAAGGTGAACGCCATGCCGCCGCCGATGAGCAGGCGGTCGGCCTTCGTGAGCAGGTTGGCGATGACGCCGAGCTTGTCCGAGACCTTCGAACCGCCCAGGACGACCACGTACGGGCGGGCCGGGTCGTCGATGGCCTTGCGCAGCGACTCGATCTCCTTGAGGACGAGCAGGCCGGCGGCCGCGGGCAGCTTCTTCGCGATGTCGTAGACCGAGGCCTGCTTGCGGTGCACGACGCCGAATCCGTCCGAGACGTAGACGTCGGCCAGCGCCGCGAGCTCGTCCGCGAGCCCCTCGCGCTCGGCGTCGACCTTCGAGGTCTCGCGGGCGTCGAAGCGGATGTTCTCCAGGAGCGCGACGTCGCCGTCGCCGAGGGCGGCGACGGTCTCCTGGGCCGAGGGGCCCACGACGTCCTCGGCCAGCGCCACGGTGGCGCCGAGCAGCTCGCCGAGACGGGCGGCGACGGGCGCGAGGGAGTACTTCGCGTCCGGCTCGCCCTTGGGGCGGCCGAGGTGCGCGGTCACGACGACCTTGGCACCCGCCTCGCGCAGCAGGTTCAGGGTCGGGAGCGCGGCGCGGATGCGGCCGTCGTCCGTGATCGTGGTGCCGTCGAGCGGAACGTTGAAGTCCGAGCGGACCAGGACGCGCTTGCCGCGCAGGTCACCGAGGTCCGAGATCGTCTTGACTGCCACAGGGGTTCTCCTTGGGAACGGGTGCCCCGGGCCTCGGGGCGGTCGTGCTGGGTCTGCGCGTGCGAACGCCCGCGCACGCACCTGGCTGAAGAGCCGGGGCCTGCGCGGGCGGTCGCACTACGGTGCTGCGGGTGTCACGCCGTGGAGGGCGGGACGGTCAGAGCTTGCCGCCGACGTAGGCCGTCAGGGCGACGAGGCTGTTGGAGTAGCCCCACTCGTTGTCGTACCAGGAGACGACCTTGACCTGGTCGCCGATCACCTTGGTGAGGCCGGCGTCGAAGATCGACTGGTGCGGGTTCGTGACGATGTCGCTCGAGACGATCGGCTCGTCGACGTACTCGAGGATGCCCTTGAGCGAGCCCTCCGCGGCCTCCTTGAGGACGGCGTTGACCTCGTCGACCGTGACCTCGCGGCTCGCGGTGAAGGTGAGGTCCGTGGCCGAGCCCGTGATGACGGGGACGCGCAGCGCGTAGCCGTCGAGCTTGCCCTTGAGCTCGGGGAGCACGAGGGAGACGGCCTTGGCCGCGCCCGTCGAGGTCGGGACGATGTTCTGCGCGGCGGCGCGGGCACGACGCAGGTCGCTGTGCGGGCCGTCCTGCAGGTTCTGGTCACCCGTGTAGGCGTGGATCGTGGTCATGAGGCCACGCTCGATGCCGATGGCGTCGTTGAGCGCCTTCGCCAGCGGGGCGAGGCAGTTCGTCGTGCACGACGCGTTGGAGATGACGTGCTGGGTGGCGGGGTCGTACTGCGTGTGGTTCACGCCGACGACGAAGGTGCCGTCCTCGTTCTTGGCCGGGGCCGAGATGATGACCTTCTTGGCGCCACCGTCGATGTGGGCCTTGGCCTTCGTGGCGTCCGTGAAGAAGCCGGTCGACTCGATGACGATGTCGGCACCCAGCTCGCCCCAGGGCAGGTCGCCCGGGTTGCGCTCGGCGAGGGCGCGGATCTTCTTGCCGTCGACGATGATGTTCTCGTCGTCGAAGTCCACGCTCAGCGGGAACTTGCCCAGGACGGTGTCCCACTTGAGCAGGTGCGCCAGGGTCTTGTTGTCGGTCAGGTCGTTGACACCGACGATCTCGATGTCAGCGCCCGACGCGATCGCGGCGCGGAAGAAGTTACGGCCGATGCGGCCGAAGCCGTTGATACCGACGCGAACGGTCACTGTGCCCTCCTAGGGCGCGCCGGTCGCACCGGCGCACAGGTAGTTCTCGAACGATGTGCACATGGCGCGCACGCTGGAAGTCGTCGGAGATGGAGCTTGCGGGTCCCGACTGCGCTGCACCCGTGGCGTTCGCCACCCGGCGACCGACTGACGGTCTCCGGTGGGGCAGCGCGGGCACCAGCGTCCGACGACGCTACGAGCCTATACCCTCTCGGGCGGCGACGGTGTCGCCGATCACATCCCGGGAGCGTCGCCCTGGGACCGGGCAGCGGTCAGGGCTCGATGAGGTCGAGGTTGAGCCCGGCCTCGGTGTCCGGGATCCCGAGCTCCTGGGCGCGACGGTCGGCCGTGGCCAGCAGACGACGGATCCGGCCCGCGACGGCGTCCTTCGTCAGCGGCGGGTCCGCGAGCTGCCCGAGCTCCTCGAGCGAGGCCTGGCGGTGCGCCAGCCGCAGCTCGCCGGCCTGGCGCAGGTGCTCGGGCAGCTCGTCGGCGAGGATCTCGAACGCCCGCTCGACCCGTGCACCGGCGGCCACCGCGGCGCGGGCCGACCGGCGCAGGTTCGCGTCGTCGAAGTTCGCGAGCCGGTTCGCGGTCCCCCGGAACTCGCGCCGGCTGCGGCGCTCCTCCCAGGCGACCACGGAGTCGGTGGCGCCCAGCCGCCGCAGCAGCACGCCGATGGCCTCCCCGTCGCGGATCACCACACGGTCGATCCCCCGCACCTCACGGGCCTTGGCCGAGATGCCGAGGCGCCGCGCCGCGCCGACGAGCGCCAGGGCCGCCTCCGGACCTGGGCAGGTGACCTCGAGCGCGGACGACCTGCCGGGCTCGGTGAGCGAGCCGTGCGCGAGGAACGCCCCGCGCCACGCCGCCTCGATCTCCTGCTCCCCGCCGGAGACGATCTGCGGTGGCAGCCCGCGCACGGGGCGGCCGCGGCCGTCGAGCAGACCGGTCTGGCGGGCGAGGGCCTCGCCCTCGCGGATGACACGCACCACGTAGCGCGGAGACCGGCGCAGCCCGCCGCTCGACACCACGATCAGCTCGCTGGGGTGGCCGAAGACCTCGCGGACCGCGTCACGCAGACGGTCGGCGGCGAGCGAGCTGTCCAGCTCCGCCTCGATGACGATCCGCCCGGAGATGATGTGCAGCCCGCCGGCGAACCGGAGCATCGTGCCGACCTCCGCCTTGCGGCTGGAGATCCGGTCCACCTTCAGTCGAGCGAGCTCGTCCTTCACCTGCGCCGTCAAAGCCATGCGGACCATCCTGCCACCAGCTCAGCCTCCGGTGCTCGTGGTGCCCGCCGCGCGGAACATGTCACCGAAGGCGGCGGCGAGCCGGAGCCGGTCGTGCACCGCGGCCCCCTGCGCGCTGCGCACGTCGCTCACGTGCACGCGGGCGCCGAGCCTGGCGGCCGCGGCGCCGAGGGCGGCGGCGTCTCCCACCTCGGTCGGGTCGACGAGCACCACGTCGATGCGCAGGCCCGGTGCGTGCTCGGCGAAGGACACCAGGTGGTCGGCCGCCGTCATGCCGAGCGCCTCCTCGTCGCCGGAACCGATGTTGAGGGTGAGGCACCGGCGCGCGGGCGTGCGTGTCAGGGCGCTGCGCAGCCGCGGTGCGACCAGGTGCGGGAGGATCGAGGAGAACCACGACCCGGGGCCGAGGACCACCCAGTCGGCTCGCTCGAGCGCGTGCGTGACCTCGTCGGGGATCGGCGGGTCCGCCGGGAAGAGCCTCAGGTGCTCGATGCGCCCGTGCGCCTTCGCGACGGCGACCTGCCCGCGCACCACGTTCGACGAGCCGTCGTCGCCGACCACGTCGGCCTCGATCGCGAGCGGCACGGAGGCCATCGGGAGCACGCGGCCTCGCGCGCCGAGCAGTCTGCCGACCCAGTCGAGACCCTCGACGTTGTCGCCCAGCAGCTCCCACAGCGCCACGATGAGCAGGTTCCCGAGGGCGTGGCTGTCGAGCGGGCCCTCTGTCGAGAACCGGTGCTGCAGCACGTCCCGCCAGGTCTGGCCCCACTCGGAGTCGTCGCACAGCGCGGACAGCGCCATCCGCAGGTCCCCGGGCGGGAGCACGCCGAACTCCTCGCGCAGCCGCCCCGAGGAGCCGCCGTCGTCGGCGACGGTGACGACCGCGGTGATCCGGTCGGTGACCAGGCGGAGCGCGTCGAGCGTCGCGGACAGGCCGTGGCCGCCCCCGAAGGCGACGACGGCCGGGCGCTGCGCGACGTGCCGCGCGACGGGGTCCGGGATCGCCGACGAGACCACGGGGATCGCCCCCGTCATGGCGCTCATGTCACTCCCTGCCGAGGTCGCGGGCGGCGACGTTCACGAGGTGGCCCGTCTCACGGATCTTCGCGGCGAGCGCCTCCGCGATCGCGACCGAACGGTGCTGGCCACCGGTGCAGCCCACCGCGATCGTGACGTAGCGCTTCTCCTCGCGCTCGTAGCCCGCGAAGACGGGCTCGAGGGCGGAGGCGTAGCGGTCGACGAACTCCGTGGCGCCGGGCTGGCCGAGCACGTAGTCGCGCACCGGCGCGTCGTGGCCGTTGAGGCGACGAAGCTCGGTGACCCAGTAGGGGTTCGCGAGGAAGCGCACGTCCACGACGTGGTCCGCGTCGAGCGGGAGGCCGTGCTTGAAGCCGAAGGAGACGATCGTCACGCGCAGCGCCTCGGGCGGGCCGGAGGCGACGGCTGCGCGCATCTCGCGGGCGAGGTCGTTGACACTGAGGTCCGAGGTGTCGATGACGACGTCGGACCGCTCCCGGATGGGTGCGAGCAGCTCCTTCTCGGCCATGATCCCGTCGAGCAGCCGCCCGGCGGGAGCGAGCGGGTGCGGGCGGCGCACCTGCTCGAAGCGACGCACGAGCACGTCCGGGGACGCGTCGAGGAAGATCATGCGGATCGAGGCGCCCGAGGCCCGCAGCCGCTCGACCGCGGAGACCATGCCGCCGAAGAACGCTCCGCCACGGGCGTCGAGCACGACGGCGATGCGGTTGACCGACGATCCCGCGCGGGCGGCCAGGTCCACCAGCGGGCCGAGCATGTCCGGCGGCAGGTTGTCGACGACGAACCACTGCAGGTCCTCGAGCACGCTCGCCGCGCGGGTGCGGCCCGCCCCCGAGGCACCGGTGATGATGACGAGCTCGATCTCCTCGGAGACCGGGCGGTGCGCGGCGGCCTCGACCGCGGGGATGCCGCGCGGGACGGTCTGAGTGCTGGTCTCCGGACCGGGCACGGGGTGGGGATCGCTCATGGCTCAAGCATGCCAGGTGCCGGGGCGGGCGCAGGTGCCCGCGAGGCGGCCGCGCCGTGCGCGTCGATGTGCGCGTCGGCACCCGCGTCGGCTCGTGCCTCGGGGCTCGGCGCGCCGTGCAGGGCTGCGTGGACCGCCTCGGCGCCGCGCGGGCCGAAGCCGGGGACGCGCTGGATCTCCTCCACGCTCGCGGCGCGCAGCGCCTTGACAGAGCCGAAGCTCTTGAGCAGGGCCGCGGTGCGAGCGGGGCCGACACCGGGGATCTCGTCCAGCGCCGAGGCCGTCATGCCCTTCGAGCGGCGCTTGCGGTGGGCCGTGATCGCGAAGCGGTGCGCCTCGTCGCGGACCCGCTGCAGCAGGTACAGCCCCTCCGAGGCACGCTCCAGGATCACCGGGTAGTCCTCCCCCGGCACCCACACCTCCTCGAGCCGCTTGGCGAGCCCGCACAGGGCGACGTCGGTCACCCCGGCGTCGTCCAGCGCCCGCTGCGCCGCCGCGACCTGCGGCGGGCCGCCGTCGACCACGACGAGCTGAGGCGGGTAGGCGAAACGGCGGGAGACCGCCGGGGCGTTCGGGGTACCGCCCGGAGGGCCGCTCTGCGCCGGGACCTCGTCGGGCTCCCGGACCTCGTCCAGGTGGTGACGGAAGCGTCGTGAGAGCACCTCGTACATGGCGGCGGTGTCGTCGCGAGCGCCGGAACCGTCCTCGCCGCGCACCGAGAACGTGCGGTACTCGCTCTTGCGCGGCAGCCCGTCCTCGAACACGACCATCGACGCGGACTGGTAGGTGCCCTGGGTGTGCGAGACGTCGTAGCACTCGATCCGCAACGGCGCCTCGCCCAGGTCGAGCGCGTCCTGGATCTCCTGCAGCGCCTTGCTGCGCGTCGTGAGGTCTCCCGAGCGGCGCACCTTGTGCAGGTTCAGGGCGTGCTCGGCGTTCTTGAGGACCGTGAGCGCGAGATCCTTCTTCGCGCCGCGCTCGGGGACCCGGATCCGTACCTGCGAGCCGCGGAGCCCGGTGAGCCAGGTGGTCAGCCCCTCGGCGTCCGAGGGGAGCACGGGGACCAGCACCTCGCGAGGCACGAGCCCGGTGTCGGCCGCGCTCGGCCCGTCGCCGGCGACCTCCTGCGCCTCGGCACCGTAGACCTGCTCCAGGAGCCGTTCGACGAGCGCGGCGTCGTCGACGTCCTCGACCTTCTCGACGACCCAGCCGCGCTGGCCGCGGATCCGGCCGCCGCGCACGTGGAACACCTGGACGGCGGCCTCGAGCTCGTCGCCCGCCAGGGCGAAGACGTCCGCGTCGGTGCCGTCGTCGAGCACGACGGCGTTCTTCTCCATCGCCTTCTCGAGCGCCTGCAGGTCGTCGCGCAGCCGCGCCGCGGTCTCGAAGTCGAGCGCGGCCGCCGCGGTGCTCATCTGTGCGGTGAGGCGCTTGAGGAACGGGCCGGTCTGCCCGGCCATGAAGGTGCAGAAGTCCTCGGCCAGGGCACGGTGGTCGGCCGGGGAGATCCGGCCCACGCACGGTGCCGAGCACTTGTCGATGTAGCCGAGCAGGCACGGGCGCCCCGAGCTCTCCGCCCGTCGGTAGACCCCGGCCGAGCAGGTGCGCACCGGGAACACGCGCAGCAGCAGGTCGAGGGTCTCGCGGATCGCCCAGGCGTGCGCGAACGGCCCGAAGTAACGGTTGCCCGGGCGCTTGGCGCCACGCATCACCAGCGCGCGCGGGATCTTCTCCCCCATCGTCACCGCCAGGTAGGGGTACGTCTTGTCGTCGCGGTACTTGATGTTGAACCGCGGCTCGTACTCCTTGATCCAGGAGTACTCGAGGGCGAGCGACTCCACCTCGGTGTTGACGACCGTCCACTCCACCGACGCCGCCGTGGTCACCATCTGCTGCGTGCGCGGGTGCAGGGAGTGCAGCGGCTGGAAGTAGTTGGCGAGCCGGGCCCGCAGGCTCTTGGCCTTTCCCACGTAGATGACCCGCCCGTGCTGGTCCCGGAACCGGTAGACCCCCGGCGACGTCGGGATCTCCCCCTGCTTGGGTCGGTAGGTCATCGGGTCAGCCACGACGTCCAGCCTAGTTCTCGCAGACCTCGTCCCGTCGGTGCCGCTCGTTTCACCTCTCGACGTGGCGGATTCACCCCGGGAGCCCCTGTCTGCCGGCAGGCCACGAACCTAGAGTGCGAAGAGTCCGGACGGTCGACCCGCCGCCCCACCGTCGTCGCTCCTCCCACCGCTCTCCTCACCCTCGGTCAGCAGGCGCACCCGCCTCGACCGGACCAAGGCCG
>Ga0182744_1002316_pt1 | contig 15702 bp, 15 predicted proteins | sample eDN3rd30CKraftMG_FD_128525 | JGI IMG/M metagenome (GOLD analysis project Ga0182744, IMG submission 128525) | Enriched Miracle-Growth compost microbial communities from Emeryville, California, USA - eDNA 3rd pass 30_C Kraft MG (version 2) (version 2) ...
CCTCTCGGTGGCGAGCGCTGTGGACCGTGACGATACCGCAGCTTATGCCCGCCATTATGTCGGCGGCGGCTGTGGTGTTCCTGTTCTGTGCCACCGCATTTGGCACGGTCATGGTGCTTGGTGGCCAGGGCTACGGGACGATTGAGACAGAAATCTGGATGCAAACGGTCCAGTTCCTAGACTTGCGTGCCGCAGCAGTGCTCTCCATCTTGCAGCTCGTGGTTGTGGCAGCCTCGCTCTGGCTGAGCGCACGGGCACGCGCCAAACGGGAGCGAGCACTAGGCCTCGTGCGATCGGAGTCCTACGCGCAGCCGGTGGTGCTCCGCAGGGACTGGTCATCCGTACTGGTCACTGCCCTAGTGGCGGTGGTGCTTATTGCTTGGCCACTAGGAAATCTGTTTGCGTCCGCGTTCCGCAGGGGGGATGCGTGGACATTTGCAAACTTTGCCGCGCTCACGGGGAAGGGCACGCGAAATGCGCTATCCGTGTCCGTGCTAGAAGCGCTCTATAACTCGCTTGTCATCGCAATGTATGCAGCGTTCATTGCGCTGTGTGTGGGTGGACTCGTAGCATTTGTGGTTTCGCGCAGGCCTGCCTCTCAAACGGGTCGGTGGGCTATCAACGGGCTTGATGCGCTGTTCATGCTGCCCCTTGGGGTGTCCGCTGTGACGGTGGGATTCGGGTTCCTCATCACATTGGATCGGCCGCTTGGGTTGAACATTGACTTGCGGTCTTCCGGAATGCTCGTGCCCATCGCGCAGGCAGTGGTGGCTGTGCCGCTCGTGGTGCGCACGGTGCTGCCGGTACTGCGGGCAATAGATCCGCGGCAGCGTGAGGCTGCGGCCACCCTGGGCGCCAACCCGTGGCGGGTGGGTCTGACCATTGACTGGCCGATTGCCGCCCGCGCGCTCGGCCTTGCGCTGGGCATGGCCTTTGCTGTGTCGCTTGGCGAATTTGGCGCTACGTCGTTCTTGTCTAGGCCGGAAACGGCCACCCTACCCGTGGTGATTTTCCGCCTAATTTCCAAGCCGGGCGCGGAAAACTACGGCATGGCGCTCGCCGCCTCGGTGATTTTGGCGCTCGTTTCCGCGGCCATCATGATACTTGCCGAGCGGCTGCGCACCTATTCTTCAGGGGAGTTTTAATGCCACAGTCGAGTAATCGTATTGGCCCGCCTGACCGGGTACTGAGCATTGAGGACGTCAGCGTTCAGTTTGGTACGTTCACTGCCGTGGACTCGGTGTCCCTGACCGTGGGTAATGGTGAAATCCTCGGACTGCTCGGACCGTCCGGGTGTGGTAAATCCACCCTGTTGCGTACGGTGGCCGGTCTTGAACTGCCCTCGGCGGGGCGGGTGTTGTGGAATGGCGCGGATCTGTCCGCGGTGCCTGTGCATAAGCGTGGTTTTGGGCTGATGTTCCAAGACGGCCAGCTGTTTGTGCACAAAAACGTGGGTGAGAACGTAGCGTACGGGCTCGTCAGCCAGCACGTTTCACGTGTGGAACGCCGCAAGCGGGTGGCTGAATTGTTGGAGTTGGTGGGCTTGCAAGGCCAGGGTGGGCGCGACGTGTCCACCATGTCTGGCGGTGAGCGCCAGCGAGTTGCGTTGGCCCGCGCGCTTGCGCCGCGTCCGTCCCTTCTGCTTCTCGACGAGCCCCTGTCCGCTTTGGACCGCGAGTTACGTGAGCGCCTTGCTCTGGATGTCCGTTCCATCCTCAGGGCTACCGGAACCACGGGCATTTTTGTCACGCACGATCAGGATGAGGCTTTCACCGTGTCCGATCGAGTGGCTGTAATGCGGGCCGGTCAGGTTGTTCAGGTAGATACACCGGAGAAATTGTGGCGTTCACCCGCGGACGCTGGGGTTGCAGAGTTCTTGGGCTATGAGGCCGTTGTGTCCACGGATCCGTTTGTGGGTTATGCACCCTGTGACTTCACGGTTGTGGATGGTGCTGGTGTTGGTATTGCTGGTGTGGACGGTGCTGGTGTGGATGGTGCTGGTGAACGAGTGGGAACGGCTGGAACAGACGGTGACCAACTGACCGGGGAGGTCGTCGATAAGCTGTTTCAATCCGGGCGCGCAGTGGCGCGCGTGCGCGTGCCGCAAGTTGGCGTGCTCACATGCCTTGTGCCGGCTGGAACTGAACCGCAGGTGGGGGACAGCGTGACCCTGCGCCGCACCTAACCCTCACTTCCGTAGTTTGGTATCGCAGCCCGGGCAGAGTACTGGCGGCGATACCAAACCACGGAAGTGAGCGGATGCGTGAGGCGGGATGGTGCTGGGAAGTGGGGAATCGTCGGAAATCAGGCGGGGTCACACCGCAACGGGGACGGGCTCAGCCCCGCGCACCCAGCCGCTTGGCAATAACCGCGCAGACCACCAACTGCAGCTGATGGAAAATCATGATGGGCAGCACCATGATCCCCACCACGGACGCGCTGAACAGGATCGTAGCCATCGGCACGCCTGTGGCCAGCGACTTCTTGGACCCACACATGAGAATCACCGCCTGATCTGCGCGGTTAAAACCCAATTTCTTTCCGACGAAATGGCTGGTGCCCAGCATCAACGCCAGCACCAGCGCGGACAGCACGAGCAGCGTGACAATGTTTGCGAGCGAAACCTTGGTCCAAATGCCGTCCACAACGCCGCGCGAAAATGCGGAGTACACCACCAAAACAACCGAGCCGCGATCCGTAAACGTGGTGAGCTTTTTGTGCCGCAAAACCCACTCAGCGAGCCATTTGCGTACGAGTTGACCCACAACAAACGGAAGCAGAATCTGGATCGCAATCTTGCCAATCGCCGCAGGTGAGAAACCAATCTGCGCGCCCATAAATGCCGCCACGAGCAGCGGAGTGATGACCACGCCGGCCAAGTTAGAAAACGATGCCGCAACCACTGCGCCAGCCACGTTACCGCGGGCGATTGAAACAAAAGCGATCGAGGATTGGACGGTAGACGGTAGGAGCGCCATGAACAGCACGCCGAGCTGGAGCTCATGCGGCAAAATGCTATTGGGAATGAGCTGGCACAGCAGGCCAATAATCGGAAAGACAACGTAAGTGCAGGCCAGCGTGACGGAATGAAGCCGCCAATCCTTCAGAGCGGCAATCGCCTCGGACGTTTTGAGGCGGACACCGTACAGGAAGAACAGCCAGGCAACCGCGGCGATTACTAGGTAATCAAACGCCTCGGCCGTGGCACCGCGCACCGGAAGGAACGACGCCAGCAGGATGGCACCGAGCAGCGCGGCGAGGAAAGGATCAACACGGCGGATAAGGCGGTTTAGGCGAGGCACAGACCGAGACAAAAGCACCTAGGCAGGCTATCGCACTGTTGCGCGCTCCATGGGCACTTACATGGGCACTTACATGGGCACCTACATGGGACTAGCCAAAAATGGACCGGACCACCCGCAAAAAGTGGGTAGCCCGGTCAAAAACTAACTAGTTTGGTCAGCGTGTAAAACGGAAACTACTTCTTGTTACCCGAAACGGCACCCCAAATCACGAGGACTACGAGCGATCCGATGAACGCGAAGATCCAGGTTTTCAGATCAAAGAATGCGTTGTTCGACGAGGATCCCACCAGACTTGCGATCCAACCACCAACGATTGCGCCGATGATTCCAACCACAAGGGATACTACCCAGCCTCCGTTGGCGCGTCCGGGGAGCACTGCACGGGCGATTGCTCCCATGATCAAACCGATCAAGATCCAAGCTAAGAAACCCATGTTTGGTCCCTACCTTTCGATTCCGGGGGACCGCCTGTTGAGCAATCCCTCACCCTTCCACGCTGCCACGGCTTAGCGGGTAACGCATTCGCAAGGGGTGAGAAATTGATGGGTAGAACTGTTCGCGCTAGGCCTCGCGTACTCGGCCAAACCGTGCGTGCAGATACGAGTTGAGGTGGGGTGGGGCGCCGTGAACCCGGGTGGAATATGACGACGTGGCACCCGGCGCAGAAGCTGTTGATTTCTTGTCTGACAGGGCCTTATTGATGCTCTTAACCGTGAACTCAAAGGACTTGTCCATAGGGTTGTTCATCGCTGGCACGGGTTGTGCAGGCTGTGCAGGCTGTGCAGGCTGTGCGGCGGGCAGAACCCGCGGGTTGGTCAGCATGAAGGTAAGGCCGCCGAGAGTTCCGGTTAGAAGGAACGCCGCAAAGGCGGTCATTGCGAGGGTCTTCTTGGTGCGCCTGGCGCGCCGCAAGGGTTGTGTTGGAACGTATTGCGTGGTCAATGCGGCCCTCAGTTCTGGGTCGTATGGAATCGGCGGTGTGTGGTTCGAGTTCGGTGTTATCGAGCGCGGTGTTATCAAGCTCGGTGTTATCGAGCGCCTTGTCATCGACGTTTTGGCAACATGCCGCTGGAAGCCGGGGATTCGTCGAAAATCAAAGTAAAGACTAAGTAAAGTTTAGGCAACAAATTGGACTGCTGGCAATTTGATGTGGCTCACAGCAACGGTCAGGCGATGGCTGAGCGTAGCGAGGCCCGGTTGCCGCCTCATGTGAATCACTTTAGGATTTAACTAGCCTGGCTAGGTAAAAGCAGTGTGGTTTCACAATGGGGTCCGCTGCGAGTTCTCCAGAGGAAAGAGGGACGATGAACTCGACTATCGTCACAAAGCGAGCATCTCGCTGGCTGCGGGTGATCCTGCCGGCCGTCCTGATCCTCGCGTGGCTGGCCGCAGGTAGCCTCGGCGGCCCGCTTTTTGGCCGCATCAGCGAGGTCTCCTCCAACGATCCCACCGCCTACCTGCCCACCAGCGCGCAGGCCACCCAGGTGCAAAAACAACTCACCGACTTCCTCGGCAGCGACTCCATCCCAGCGATCGTGGTTGCCGCCGCGGACGAACCGCTGACCGAGGCAACTATCGGCGCAATCCAACAAACCGTAGCGGACCTGCCCACGCAGGTCACCGACGTGCTCGCCACCAGCCCCGCCATCCCATCCGAGGATGGGAAAGCCGTACAAATATTCGTCCAACTGAATGCGGGCGGTGAAATTGCCGACGATGTGGCGGCTCTCGATGACTACCTTGCGCAATCCCTACCCGAGTCGCTGACGGTCTATGTCACCGGACCCGCGGGATTTACCGCGGACCTCGCCGCCGGATTCAGCGGGATTGACGGAGTGCTGCTGCTCGTGGCGCTCGCGGCAGTGCTCGTGATCCTACTCGTGGTGTATCGCTCCCCGCTGTTACCCATCGCGGTGCTCCTGACCAGTGTTTTCGCGCTGTGTGCGGCGCTGGGAACAGTGTGGCTGCTGGCCCGTGAAGGTGTGATTCTGCTGTCCGGGCAGACCCAGGGAATCCTGTTCATCCTCGTTATCGGAGCGGCCACTGACTACGGACTGTTTTATGTGGCCAGGTTCCGGGAGGAACTCAGGCGGCACGCCGGAAAATTCGAAGCCACCAAAGCTGCCATCAGGGGCTCGTTCGAGCCGATTTTGGCATCGGGCGGAACAGTTATTGCAGGGCTGCTGTGCCTGCTGCTCTCTGACCTGCAATCCAATAGGGACCTGGGGCCGGTCACCGCCATCGGTATCGTGTTTGCGATGCTCGCCGCGTTTACGCTGCTGCCCGCACTGCTGTACGCGTTCGGGCGCGCGGCCTACTGGCCGCGGGTGCCGCGTTATGTTGAACTCGAGCCAGCGGAACCGGTGGAATCGACCCGGCGCAACCAGGCCATGCCCACCAAGGGCATGTGGAGCGCGCTACCGCGCGTGGTCTCCCGCAAACCGCGCACACTGTGGATCGGAACCACAGTGGTGCTTGCGATCGCCTGCGTAGGCGTCCTGCAACTCAACGCGAGCGGCGTTGCGCAAAGCGAACTCGTGCTCGGACAGTCGGACGCGCGCGATGGGCAAGATCTCCTAGCCGAACACTTCCCGGGCGGCTCAGGCAACCCCGCGTACATCATTGCTGAAGAGGCTCAATTGGATCAGGTGGGCACCGCGCTGCTGGGAAACCCGGGTGTAGCCGCCGTATCGGTCAGTGCCAAGGACGCCCCAAGCGGCACCCTGCAATACACGTCCGGTGGGCTCGTGAGCCCCGACGATCAGCCCGCAGCGCAACCCACAGTTGTTGATGGAAAGGTGCTGATCCAGGCCACCCTGACCGACACCTTCGATTCTGCAAACGCCGAAAAAACAATCCGTGACCTGCGCGAACAACTCGGGGAATCCGCACACATTGGCGGTACAACAGCAACCGCCATTGACTCCAACGACGCCTCCATCCGGGATAGAAACCTCATCATCCCCGTGATCCTGTCCGTCATTTTCGTGATCCTCTCACTGCTCCTGAGATCACTTGTGGCACCACTACTCCTCGTGGCCACAACAGTCTTGTCATTCGGCGCGACCCTTGGAATCGCGGCGCTACTGTTCAACCACGTTTTCGACTTCCCCGGAGCCGACCCAGCCGTGCCACTGTTCTCCTTTGTGTTCCTGGTGGCACTCGGAATCGACTACAACATCTTCCTCATGACCCGAGTCCGCGAGGAAACTTTGCGGCACGGAACGCATCTAGGAATAAGCCGAGGGCTGGCAATTACTGGGGGAGTCATCACATCGGCCGGGCTGGTCCTCGCCGCGACTTTCGCGGCGCTCGCGGTCATCCCTATCCTGTTCCTCGTTCAGATCGCGTTTATTGTGGCGTTTGGGGTGCTACTCGATACGTTCCTTGTGCGCACAGTTCTGGTGCCAGCGCTTGGGTACGACATCGGATGCAAAATCTGGTGGCCGTCACGTCTCGCTCGCGGCAAGGAGTAGGCCATGCGCATGTGGACGCTCGCGCCTGGCTTACTTGATCGGCAGGGGCTGATTGCGGCTTGGCGGGAATCGCTGCTCGCGCAGGCAGTGCTCGCCGGCAAAACTAAGGGATACACCAACCATCCGCAGTTGGTGCGCTTTAAGCGCACCGCAGATCCGGTCCGTTACGTTGGCGCCTACTTACATGTGCTTGCCGACGAGGCGGATGGTCGGTCCTATAGGTTCGATCGGTCCCGGGTAATTTTGGATGAGGGTCAAGCCCGCGAGGTTCTGAGATCGGACCCCAGAATATCTGTGATGCGTGGGCAGATCGAGTACGAGTTCGAGCACCTGCTGAAGAAACTCGCAGTGCGGACTCCGGCGCTGGTGCCTCACGTGACGGAGCTTTTTGACTCGTTACAGTTGGATTCGGACTTTTCAATGGACACGGTGGTGCACCCGTTGTTTGCAGTAGTTCCGGGAGGTATTGAACCGTGGGAGATAAGGTAGCGGCCCAGTCGTACTGGTACGAGCCTGAGTCGAGTACGCGCGATGTGCTTGAGGCGCTGCGGACATTTCGCCGTGCTGACGCGGCGATGCGGGATCGTATGGCCGGCGGTATGGGCATGAATGAGACGGACTTGCGCGCCCTGCAGATCGTGATTGCTGCGGAACGCGAGGGGCGCGTATGTACCGCGCGAGATCTTGCGGTCGGTCTCGCTATCACCACCGCGTCCACGGCCAAACTACTCAACCGGCTTGTGGCATCGGGGCACCTTGTGCGCGAACCTAGCCCCCATGACAAGCGCTCTGTATGGATACGTCCAACCGAGCATGCACACGCCGAGGTGCGCGAGCGCCTTTCAACCATGCATGCCGATATGGCGCGCGTGGTTGACGCCTACGACGCAGCAGAGCGTGCAGCGATCGCTAGCTTCTTGCTTGAGATGGCCCGAGTCATTGACCAATCGTGAAGTCCCACACCCGAGTTCCCGCTTTTTATGTTTGGGTCCCGTAAGAATTTCGGGACCTGAGCACAAAAAACGGGATGTCGTTTGGGTGTTTGTATTGTTATCTCCGTGGCCGAGTGCGATATGAAGCTACGAGATCGAACTTGGCGTGTTGCATGAGAGCTGTTTGCTCCATTTTCACTCCTCGGTCGTGGGCGATGGTACGAAGCCGAGCATGGAGAAGTTGTGGGTCTCGAAGATCAGATGCAATGAACCGTTCGATATGCCAGCCTTCATTGCGAAGCGAATGCTCACGTATTTTCTCTTGCCGCAGTGCGTCGCCTGAGTACTTGTCCATACCGTCGTATTCGAACCCAACTTTCTCTCGGAGCAATCCAACGTCAAGATATGACCAGCCGATTGGCGTAAGCACAGGAACCTGGGTTTCTAGGCCGGGCCAGCCGACAGAACCGAGATGAAATCGCAGAATTGACTCTTGAGGAGATTCTGCTCCAAGCGCGGCGAACTCAAGCAAATCATGTGCGCGTTGTCGAAAGCGGGCACTCGGCAGTTCCTGATTGATGTGTATTGCTAACTCTCGATTCAGGCCGATTGTGAGCGCGCTATCCGCAAAAATGAGTCCTTGTGCGGGTGGGAGTAAGCGTAGGCAGTCCACGATTGTTCGCTCGATTGTTGTGACCCGCAGGCCATTGATGCTTGTGACGTGTTCAGCAGGTAGAGACGTTCTATGGATGATTAGGTTCTTGGGCGTTGAATTTGAAGTGGACTGAGAAGTGATATGTGGGAGCATCGACGTAGGGCTCATTGGGAGGCCCCAGAGCGCTGCCGCGGAGGTGTGGGAAAGTGCAGAATCAGGCCTTACAAACTTTGTGATTGCGGAGATACGTTCCAAAGTGATTCGTTCGAGATCCGCATAGAAGTTGTTTTTGTCGGGTTCTTGAGGATGGAAGCTGTAACTGCCGGGCCGTATGCGGTGTAGTTGCTTAAGCGAGCGTGCTGTACGCACCATACATGGTTCAAGTCCAGCAGTATGTACAACGCCGGGCAGTGTTCGCGGTGTTATCGGCTTGATTTGCTTGCGCCAGTTGTTCAGCTCCATCTAGCTAAACTATGCGCAATTGATCCTCGGCAGAGTCGAGTGGGCCGTTTTGGGGCGTAAACGGTGGATAACGCGAGCAGGCCGCTTCTTGTGGATTACTGACTTGTCAGCGTTCGTGCAAAACGTGATTTCTTGTAGACCAAGTGTCTGAGCCTAAAGAGTATCGAGGTACTTGTATCTCGTCGTCAATTCCCGCTTTTTATGTTTGGGTCCCATAAGAATTTCGGGACCTGAGCACAAAAATCGGGATGTCGGCGGCGGGGCAGAGTAGCCGGGGCGGGGCGGGGCAGGGTGGCCGGTGTGGACAGGGCTGGGCAGGACGGTAGCACAGCCGGGAATAAACCCATAGCTTCCAAAGTTGAGTGACATAGACTCAAGTTTGAGTTTGGGACTTGCGCATCGCGCATCCAGGTAGCAAACTTGAGTGCGGAAGACTCAATGTTTTACACCAGCCTCGCCGCCGGGCACCGCAGAAGCGGTCCGCACCGGAAGAACGCCGCAGACAAAGCGGCCGCGGGGCGCGAGCGAAGGAAGGCCACAAACATGGCACGTGCAGTAGGAATTGACCTCGGAACCACCAACTCCTGTGTTGCAGTTCTCGAAGGTGGCGAGCCAACCGTTATCGCAAACGCAGAAGGCATGCGCACCACCCCATCCGTTGTCGCATTCTCCAAGACGGGCGAGGTCCTCGTAGGTGAGATCGCAAAGCGCCAGGCAGTCACCAACGTTGACCGCACCATCTCCTCCGTCAAGCGCCACATCGGCACCGACTGGAACCAGGAGATCGACGACAAGAAGTACACCCCGCAGGAAATCTCTGCACGCATCTTGGGTAAGCTCAAGCGCGACGCCGAGGAATACTTGGGCGAGTCCGTTACCGACGCCGTCATCACTGTTCCTGCCTACTTCAACGACGCTGAGCGTCAGGCAACTAAGGACGCTGGACAGATCGCAGGCCTGAACGTGCTGCGCATTGTTAACGAGCCAACCGCGGCTGCTCTGGCATACGGCTTGGAAAAGGGTAAGGAAGACGAACTCATTCTCGTGTTCGACCTCGGTGGTGGAACGTTCGACGTTTCCCTCCTTGAGGTAGGCAAGGACGAAGACGAGTTCTCCACCATCCAGGTTCGTGCAACCTCCGGTGACAACCGCCTCGGTGGTGACGACTGGGACAACAAGATCGTGGAATGGCTCATCGCAGAGGTCAAGAAGACCGACGGCGTGGACCTGTCCAAGGACAAGATCGCGCTGCAGCGTCTGCGCGAGGCCGCTGAGCAGGCAAAGAAGGAACTGTCCTCCGCTCAGTCCACCAACATCAACATGCAGTACCTCTCCATGAGTGAGAACGGCCCAATCCACCTCGACACCCGCCTGACCCGCGCACAGTTCGAGCAGATGACCGCTGACCTGCTGGCACGCACCGAGGCTCCTTTCAAGGCAGTCATCCGTGATGCAGGAATCTCCATCAACGAGATCGACCACATCGTCCTCGTGGGTGGATCCACCCGCATGCCAGCTGTCACCGAGAAGGTTAAGGAACTGACTGGCGGCAAGGAGCCTAACAAGGGCGTCAACCCTGACGAGGTTGTTGCCGTTGGTGCAGCGTTCCAGGCTGGTGTGTTGAAGGGCGAGCGCAAGGACGTTCTGCTGATCGATGTCACCCCACTGTCCCTGGGTATTGAGACCAAGGGCGGCGTGATGACCAAGCTCATCGAGCGCAACACTGCTATCCCAACTAAGCGGTCCGAGATCTTCTCCACCGCTGAGGACAACCAGCCAAGCGTTCTCATCCAGGTTTTCCAGGGTGAGCGCGAGTTCGCACGCGACAACAAGCCACTGGGCACGTTCGAGCTGACCGGAATCGCACCAGCACCACGCGGTATGCCTCAGATCGAGGTCACCTTTGACATCGACGCAAACGGCATCGTGCACGTGTCCGCTAAGGACAAGGGCACTGGCAAGGAGCAGTCGATGACCATCACCGGTGGTTCTTCGCTGCCAAAGGAAGACATCGACCGCATGGTCCGCGAGGCAGAAGAGCACGCTGCTGAGGACAAGCAGCGCCGTGAAGACGCCGAGACCCGTAACCAGGCTGAGTCCTTCGCGTACTCCATTGAGAAGCTCCTCAAGGACAACGAAGACAAGATCCCAGCAGACGTCAAGAACGAGGTTCAGGAAGCTCTCGATGCTTCCCGCAAGGCCCTCGAAGGCGACGACATCGCTGAGATCAAGGCTAAGAACGAGGCTCTGACCACTGTTTCGCAGAAGATCGGTGAAGCCCTGTACGCGCAGGAGCAGGCCGATGCGGCAGCAGGTGAGCAGACTGAGGGCGCAGCAACTGACAATGATGAGGACGTCGTAGACGCCGAAATCGTGGATGAGGATGACGCAAAGTGACCAGCGAGAATCCACACGCCGAGGGCGTAGGTCCAGAGCAGTCGGACTCAATTGATCACTTGGACTTCGTACCTGAAGGCCTCGATAACCTTGCTGGCGCAGACACCGCAGGTGTAGGCGCTGGCGAAGGTAGCGAGAACGACAGTGAGGAAGCGGTCCTAACCGACCTTGAGAAGGCTCAGGCCGAGGCCGCTTCTCACCTCGCTGACCTGCAACGCCTTAATGCGGAGTACGTCAACTTTTCCAAGCGTGCAAAGCGCGAGCAGGAAGCCGCACGTGGCCGTGGCGTGGAAGATGTTTTGAACTCGCTCTTGCCTGTTCTTGATGACATCAACCGCGCCCGCCAAGCCGGCGAACTAACCGGACCGTTTGAAGCGATCTCTGAGAAGTTCAATGGTGTGCTTGGCAAATTTGGTGTGGAATCCTTTGGCGAGGTGGGGCAAGAATTTGACCCTAACCTCCACGAAGCCTTAATGCACCAGACCTCAGCCGAGGCCACAAGCACCACGATTACTCACCTGATCGAGGTTGGCTACAAGATCGGTGACCGGGTTGTTCGAGCAGCCCGCGTTGCCGTGACCGGCCCGGAGAACTGATAGTTCCTCCTGTGTGAGGCGCGTGCCGCTCTGCTTGAGCAGCGCGCGCCTCACACTAATCCCCACACATCCCCACATTTCAAGGGCACACGCCATAGAACGTATCTGAAAGGAGACACCTTGACTGGTCAGGACTGGCTAGAGAAAGATTTCTACGCCACGCTTGGTGTCTCAAAGGACGCCAGCGAACAGGACATCAAGAAGACCTACCGCAAGCTTGCGCGTAAGTATCACCCCGATCAAAACCAGGGTGATCCTAAGGCCGAAGCCAAGTTCAAGGAAATTGGTGAGGCATACGCGGTGCTTTCCGATAAGGAACAGCGCCAACAGTATGACGCCATCCATTCCATGGGTGCGGGCGGACGCTTCACAGGCGGTGCCGGCGGCGCAGGCGGTTTTGAAGATCTGTTTGGAAACATGTTTGGCGGGGGATCGCCGCGCTCTGGGCGTGGCAGTACATACGCCAATCAGGGTGGATTCGAGGATATTCTCGGCGGCTTGTTTGGCGGGGCTGGTGCTGGTGGTGCGCGCAGCGGATTTGGCGGAACTGGCTTCCGGTCCAACCCGCCGCAGCCGGGTGAAGACATCTCAGCGGCCACCACAATCTCCTTCCGAGCCGCGGTTGAAGGCACGGAAGTGACCATGACCGTGGAGGGACGCAAAGTTACTGCCCGCATTCCTGCAGGTGTGCACGATGGGCAGAAGATCCGACTCCCCGGCAAAGGCCGTCCAGGTTCTAACGGCGGGGCAGCTGGAAACTTGCTGCTGACGCTACGGGTGGAACCTCACCCCGTGTTTACGCTTGATGGCGTGAACATGCGGGTCACCCTGCCAGTCACGTTTGATGAGGCGGCACTTGGATCTCAAATTGAGGTTCCCGTTTATGGTGGCGACACGGTCAAGGTGAAGATTGCGCCGGGCACGCCATCGGGTAAGGTGCTGCGCATTAAGGGACGCGGCGTTAAGACATCCAAGGTAACGGGCGATCTGCTTGTGACCGTAAATGTTGTGGTGCCACAGAACCTGACTAAGGAAGCTAAAGAAGCCGTTGAGGCTTTTGCGGCCGCCACTGCGGGCACGGATGTCCGTGCCGAGGTGCTAACCAGCGCAAAGGAGTGATCTGCTATGCGAGTTCGTGTGGTTTTTGATGAGTCTGTTCGTGAGGACGAGCCGATCTTTGTCATCTCCAAGGCCGCCGAGCTTGCAGGCATGCACCCCCAAACCCTGCGCCAGTACGATCGGCTTGGTTTAGTGTCACCTCGACGCACCTCGGGCCGGGGCCGGCGCTATTCAAAGCGTGACGTGGTGCGTTTGGTTCAGATCCAAAAGCTAAGCCAGGAGGAAGGCATCAACCTCGCTGGCATTCAGCGGATCTTTGACCTTGAAGACACAGTCCGCGCGCTGGAAGCTCGGGTGGAATTATTGACGGCGCAGGCAAATCCCGGCTCACGCATTTTTGCCGCGGGCTCGGCGGGGGATGTGGTTTCGGTACCGCGTCGCTCACCGTTTCGCCGTAAGGCGGGGCGTCAAGATAGCGAAGTTTCAGGTGATGGTGGTTTGGCTGGGGAAGGCCGGCGCAGATTTGCCCGGGGCATGCCCCTGCAATTGACCGCGCGCGTGGAAGAGATTTCTCGAACCCAATTTGACGGAAATCAGGGCGGCAAAGCTGTGATTATCTGGACCCCAGATGAGTAACAGGTAAGTGCACAGCCGCTGACCCAACAGATTAACGACGATAGCGAGACACCCAGCCGGGAGTCTCGCTATCGTCGTTAATAAGTAGCGCAGTAGGTGGTGCCCAACGTTGAAGTAGTACCCAGCGTAGTTGTTGCGTCAGCGGCGCAGTGAGCGTGGCGCGGCAGGGATGACATCAATCTGCTCGGTGAGTTCGAACTTGTAGCCCGAGCCTCGCACCGTGATGATGTGGTTTTCTAGACCGAGTTTTTCGCGCAGGCGTCGAATGTGCACGTCAATGGTGCGCGAATCGGTTTGCACGCCGGTGCGCCAGATTGAGTTGAACAGTTCCTCACGGGAGATGATTCGGCCGGCCGAGTTCACCAGGTACGCAAGGAGTTCGAATTCTTTGTAGGTCAGGCGCTGCAGTTCTGAGTCCGCAATGACGCGACGATTGTGCAGATCAATGACTACGCGTGGATTGAGTACGAAATCGAAGTTTGGCAGTGAGGTGTTTCGTGTGAAGTCCACCGGCTCGTTGAGGTAGTCCGCGTCCGTGGTGTAGTTGCGCGCTGCTGACGTGCGCGGAACCGCGGAGGAACCGGTTGGGGTGGTGCGCCGTGGGGTGTACGGCGCGCGGTAGCGCTGCGCACCGTGACCCTGCTGGTACTGACTCTGCGGACGTGGGCTCTGCTGACCGCGTGAAGATGAAGCCGCAGGTGCCCGGGTGGCACTGGTGCGTGGGCTGACCGTCTGTTCGTGATCGCCAAGAGCCAACGTGGTGTGAGTTTGCGCAGTTGGCAGGAGTTCTCGTGCGAGTTCTCCGAGTGCCTCTGCGATCTCAATAATCTGTGCCGATTCCACTGCAGGTGTGCTGGCACCAGTGGAGTCGTCGTTAGATAGCCCAACCCATAGGTAGAACCCAGGCTGGTTGGTGGCTGAAGGTGGAAGTTCGTGCGTAGGGGCGGACATGCGCTCTCCAAAAGTCGTGTTGGGTATGGCATGGCTCGAACAGAGGAGGATCGAGGTGCCGGGGTGTCGAAAGGAGTTACTGAGTTCTTAGAGGTGAATTCAGTGGCGACAACACGCACGAGAACAGACGAGCATGCCAGCGGACGCCATCATGGCGGCGGTGTGGGGCATGGTCGTTGTTTGCATAGATATAACAATGCTCGATTGAGCACTCAATTGAAAAGAGAAAACCGCATATTTCTCAAGTTTTGAGCAATTGTTAAACTGCCCACTTGGAAGGGTTTTGCGGTTAATTGGCGTCATTATGCGCCTAGTATGCGGTCAATCCGTCTTACATAATGGACGATCAAGGAAACTCGTGAGACGTACAGTTTCCGTTCGCAAACCAATATGCCGCGCCCAGTTCGCGCCACAGCCTCAATGCTGTAGGAGTAACGGACGCGGCAGTGCTTGGTGGTCGGTTAGTCGACGATCCCGTAGAGTCGGTCTCCCGCGTCGCCGAGGCCCGGAACAATATAGGCCTTCTCGTTGAGTCGCTCATCCACTGCGGCGATGACCAGTTTGACATCGGCGCGCTCGCCCACGGCGTCCTCGAGGACCTTAAGGCCTTCGGGCGCTGCGATGAGGCAGACCGCGGTGACGTCCGAGGCGCCCCGCTCAATCATGTAGTTGATTGCGGCAACGAGCGTGCCACCTGTGGCGAGCATCGGGTCAAGGAGGAAGACTTGGCGGCCGGTTAAATCGTCGGGAAGCCGGTTGGCGTAGGTGATGATCTCGAGTGTTTCCTCGTTGCGCTGCATGCCTAGGAACCCAACCTCAGCGGTGGGGACCAAGCGCGTCATACCCTCCAACATGCCGAGGCCGGCGCGCAAAATAGGCACCACGATGGGTTGTGGGCTCGCAATCTTGACGCCCATGGTGTCGGTGACCGGAGTGGAGATGGGGTACTCAACGGTCTTGACCTCGCGGGTGGCCTCGTAGGCCAGCAGGGTGACCAGCTCGTCGGCCAGGCGCCGGAAGGTGGGGGAGTCGGTGGTCACGTCGCGCAGCAGCGTCAGCTTGTGGGCGATCAGCGGGTGGTCGGCGACGTGGACGTCCATGCGGACACGGTATCGCCCGTCACCCCCGCAGCCAGCACGGACCAATTTCTGGGTTTACCTCGGAAACGACACCTTCACCCACGTTGCAACATGGGTGAACGTGTCGTTACGTGGGTGCACATAGAAATTGGCA
>Ga0182744_1002318_pt1 | contig 15686 bp, 16 predicted proteins | sample eDN3rd30CKraftMG_FD_128525 | JGI IMG/M metagenome (GOLD analysis project Ga0182744, IMG submission 128525) | Enriched Miracle-Growth compost microbial communities from Emeryville, California, USA - eDNA 3rd pass 30_C Kraft MG (version 2) (version 2) ...
CGGTCGTCGGCACGCCGTTCTTCATCTGGCTGCTCGCCAATGTGCAGAAGACCTGGTCGTAGCGCATGATCCTCTCCGGCCATCAGCTTGCCATCGGCTATGCCGAGCGCACCGTCGGCACCGATCTCGACGTGGCGCTCGGCACCGGCGAGGTGCTGGCGCTGCTCGGCCCGAACGGCGGCGGCAAGACGACGCTGCTCAAGACATTGCTCGGCCTCTTGCCGCCGAAGGCCGGCGAGGTGCGGCTCGATGGCGCGACATTGTCGGCCCGCTCGATCCGCGAGCGTGCGCGGTTGATCGCCTATGTGCCGCAGACCCATATCGCCACCTTCGCCTTTCCGGTGGAGACGGTGGTGCTGATGGGACGTAGCGCCCACGGCAACCTGTTCAGCCGGCCGAGCGCGCACGACCGCGCCGTCGCGGTCGCGGTGATGGAGCGGCTCGGCATCGCCGCCCTGGCGGCGCGCCCCTATACGATGATCTCCGGCGGCGAGCGGCAAATGGTGCTGCTGGCGCGGGCGCTGGCGCAGGAGCCGCAGTTCATCGTCCTCGACGAGCCGACCGCCAGCCTCGATTTCGGCAACCAGGGCAAGGTGATGGCCGAAATCCGCGGATTGGCGGCCTCCGGGCTCGGCGTGCTGTTCACCACCCACGATCCCAACCACGCGCTGCGCGCCGCCGACCGCGCCTTCCTGCTGCGCGATGGGGCGCGGATCGGCGAGGGCCGGGTCGCCGATATCCTCACCCGCGAGCGGTTGCAGGACCTCTATCGCGCGCCGGTGGAAACCGTCGTCGATCGTGCCACCGGCGAGATCGCCTTCCTGCCCGGCTCGCCGCCGGCCCGGCCCGGCGATTGACTTCTCCGGGACGCGCAAATATCTGCCCAATAGATGCCGCCCGATGGCCCAGGATGGCTCAAGTCATTATCGGGCCGACCCGCCCGCTTCGGCGGAAACCCTTGCGATAGGCTCGTCCATGCTCCGCGCCGCCGGCGACACCTATATCATCAAGCCCGACCCGCAGGACCGGCGGCTGACCGAGCGCGTGTCCGGCATCGATCAGACCGGCGCGCGCATCGAGACGGCGGTGACGGTCGAGCGGGCGCTGACGATCTATCTCAACAGCCAGGAGATCGTCACCGCGATGACGATCGGCGACTACCCGGACTATCTGGCGCTCGGCTATCTGCTCAACCAGCACATGCTGCTGCCGGACGATCAGGTGACCGGCATCGATTACGACGAGGACCTTGCCGTCGTCGTGGTGCGCACCGAGCGCAAGACCGATTACGAGAAGAAGCTGAAGAAGAAGGTGCAGACCTCCGGCTGCGCGCAGGGCACGGTGTTCGGCGACCTGATGGAATCGCTTGGCAGCGTCTCGCTCCCCGACGCGCCGCTGCGCACCTCGTGGCTCTACGCCCTGACGCACCGGATCAACACGACGCCCTCGCTCTATCTCGAAGCTGGCGCCATTCACGGCTGCGTACTGGCGCAGGAAGACCGGCCGCTCGTCTATATGGAAGACGTCGGCCGCCACAATGCGGTCGACAAGATCGCCGGCTGGATGTTCAAGGAGAAGGTGCCGGCCGCCGACAAGATCTTCTATACCACCGGCCGGCTGACCTCGGAGATGGTGCTCAAGACCGTGCGCATGGGCATCCCGATCCTGATCTCGCGTTCCGGCTTCACCGCCTGGGGCGTCGAACTGGCACGCAAGGCCAACCTCACCTTAATTGGCCGCGCCCGCGGCAAGCGCTTCATCGCGCTCGCCGGCGAGGAGCGCATCGTCTTCGATCAGGACGTCGAGACGGTGGCGGAAGAAGGCGACAAGCACCGGCGCAAGGCGGCGCTCCACGATGACTGAAGCTGCGGGGACGCTGGGGCTGGTCCTTGCCGGTGGACTGGCGCGCCGCATGGGTGGCGGCGACAAGGCGATGATCCGGGTCGGCGACGCGACGATCCTGGAACGGGTGCTCGACCGGCTGCGGCTGCAAACCTCGGCGATCGTGCTCAATGCCAACGGCGATGTGACGCGCTTTTCCGCGACCGGATTGCCGGTCGTGCCCGACAGCGTCGGCGGGTTTCCCGGTCCTCTCGCCGGCGTCCTCGCCGGGCTCGACTGGGCTGCCGCCAACAAGCCGGATATCGCCTATGTCGTCAGCGTGCCCGGCGACTGCCCGTTCCTGCCGCGCGATCTGGTGGCGCGGCTGCACGCGGCGCGGATCAACGACGGCACGGAGCTGGCCTGCGCGCGCTCCGGCGACTGGCGCCATCCGGTGGTCGGGCTGTGGCCGGTGGCGCTGCGCGACGATCTGCGCCACGCGCTGGTGGCTGAAGATTTGCGCAAGATCGAAGTGTGGACGGCGCGCCACGGCATCGCCATCGCCGAATGGCCCGTCCAGCCTTTCGATCCGTTCTTCAACGTCAATACGCCGGAAGATGCCGCGCGCGCCGATGCTATCGCGCGGCAATATCCCGACGCCTGAGCCTGCCCGCTACGCGGCGCGTTTGAGTAGATCTTTGGCGGCGATCAGTCCTCCGCCGCCGATCAGCGCCGCCGCCGCCCACAACGTCCAGCGCGGCTCGGCATAGCCGGCGAGCACCAGCGCCACGGTCGAGAGCACCGGCGCGGCATAGGAGGCGGCGCCGAGCACGCGGATGTCGCCGCGCTTCATGCCGATGTCCCAGACATAGAAGGCCGCGCCGACCGGCGCCGCGCCGAGCGCGAGGATGGCGAGCCATTCGCCCGCGTGGTCCGGCCACACCGTCTGCTCGAACAGGAGATGGCAGAGCGCGCCGATGAGCGCGGTGACGAGGCAGAAGCCGACCACTGCGTCGCTCGGCACCGCGGCGAATTTGCGCGAGGCGACCGAATAGATCGCCCAGACGAAGGCGGCGACGAAGGCCGCGCCATAGCCGGGGATGAAGGTCGCGGAGAAACCGATCTCGGCGCGTCCGGCGAGCAGCACCGCCGTTCCGACGAGCCCAAGCAGCGCCCCGACGAGATGGTGCGCGCGCAGCCGTTCGCTGAGCACGAAGGAGGAGAACAGCACGATCAGCAGCGGCCAGAGATAGTTGATGAGGCCGGCTTCGGCCGGCGGCGCCAGCCGCAAGGCGGTGAAATAAAGCGCGTGATAGCCGAACAGGCCGCCGATGCCGAGCAGCCACACCGGCCATGGCTGGCGCAGCGCCGACGCGGCGCCGGGCCGCAGCACCCAGGTCGCCGCGCCGAGGAGGCCGCCGATCAGGAACGTCACCGCCAGCAACTGGAACGGCGGCATGCGTCCGGAGGCGGCGGTGAGCAGCGCCAGCAGCGACCACATCAGGATCGCAGTGAAGCCGATGAGGGTCGCGGTGCGTTGGGTCATCCCCATAACGCCTGTCGCATCGGTCCTGCGTCGTCGATCGAACTATGCCATGTACTGGCCGCCGTTCGCCGCCAGGGTCGAGCCGGTGATGAAGCCGGCCTCGTCGGAGGCGAGGAACACGACGCAGCGCGCGATCTCCTCCGGCTCGCCGAGACGGCCGACCGGGATCAGCGGCAGGATGGATTTCTCCAGCACGTCTTTCGGTACCGCCTGCACCATCTCGGTGTTGATGTAGCCGGGGCAGATGGCGTTGACGGTGATGCCGGCCTTCGCCGATTCCTGCGCCAGCGCCTTGGTGAAGCCGATGTCGCCGGCCTTGGCCGCCGAATAGTTGGTCTGGCCCATCTGGCCCTTCTGGCCGTTGATCGACGAGATATTGATGATGCGGCCGAACTTGCGGGCGCGCATGCCCTCGATTACCGGCCGGCACATATTGAACAGCGAGCCGAGATTGGTGTTGATGACCGCCGCCCACTGTTCCGGCTTCATCCGGTGCAGCATCGCGTCGCGGGTGATGCCGGCATTATTGACCAGCACCTCGACCGGGCCGAGATCGGCCTCCACCTTGGCGATGCCGGCGACGCAGGCGTCGTACGAGGAGACGTCCCATTTGTAGACGGAGATACCTGTTTCGTCCTTGAAACGCTGCGCCGCCTCGTCGTTGCCGGCGTAAGTGGCGGCAACCTTGTAGCCCGCCGCCTTAAGCGCCTTGCTGATCGCCGCGCCGATGCCGCGCGAACCGCCCGTTACCAATGCAACACGAGACATGCGAAACCTCCCGGAGCGTTTGTTTTTCGAGCCGTCGCGCCGCGGCGAACGGACCGCCTTCCATTTCGCAGCTTAAAGACGCCAATGGCCGGGGCAAGGCCCGGCCATTGAAAATGATGTTTGACTTTCGGCGTGCCGTTGTCGCGGCGCACGCCAGTGTGGGTCACGCGCGCTTAGCGCTCGACGCACTTTTACTTCAGTGCGTCTCGCTATCGCTTGACGCACCTTTTTCCTTTGGTGTGTCGAACTAGCGCTCCACGCACATGGCAATGCCCATGCCGCCGCCGATGCACAGCGTCGCGAGCCCCTTCTTGGCGTCGCGCTTCTGCATTTCGTGCAGCAGCGTCACCAGGATGCGGGCGCCCGACGCGCCGATCGGATGACCGATGGCGATCGCGCCGCCATTGACGTTGACCTTGTCGGTATTCCAGCCGAGATCCTTGTTGACCGCGCAAGCCTGTGCCGCGAAGGCTTCGTTGGCCTCGATCAGATCGAGGTCCTCGTGGCTCCAGCCAGCTTTCTTGAGCGCGGCGCGCGAGGCCGGGATCGGCCCGGTGCCCATGATCGAGGGATCGACGCCGGCCTGCGCCCAGGAGACGATCCGCGCCAGCGGCGTCTTGCCGAGCTTGGCCGCCTCGCTGGCGCGCATCAGCACCACGGCGGCGGCACCGTCATTGATGCCGGAGGCGCTCGCCGCCGTCACCGTGCCTTCCTTGTCGAAAGCCGGCCGCAGCTTGGCGATCGAGTCGAGCGTGACGCCGGGCTTCGGAAACTCGTCGGTATCGACCACCGTGTCGCCCTTGCGGCCCTTGATCGTCACCGGCACGATTTCGTCCTTGAAACGGCCGGCCTTGATCGCCGCTTCCGCCTTGTTCTGCGATTTCACCGCGAACTCGTCCTGCATCGCCCTGGTGATCTGCCACTGCTTGGCGACGTTCTCGGCGGTATTGCCCATGTGGTAGCCGTTGAAGGCGTCCCACAGGCCGTCCTTGATCATCGTGTCGATCATCTTGAAGTCGCCCATCTTGACGCCGTTGCGCAGATGCGCGCAGTGCGGCGCCTGGCTCATCGATTCCTGGCCGCCGGCGACGACGATGTCGCTATCGCCGTTGACGATCGCCTGATAGCCGAGCGCCACCGCCCGCAGACCGGAGCCGCAGAGCTGGTTGACGCCCCAAGCCGGGCTCTCGACCGGGATGCCGGCGGCGATCGAGGCTTGCCGCGCCGGGTTTTGTCCGGCGCCGGCGGTGAGGATCTGTCCCATGATGACCTCGGAGACCTGCTTGCCCTCGACCCCGGCGCGTTCCAGCGCCGCCTGGATCGCGATCTTGCCGAGTTCGTGCGCCGGCAGCGACGACAGCGATCCGTTGAACGCGCCGACAGGGGTTCGTGCGGCGCTGACGATGACGATGTCGTCCTTCATGAGAAAACTCCGTTTCTGATCCGTTCGGGCCGAGCGGCCTCCATAAGCGACCTGATGGGCGGCCCCGTAAGCGGCTCCACGAGGTGTCTCATGAGCGAGTTCATGAGGCGCCTCATGAGACCTGACCGTCGCCACGAGGCTCGGCCCCGACAGGCTTGGGTGTCCGGGCGTCGCTTGGGCGCGCGGGTCGCCCAATCCAGGCTCCGGTCGTTTGGCGGTGCGGAAACCATCTCGGCGTTGCCGCATCCTTAAGGCCCGGCCGACCTCTGTCAATAACGACGAAATCCTATTTAGGCGCGAGGATACGGGATTTACCGGCTATCCCGCCTGGCGGGCGCCTGGCGCACGCCTCTGCCGCAACGCGACAAAACGGTGGCTACCGGCGGAAAAAAGGCGCTATGCTCGCAGCCCGGACTACAGCGGACAGGGCAATTCATGGCGTCTGAGAAAGAACCGATCACGATCAAGAAATACGCCAACCGGCGACTCTACAACACCGGCACGAGCACCTATGTGACGCTCGAGGACCTCGCCGCCATGGTCAAGGCGGGAGAGGATTTCGTCGTCTACGACGCCAAGACCGGCGAGGACATCACCCGCTCGGTGCTGGCGCAGATCATCTTCGAGCAGGAAAACAAGGAAGGGCAGAGCTTGCTGCCGATCTCCTTCCTGCGCCAGTTGATCCGCTTCTACGGCGACAGCATGCAGATGTTGGTGCCGCGCTATCTGGAAGCCTCGATCGACAGCTTCACCCGCGAGCAGGGCAAGTTGCGCGATCAGATGGCGCAGGCGTTCGGCGGCGTCGGCTTTAGCCAGCTTGAGGATCAGGTCCGCCGCAACATGGAGATGTTCGAGAAGACGTTCGCCATGTTCACGCCGTTTGCGCGCGGCGAGAAGGGTCCGCCGTCGGACAAGCCGAGCAGCGGCGATCTCGATGACTTGAAGCGCCAGCTCGACGAGATGCAGAAGCGCGTCGACCGCCTGACCGGAAAGGAATAAGCGCGGCAGCGTTATCGCGTTGCCGCCGCCGGCGGCTGTGGCTCCTGGGTCAGCAGCCGCGGCGATGCCAGGCCGACGAGCGCGCCTTGCAGGTAGTCGCAGCGCCACTCCGTCAGGATCGCTGCCGCCTCCTCGTCCTGCACCCATTCGGCCACGGTTTGCAGCCCGAGGCGGTGCGCCAGTTCCAGCAGGCTCTGGACGAAGGCGCGGTCGTCGGCGGATCGCGTCAGGTTGCGCACGAAGGCGCCGTCGATCTTGACGATATCGACGCCGAGTTCGCGCAGATTGCGGAACGAGGTATAGCCGGCGCCGAAATCGTCGATGGCGATCCGGCAGCCCAGTTCCTTGGCGCGGGTGATGAAGCCGCGCGTATCGGCGATATCGTGGATCGCCGCCGTCTCGGTGATCTCGACGATCAGGCGCTCGGCCACACCGCGGCGCGCGCGCAACAGCGCGCTGAGGCCCGACCACCATTCGGAATGGATGATCGAGGCCGGCGAGACATTGACGCTGAGCGTCATGCCGGGATCATCCGTCAACGCGGCGATCGCCATCTCAAAGACGCGGTGGTCGAGCAGCCGGATCAGGCCGAGCCGTTCGGCGATCGGCACCAGTTGCTGGGTGGCGATCTCGCTGCCGTCGGAGCGATGCACGCGCATCAGGCTTTCGTGGAAGGCGAGCGAGCGCGTGCGTGCCTCGACCACCGGCTCGAAGGCCAGCGAAACGCGGCGTTCGTTGAGCGCCGAGACGATCTCGTCGGTCAGCTCGCGGCTGTTGCGCCGGGCCGCCTCGCGTTCCGGGTCCGGCCGATAGGCCATGAACGAGCCGACCCGCCGCGCCTTTGCCGCTGCCAGCGCGTCGTGCGCGCGCGCCAGCACCTCCTCGGCGGTGCCGGCGTGGCGCGGCGCGGTGACGCCGCCGATCGATACGCTGGCGGCGATGGCGCCGCGCGACGTCTCGACCAGTTCTGACCGCACGCCGACCAGCAGGCGCTCCGCCGCGATCGCCAGTTCGTCGGGCGTGCATTGCTTGAGCACGATGCCGAACTTGTTGACGGAATAGCGCCCGAGCGAATCCTCGCCGCGCATCAGCCGCCGCAACCGTTCGGCGACCGCGCCGAGCACCTCGTCGCCGACGCCGAAGCCGTAGCCCTCGTTGAGCCAGGCAAGGTTGTCGATGCAGATGAGCAGGAAGCCGCAGGAGCCCCGCATGTGCACCGCCTCGTTGAGGTCGCGCATCAGCACCTCGATGAGGTGCCAGCGGTTCAGTTCGCCGGTCAGTCCGTCGTAGCGGGCGAGAAACGAGAGTTGCTGCTCGCGGGCGTGGCGCTCGTTGATGACCCTCAGCGTGCCTGTCGCCCGCGCCGGCTTGCCGTCGGGGCCGGCGAACCAGCGGCCGCTGTCCTCGATCCATAGCCGCAGGTCGGCGTCGTCGCGGGGGCGGAAGCAATATTCGAGTTCGTAGGCGACGCCGTTGCCCTGGTCCGTGAGCAGCGCCTGATGGATCCGGTCGTAGCGCGTCGGCTGGCCGGCGGAATCGACGAGCCGGGCAAAATCGCGGCCGGTTGCCGGCAGGCCGTCCGGCGCCTTCAGCCGCTCGGCGGCGCCGGCGCTCCAGCGCAGGCTGTCGTCGGCGATCGTCCACGCATAAGCGATGACGCCGGTCTGCGCGGCCGCCGCCGCCGTCTCCTCGGGCGTCAAGGGTGCCGTGAGCGGCGAGGGGCTGGCAATCACGGCGGCTCCTTCTAAAAAACTTCTAAAAATGCCGCCACGCAACACCGTCACACAAGGGCGCGGATACGTTGCATCGTGGCGTGCCCGCACTCTAGGGGCGGAACGCTAAGAATCTCCAAAAAGCCGGTGCCGTGATGATCGTTTCCCGTCCGCGACGGCCGGCACGGCAATTGCCATCCACAGTCTGAAGGCCGGGCAGTTGAACGTCGGCCGCGTTTCGGACATGCAGAACTGTCCCGAAACGAGACAGATGGGGCAGGACATCGATGATCGGCAGGATTGGCACATCGCAGATCGAGACTGCTGCCGCGCGCCGCCGGTCGGCACCCGTCCGCGCGCTGGTGCCGGTCGCCGCTCGCCCGGATAGCGTCCGGGACGCCGGGACGCCGGCCCACGATCGCCCCGCCACCGCGGATCGGGTCGCCGCGCATCAGGCATCCGCACATCGGGCGGCTTTTGTCGCGCATCTCCTGGCAACGCGCGACGCCGCGCCGCAGACGCGCCAGCGGCGCCGGGCCGAGCCGGCGGAAGCGGTGGTTGCCTATCAGGCCGCCCGCCTTGCCGTATCGGCGGCGGCGCCGGTCGCCCGCCGCGCCATCCTCGCCTGATGGATTTCGGCTGAGCGACTTGTGGCCGAGAGTGGGGGCTATGGTCGGTCGGGATTGGACGGTGGCGCCGGCAAATCCGGCTTATCCGCGTGCGAAGCCTCTGCCTCCGCAGCCGGTTCGGCCGGCGCCTTGACGGTCACGACGGGCGCGGCGGCAACGGGCGGCGCAACCGGCTCGCTTGTTGGCTCGCTTGCTGCCGGCGCGTGATGCGCCGGGGTCTCGTAAACGGGAGTCTCGTAAACCGGCGTCTCGTGAACCGCTGGCTCGGGCGCGGGAACGAACACCGCCGGGCGCCGGCGCAGCGCCACCAGTCCGCCGATGACGTCCGCGAGGCTCGCCACCATCAGCAGGAAGAACGTCGAGGTGGTGGCGCGCGGCACCAGATAGAACTCGGCGGCCATCGCGATCAGCAGCAACGCCGACAGCAGATGGTCCATCAGATAGCGCCCGCCGGAGCGGTGCGCCTTGATGATCTCGACGAGCAGCAGCAGGATCGCCAGCGCGACCAGGAGGTCGCCGAGCGACATCGTCCATTCGGCGCCGGAGGGCAGGCCGAGGCGCGTCAGCGGCTCCGCCCAGCCGACGCCGGGCGTGAGAAACGCGACGATATTGTAGATGGCGAAGGGGATCAGCAGCAGCGGGAAACCGACCAGATACATCGGAGCCTCTCGAGGGATTCTCTCGGCGTTCCTGGTCCCCGTCGGTGCTTAAGCCTCTTTCTTGGCCTTGAGCACCTGACGGCCGCGATACATGCCGGTCTTCAGATCGATGTGGTGCGGCCGGCGCAGCTCGCCGGAATCCTTGTCCTCGACATAGGTCGGCTGCTTGAGCGCATCCGCCGAACGGCGCATGCCGCGGCGGGACGGCGAGGTCTTTCTTTTTGGCACCGCCATAGCGGAAACTCCCGAAAAATCGCGATTTTAGGCTGTGAAACCGGGCTTATAGAGGAAGCTCCGGGCGATTTCCAGTGGCATTTATCGGCCTGTCTCGCGCCTTGTCTCCTGCCTCGCCGTCAGGCAGTCGTCGCTTTGCGGCGCGCGGGCGGCGCGGCGCACATAGATACCGGCGAGCCGGCGCAAGCCTGGGCCCGGCGCCCCGGCCTGCCGGCGGACCGGGTTGGGCAATATCGCCGCCAGCAGCGCCGCCTCATAGGCGGAGAGCCGGCTTGCCGGCTTGCGGAAGGCATGGCGGGAGCCCGCCTCGATGCCGAACTCCCCCTGCGGGCCCCATTCGGCGATATTGAGATAGATTTCCATGATCCGCCACTTCGGCAGCGCCAGGTCGATCCACAGCGCCAGCGGGAACTCGAGCGCCTTGCGCACCACGCTGCGGCCCGGCCACAGGAACAGGTTTTTCGCCACCTGCTGGGTCAGCGTGGAACCGCCGCGCATGTCGTCGAAATCCTCGGCATCGGCGATCACCGCGCGCAGTTCCGCAAAATCGATGCCCGGATGGCTGCAAAACCGCCCGTCCTCGGCGGCGATCACCGTACGCGGCAGCACCGGCGCCACCTCGCGCAGCGAGACGGTGGTGACCTCCACCCGTTGCCCGGTCGCCATCCGCCACAGCATGACGGTGGAGACCGGATCGACGATGCGGTAGAGCGGCGTCAGCGCGTAGGGGACGAGCAGCAGGATGACGAGCACCGCCAGCGCGATGCGCAGGACGCGCCCCGGCAACGAGCGGCGGGCTGGCAGCGGCCGGGGCGCCGTCGCGCCGTATGAGCGTTGCGGAGCGGACATCGGCGGCAGTCTAGCTCATCCAGCGTGGGATTTGCGGCGCGGCCGGCAAAAGGACTAACACGGCGTCCGGCGTTCCCATCGGGCGCCGTTGCGAGGAGGCAGGTTTGCCAGCATTTGCCGCCCGACTTGAGACGACCGCCGCCGAGATGGAGGCGCTGCTCGCCACCCTGATCGGCGAGGCGGCCGAGCGCGGCGAGATCGCCCGGCCGCCGCGGCTCATTGCCGCGATGCGTCACGCGATGCTCGGCGGCGGCAAGCGGCTGCGGCCGTTCCTGCTCGCCGAAACCGCCGCGCTGTTCGACGTGCCGCGCGCGCAGGCGCTGCTCACTGGAGCGGCACTGGAATGCGTCCACGGCTACTCGCTGGTGCATGACGATCTGCCCGCCATGGATAACGACGATCTGCGGCGCGGGCGGCCGACCGTTCACAAGGCGTTCGACGAGGCAACCGCGATCCTTGCCGGCGATGCGCTGCTGACGCTCGCCTTCGACGTGCTGGCGCGGCCGCAGACGCATCCGGATGCGGCGGTGCGCGTGGCGCTCGTCGTCGCGCTGGCGCGCGCCGCCGGCGTCGGCGGTATGGTCGGCGGCCAGATGCTCGATCTTGCCGCGGAGGGCCGTTTCGGCGCCGGCGGGCCGCAGACGCGCGACGACGTGATCCGCTTGCAGGCGATGAAGACCGGCGCGCTGCTGACCTTCGCCTGCGAGGCCGGCGCCATCCTCGGCGGCGCCGATCCGGCGCAGCGCGACGCCATTGCCGCCTACGGGCAAGCGGTCGGCCGCGCTTTCCAGATCGCCGACGATCTTATCGACGTCGAGGGCGAGGCGGCCGTCGTCGGCAAGCAGACCGGCAAGGACGCCGCCGCCGGCAAGGCGACGCTCGTCGGCATGCTTGGCATTGCCGGCGCCCGCAATGAGCTTGCCGCGCTGGTTTCGGCGGCGGCGGCGGCGCTGTCGCCGTTCGGCGACAAGGCGGCGGTGCTTAAGGCGACGGCGCATTTCATCGCCGAGCGCCGCGTCTGAGGCCCGCGGCATGAGCAAGCCCGCGACCCGCCGCCGGCTCCGCAAGCGTCAGCCGCGCATCGTGCAGCGGCTGTTTCATCTGCACGCCAAGCTGCTCGGCTGCCTGGCGATCGGGATCGTCTCGGTGTTCCTGTTGCCGGCCGACTGGCCGCTGACGATGCGCCTGCTGTCCGGCTGGGACATCGCCATGGCGGCCTATCTCGCCTTCGTCTTCGTCGCGGTGGCGCCGTCGCCGGTCGAACGGATCAAGCGCCGCGCCGCGATCCAGGACGAAGGCGCGATCGCGCTCTTGCTCCTGACGATGATCGCCGCCTTTGCCAGCCTCGCCGCGCTGATCGTATTGCTCGGCGCCGACGGCAGCGACGAGGGGATCGAGCCCGCGTTCCGGCTGGCGCTGGCGACCGGCACCATCGTGCTGTCGTGGCTGTTCATGCACACGATCTTCGCCTTGCACTACGCCCACGAATATTATGGCGACTGGCGCGACCGGCAGATCGGCGGACTGAATTTCCCCGGCAGCGAACAGCCCGACTATTGGGACTTCTTTTATTTCTCGCTGGTCATCGGCATGACCTCGCAGGTGTCGGACGTCGCCGTCGCCAGCAAGGCGATCCGGCGCGTCGCGACGCTGCACGGCGTGCTGGCGTTCTTCTTCAATCTCGGCATCCTGGCGCTGACCATCAACATGCTTGCCGGCTTCATGACATGATCGGCGAGGCGCACACCGTCTTCATGCTGCTGGCGCTCACCGCGGCGATCGCCGTCCTGGCGCAGCGGATGAAGACGCCGCCCTCGATCTTTCTCGTTGTCGCCGGCATCGGCCTGGCGCTGGTCCCCGGCATTCCGACGGTGGTGCTGGCGCCGGAGACGGTGCTACTGATCTTTCTGCCGCCGCTGATCTATTCGGCCGGTGTGGCGATGAGCTGGCGGGAGTTCCGCTCCAATCTGCGCCCGATCGCGCTGCTGGCGGTCGGCTGCGTGATCTTCACCACCTGCGCGGTCGCCGCGGTGGCGCATTATGTCCTCGGCATGAACTGGGCGGTCGGCTTCGTGCTCGGTGCCATCATCGCGCCGCCGGATGTGGTGGCGCCGCTTGCTTTGGCGCGCCGGCTCGGCCTGCCGCGCCGGCTCATGGTTATCCTCGAAGGCGAGGGGCTGGCCAACGACGCCACGGCGCTGATCCTCTATCGCTTCGCGGTCGCGGCGGTTGCCACCGGCAGCTTCTCGCTGACGCAGGCATCGGCGACCTTCGCGCTGATCGTCGTCGGCGAGATCGCTTTCGGCATCGGTATCGGCTGGCTCAGCCTGCGGCTGCGTTCGTGGGCGCGCGATCCGCATATCGAGATCATCCTGTCGTTGCTGACGCCCTATGTCGCCTATTGGGTGCCGGAGCATCTCGGCGGTTCCGGCGTGCTCGCTACCGTCGCCTGCGGGCTCTATGTGAGCTGGATCGGGCCGCGGCTGATCTCGGCGGCGACGCGGTTGCAGGGCATCTTCTTCTGGGACTTGATGATCTATGTCATCGAGGGCTTCGTGTTCCTGCTCACCGGCCTGCAAGCGCGCACGCTGATCGAGCGCACGCACGGCTTTTCGATTGCCGACCTGCTGATCGGCACGGCGATCATCACTGCCGTCGTCATCGCCGCCCGCTTCGCGTGGATGTTCCCCGCCACCGATCTGCCGCGGCGAGCGTGGTCGCGGCTGGCGCATCGCGATCCGGCGCTGAATTGGAAATACCAGTTCCTGCTGGCTTTCACCGGCGTGCGCGGCGTCGTCTCGCTGGCCGCGGCGCTGGCGCTGCCGTTCGCGACCGCCGACGGGACGCCGTTCATCGAGCGCGAGGTGATCCTGTTCATCACCTTCGGCGTCATCCTGGTGACGCTGGTCGGGCAGGGGCTGATGCTGCCAACGGTCATCGCCTGGCTCGGCCTCGCCAGGGACGGTAAGGCGGAGCGCCGCCGCGAGCGGATCGCCGAACTCGCGGCGCGCCGCGACGCGGTGCAATCGGCCTACGATCATCTCGAAAGGATCGGCAAAGAGCGCCAGCTCTCCAAGCGCGTGCTGGCGCTGCTCAAGGAGCGGCACGCGCACCGCGTCAGCCAGTTGCCGGACAATCTCGACGACGATCTGTCCGTGGCGATGCTCAATGCCGATGTTCAACTTGAACTGATCGCGGCGGAGCGCGAATTCATCTATCGGCTGTTGCGCGACGGCAAGATCACCGACGAGGCGCGGCGGCGGATCGAGCGCGAGCTTGATCTTGAGGAATCGACGATCGAGGCACGTCGCAGCGAGCGCCCGCCGCTCTGACGATCCGTTGCCTTGCTGCTACCGGAAAACCTGCGGGATCGGCAGCCAGGTGTTCCGCCCCTTGTAATAGAGCGGCTTCCTGTCGTGATGCGCGGCACGATAGGCGGCGTAACGCTGCCGCAGTTCGCGCACCCGCGCCGCCGAGGACTTGATCGGCGTTTGCGGTGCCGCCAGCAGGAACCGCTCCACCGCCCACATATTGCGCGACGCAAAGCGCCAGTCGTAACGGCCGAGCCCGCGCAGATCGACCGGCGCGAAGCCGGTCAGCACGCCGGTATAATCGACATAGGGCTCGAAATAGCTCATCGCCAGCGCGCGCAGCGTACGGAACGCCGGCTTGCGCCCGTGCAGGCCGGGGTCGCGCGAGCGCGCCACCGCGCCCCAGCGTCCGTTGCGGCGATAGATGAAGATGACATGATCGAGCCCGTCGATCGAACCAAGCTCCAGCGTCAGCGGCGGCAGGCCGTGCTGCTCCAGCACCGTCGCCGCGAACAGCGCCGCTTCGAGACAATGCGCGGTGCGCCGCCGCACGACCTCGCGGAAACCGCGCAGTGTGCCGCCGTCCGTCTCGGCATTGTAGGACAGCGCATTGAGCCATGCCTGCACTTTCTCCGGCGTGTCGAGACGCCGGATCAGCCGCCGCTCGGCGGCGGTGAAGGCGGACAATGGCGGCAGGACATAGGCGGAGGACGGCATGCGCGCCTTATTCTGCGGCGCGCGCGCCGGCGCCGAAGCGCCGTTCGATATAGTCGATCACCATCTGCTTGAAGTCGGCCGCCAGCGTCGGCCCGCGCAGCGTCGCCGCCTTCCTGCCGTCGATGAACACCGGCGCGGTCGGCTGCTCGCCGGTGCCCGGCAGCGAGATGCCGATATCGGCGTGCTTGCTCTCGCCGGGGCCGTTGACGATGCAGCCCATCACCGCGACGTTGAGCGTTTCGACGCCGGGATAGCGGGTCTTCCACTCCGGCATCGAGTCGCGGATGAAACTCTGGATGTCGGCCGCCAGTTCCTGAAACGTCGTCGAGGTGGTGCGGCCGCAGCCGGGGCACGCTGCCACCAGCGGCACGAAGGTGCGCAGCCCCATGGTTTGCAGCAATTCCTGCGCCACCTGCACCTCGCGGGTGCGGTCGCCGCCAGGCTCCGGCGTCAGCGAGATGCGGATGGTGTCGCCGATGCCCTGTTGCAGCAGCACGCCCATCGACGCCGCCGAGGCGACGATGCCTTTGGTGCCCATGCCGGCCTCGGTCAGCCCGAGATGCAGCGCGTAATCGGAACGCCGCGCCAGTTCGGTATAGACCGCGATCAGGTCCTGCACCGCCGAGACCTTGGCGGAGAGGATGATGCGGTTCTTCGGCAGGCCGATCTCCTGCGCCCGTGCCGCCGACAACAGCGCCGACTGCACCATGGCTTCGTGGGTGACGGCGCGCGCCGATAAGGGCGCACTGGCGGCGTTGTTCTCGTCCATAAGCCGGGTCAGCAAGTCCTGATCGAGCGAACCCCAGTTGACGCCGATGCGCACCGGCTTGCCGTAACGGATGGCGGTCTCGACGATCTGGGTGAATTGCGGATCGCGCTTGTTCTTGAAGCCGACATTGCCGGGATTGATCCGGTATTTGTCGAGCGCCTCGGCGCAGGCTGGATGATCGGCCAGAAGCTTGTGGCCGATATAGTGGAAGTCGCCGACGAGCGGCACGCGCACGCCCATGCGCGTGAG
>Ga0182744_1002324_pt1 | contig 15661 bp, 14 predicted proteins | sample eDN3rd30CKraftMG_FD_128525 | JGI IMG/M metagenome (GOLD analysis project Ga0182744, IMG submission 128525) | Enriched Miracle-Growth compost microbial communities from Emeryville, California, USA - eDNA 3rd pass 30_C Kraft MG (version 2) (version 2) ...
AGGTTAACAGATATTGAGAAAATAAATTTAGAAGTGTCCCAAGAAGCACTGACAAGTCTCCCTCCTGGGATTCTGATGGCAGATCTCTCATATGAAGAAGATAGTAAAGAAATTGACAATTCTATTCCTGAAATGGATCCTGAGATTAAAGACAAATTACCTACACAACTAGAAAAATTGACAAAAGAATCGGATGATTTGGATACGTTAAAAAAAGGATTACTAGGCTTGCTTGCCAGTCCCCACTATAAGCAGGTTATTGAAAGCAGCAAGGCCTATCAGCCAAATTTTGAAGAACCCTACCTGCCTGATCCGACTAGGTCCGAACCTGAAGAAGAAGTGGCAGATGCCAAAAAGGCAATCATATTACTCGATGCCAGTTCCAGTATGCTCCTGCAATCAGATGGCAGAGTAAAAATGGATATTGCCAAGGATGCTGTTAAAAGCTTTGCCCAAACAATCGGGCAATCGAGAGAGGTTTCCCTCGTCGTCTATGGACATAAGGGCTCGGAGAATGATGAAGATATGTTTGAATCATGCTCAGCAATTGAGGAGCTTTATCCAATGGGTAAGTATTCAAAACAAGATTTCCATAAAGCAGTTGATTCATTTGAAAGTAAAGGTTGGACACCACTCGCAGATGCCATACAAAAAGCGACAGAAATGAGCAGTAATTATCTGGAAGGAACAACTATTTATATTGTTAGTGACGGAGCTGAAACCTGTGGAGGCGACCCTATTCAGGCAAGCAGAGATTTTGCAGCAAAAAACAGCAGCAATACCGTTAACATCATCGGCTTTGATGTTGATGGCAAAACAGAAGATCAATTGAAAGCTGTTGCCGAGGCAGGAAACGGAGAGTACTATAAAGCTGACAGTCCGGAAGAATTGAAAAATACCATTCAATATGAATGGCTTCCCTCTACACTTGATCTTGCCTGGGCTTTTACCATGGCACCCGATGGCTGGGAATTGGGTGATGAGTACAAAATTGGAGAGCAGTATCCATTACAGCTATGGACCATTGGCAGACGTGAATCACAACGCTTAAGAGATGCAATAGGTATATTGGGCGAAAAAAAATGGATTACAGAAGAACAGCAAAACGAACTAAGAGATTGGGCAATGGAACGAAGTGAAGCAATAAAAGACATCTATTATGAAATGTACAAGGATAATCGAGAAAAAGCCGACACAAAAAGCAAGGAAATTCGGCAGCGAGTCGATGATTGGGTCGAAAAGATGAAAGCTTTGAAAAAAGAACGTGGAGATATTTGGTAGTCAGTAAGAGATGTTACCGATTTATTACAAAACGAAAAAATGCTGCGGCAAATATTTGCTGAAGCATTTTTTCATTTATTACTCCTTTTTTAATGAGAGAACTTTTCTGCTCTCGATTTGCGTATATAATGGATAATGAATGTCACAATGAATGATAAAACCAAGAAACCAATAAAAATTTCGTTCGCAATGTGAAAATCCACCAAGGTTAGTCCCATTTTAATTGCGATAAAAGTAATTAATATATATGCAGTTGTTTCAAGCTCTGGTACCCTATCCATTAAGGCAATGAAGAATGTTGCCACACCCCTCATGAGCAAGATCCCAATCATTCCTCCAAGTAAGATAACCCATACTTCTTCAGATACGGCAAGTGCAGTCAAAATACTATCGACAGAAAAGGCTAAATCCATAAGCTCTACTGAAATAACCGTTGCCCAGAAGAAACCAAATGTCTTCACCAACCAGCCTTTTGGCTGTGCATGTTCTTCTTCTTCACCTGCTTCCTTATGAAGCAGCTTGTCTTTAAAGAATTTGACAGCAAGCCATAACAAGTAAAGGGCACCAATTAATTTAATCCACCATAATTTTATTAAAAATGTTCCTAAGCCGATAAATATAAATCGGAATATATATGCTCCCCAAAGTCCATATACCAATGCTTTCTTTTGCTGTTCTTTTGGCAGCGGTTTTACAAATGCAGACAATACCAGTGCATTATCCGCGGATAAGATACATTCGAGAACAGCTAATGAAAGGATTAACCCCCAAGCTTTTGGTGAGGTTAACACCTCCGCCCACATATGCCAATCTAGCATTGCTGCATAGGTTGATACAATTCCTTCCCACATTATGCATTTCTCCTTTTAGTTTTACACTTTATACTCATTATGCTTTTCTTCCTAATCATTTAGTCAAGATGCTTATTCCATTTTTTCCAACAATGTTTTTAATTTTTTGAGACCATTGATGATTTCGTGCAACGATTGATCAGTTTCCCCTTTAATGGATTTGGAAATTTTCTCGATTAATTCTCGATTGATTTCGTCTACCAAAGTTTTACCCTTATCCGAGAGAGCAACCTTTACTACTCGCTCATCTCCATCATCTCTTACACGTACAATAAGACCTTTACCTTCGAGCTTTTTACACATCGTAGATATATTGGTTCCGGCAATATGCAGCCTCCTGGCTAAACTGCCAATTGTATGCGACCCATGCTGCTCTATTTCTATAAGAATTCTCCCCTGTAATGTGGTAATCCCATGGTGGTCACAAAGAGTAATAATTAAATTACTTGTTCTTTCATTTATTTGCCTGGTATAGCTCCAAAGGATATTCTTAAAATCGATTACATCCATATGCGCCTCCTATTAACTATAATTTATAAAATATATAATTTATATATATTATAAATTATAGCTTTACTTTATTCAATCAATCCAAAAAAGTTGATTACATAAGTAGTCAACTTCTTCATACTGAATTCCTATGTTTTGAATTAATGAAAAATAATATCCTTGTAGTAAATAAATGTTGAAATAGCTGCAATAATTGTATAGCCAATCGCCACATATAAGGAAGGCGTTGCCTTAAAACTTTGTTCAATCTTGTCTATTTTCGTCCAAACCTCCACTTGTAGATCATTGTCTTCATTCCCACTTTGAATTTTTGAATTAGCAAATTCCGAAGCTATCCCGCCAGAAGAATTAAAAAACCTAATAATTATTATTGCTGCAGTCCCTGTTAGAAAAGACCAATCGAGGAAATGGTTATCAAAAAGTTTTGCAATTCCCCAATTAACAAAAAGAATTAGAATAAATGAAATAACAGACCAAACTATTTTCTTCATCCATAATCTCCTCCCATTTTTTCCCTATGATAACTATACCATATATTAGCAAAGTCTAATGTCATTAATATCCATTACTACGTTAATGGACAAGTTGAATAATACTGCGTTTATCATTTCAATTTCAATGAAAAATACATGTAGCTGCTTTGTTATGGAAACATTAAAAGAATATGTAGAATGACGCTATCAAGAAGGAGGAAGATATTTTGGAACATACTTGGCTTTCTCTTTTGCCGTTTATCATTGTTATTGCCATGTCAATCTGGCTAAAGAATATCTTACCTGGGCTAGTAGTCGGGCTAGTGGCTGGTTCTTTAATTTTTAAAACGGACTTATTAGATGGAACCATTCAAAGTGTTTCCTATATGGTCACTACCCTCTCAGATGAGACCAATATAAAAATTATCGGATTTCTGTACTTGTTTGGCGGACTGGTAGGAATGATGAACATATCTGGAGGAATTAAAGGGTTTTCAGAATGGGTTGGGACGAAGATAAAGAATGAACGTGGTCTGCTTGGGTTGATTTGGCTAACCCTCCCTTTTACCTTTATGATGCCGATGTTTCGAATCATGATGATTGGACCTGTCGTTAAATCCCTTGCGAAAAAAATGAATGTCTCGAAGCAAAAGGTCGGACTAACGATGGACATTTCAACCGAATCTGTTATCGTTCTTTTACCCGTCGCGACTGCATTTGTTGGTTTCATGGTTTCGTTAGTGGAAGGCAGTATCCGAGATTTGGATTTTGGAATGTCACCATATGAAGTATTTTTACTAAGTATTCTATTTAACTTCTTTGCTATTGCCACGCTCTTCATTGGATTGATTCAAACCTTTTGGAAACCTGGTAAAAAAGATACACATGTAAAAGGTGTTCAAGAACAGCTTGAAGAGGAAGAGCATGAATTTCACCGAATCGGCATTAAGAAAGAATTATCGATGGTAAAAGCCCAGCCTTGGAACTTGATTGTTCCTGTTTTTTTACTATTAGGGTTATCACTCTTGTTGTTGTGGCAGGATGGTAAAAGCAAAGGAGCCAAAACGGTATTCGATGCTTTCTCTATTGCTGATGCTACCTTTGTTATGCTCCTCGCTGTCTTTATCACACTCATTGTATCGTTCATTTTTTATATTATTAGACGTCAGCATTTAAGTGAGCTATTGTACCACTTCTATGATGGCGGAAATCAGATGATGGAAGCAATTAGTTTGCTTGTCTTGATATGGTCCTTAACCCTTTCAGCAGAGGACCTGGGTTTCTCAAACTTTATTAGTTCAACATTAGGTGCATTTTTACCAGCTTGGTTAACCCCAGCTACGATTTTCATTTTAGGCTCTGTTGTGGGCTACTTTATTGGATCCTCGTGGGGAACATGGGGACTCTTTATGCCATTGGGTGTTAGTTTGGCGGTCTCAACCGGTGCGTCGATTCCGTTAACTGTAGGTGCTGTATTTGCTAGCGGAGCCTTTGGGGCATTGGCCTCACCTTTAGGAGATACCACCATTACAACTGCTTCCATTATGGACCTGCCGATTGTAGAGTATTCAAAATATAAATTGAAGGTTTCTCTCATTGGAGGGGTCATTTCAATCATACTCTATCTTGCGGTTGCATTCTTTATTTAACCTGTAGACAAAACCCAGTTGGCTACTCAAAGATTTATCCTTCATAGGGGGGCTTAAGGACAAATCTCGGCTGGTTCCTCATAGATTTGTCCTTCATAGGGGGCTAGAGGTCATATCCCAGCTGGCTCCTTAAGAGTTGTCCTTTATAGATGCCTTAAATTTTTCATACATAATAGAAAAAAACCACTATGAGTGGTTTTTAATCCTGCATGGCTCCTGCCTCTCTCGACGTCATAGCACCTTGACCCTGACTGACATCTTTTTGAATTTGTTGTTTCACTTTTTGTGGATCACTTCCCGCAAAATCTGGCTTCATGATAGACCCTAAACCCTTTTTAGCTTGTTGATTCTGTTGCATCCTAGACCTCCTCATTCTTGGTATACCCCTCTTATTATTTACAGAACTCCGGCAAATTTAATCTAGTTGATCCCGAAACAAATCAATATATATATTTCCATTTGTCCCTATAACAGCATAGGAAATGTCCTTAACATAAAGGAATTTAATTTTAATATTGAATATAACTAAAAAATTTTCTTCATTATTAAAAGCAAACACGAGCGGATATTCCACTCGTGTTTGTTAGTGTTTGCTATTCTCTTTACTTTAGTTTATCTGGGGTAATAGGATAATAAATTCTGTTCCAACACCCTTTTCACTATTCACCTGAATTTTACCTTTGAAAGAACGGATAATTTGAAAACTTACCATCATTCCTAGCCCTGTCCCACTTTCCTTTAAGGAATAATAAGGAGATCCAAGCCGGTCAATTTGCTTTTTTGTCATACCGATTCCTTGGTCCTTAATGGTAATCTTTATATATCCATCACCTGTAGGTGTACATGTTATCCAAACACTTCCACCAACTGGCATAGACTCTATTGCATTTTTCAAAATATTAATCAAAGACTGGTTCAATCTTTGTGGATTAGCATAAATCCAGCAGGTATCAAAAATATCAGTTTTTATCTCAACATTTCGATTCAGGGTGTAACTTTGAATGATATTTACTACACGTTGTATTTGATAACCTACATTAATTTTTTCATTGTTGTAAATTGATGGTTTTCCAAAAGATAAGAAATCATTAATAATTTCATTTGCACGGTCTAATTCATCAAGGGAAAGTTGGATATATTCTCTTTTTCTATCTGGCAGATCAGGCTCGTTTAAAAGTTGCAGAAAGCCGCGAGTCACTTGCATTGGATTTCTAATTTCATGGGCGAATACACTTGTTAATTCACCTATAACTCGTAATTTTTCCGAGTTTTGCATCTCTAATCGCATATGGTGTAAATCTCTGATTGATTCGATTAACATAGTGAAGCACCAAGTAACTGCCACTGCAAAAATTAGGTGAATAAATGGTACTGTAAGATACTCTTTGGAGAAATCTCTTAAAATACCTAATACCGTTAATCCTATAAGGCAGTAGAAAAAAGAAAGACCTACCGCTATTTTCACCCTCATATCTCTTTTCGAATTTGTAAATAACTTCTGAAAATACAATATGATAGGTAGAGACAGCAGTAAAACAAGAACTGTATTATAAAAGCCTATATCAAATCCAAAATAAAGCCGATAAAGAATAATAAGTACTGAAAGGAGGATTCCTGGAAAAAAACCACCGTATAACGTACCCAGCAATAGAGGAATAATTCTTAACTCTAACCGAGCGTTGTGACCAAAAACTACTGGAAATGACATGCAAGCTATAATAGAAATTCCCCATATAATAGTCATGATTACTTTTTTATTTTTATCCGTCTTTACCCTCTCTGTTATAAATGTGAAGTAGATAAATATGGGTATTAGCATAAACGTAAGCTGCAATAAAAAATCCTTTATTATATTCATAGCTCGTACCTTTCAAATGCTATTCAATAGCAGAATCCATAAAAAATAGGTTCCTCTTGTTTATGATAATCCCAGTAAAAGTAGTATTTAATAAATACACATACTACCATAAATTGTCGTTTTTTGTATTCTTCATTAAATTACTATGGAATTTGAGCATTTGCAAGCAGTATTTTTTAAAATTAATAAGTCTATTTATTAGGACATTTATTGATTCTTACCCAACAAATGATCCCTCCTGTTTACGGGCACAATCATGACCTGATTGCTATTCAATTTACGCTTTCCCCTTCTTCAAACAACCTTATTGTTACCTAATTTAAGCTTCTCCCTGTTTTTCCGAGAAAATAACATTTTATTAGGTAAGATATGGTATCATCATTATAAACAGTTAACCATAAAATACATTTGGTTAACAATCGATTTATCGATATTTGAAGAGGAGGAATGTTATGTTTAAGTTAAGAGGTCATCATCTTTTTTGCCTTTTGGGCTATCGGGGAATGGGCTATTCCGAAGAATATGTAGAAAATATGACACGTCTGCACCGAACTTTGAGAGAAAACCCCAAGATTAAAATCCAACTTGTAAAGGGTCCTGATCAGTTGTGTGAAAAGTTCCCGAACTCAGGTGTATACCACTGCGAAGATGTCAGTATTTATGAGAGAGACGCTGCAATATTAGAGAAATTAGGGCTTACAATAGGACAAATTGTAAATTGGCAGGACATAGAACTGCTTATACGAAGGTATATCGTCCCCTCTGATATTCAACGGGTTTGTAAGTCTTGCTCATGGAGATCATATGGAGTATGTGAAGAAGGTATACAGGAGATTATTGAGGGTAAAGGCTTAAGAGAAGTTAAATAAGCCTTTACTCTCTTAGTTCAATAAGGTATACTGCATTATTTATACAATATATCCTCTCTTAGCGAAGCAACTTTTGTTAAAGCAGTGTCAATGTCTCTTTCATTCACTCCAAAGTGAGCTAGCGCATCGTGAAGATGCTTTTCAATCGCACTATAATGAACCGGTTGGAGGTTCATTCCTTCATGAGCTTTTGCCATTGACTTTCCAGAATATTGGTTTGGCCCGCCTAATGCAAAACTAATAAATTTTGACTGATGACGACGTTGTTTTTCCATATCTGTTTCCTTGAAAAATTGATTAACGGTATCATCCTTAAGAACCAACTCAGAATAAAAATAATCTACCACTTTTGCAATCGCTTCTTCTCCACCAACTTTTTCATAAAGGTTCTCTTCCATTTGTACACTCCTCAATAGAATATTAATAGAAGTATTTTTCACATAATAAATGTTTTTATTCTCTCACTTTTTAATACCATTCCATCATGATTGCATAAGTATAACAATCAGGTATAACGTAGAATATAACAAAGAGCAGCGGTTTTTAGCCACTGCTCCACCATTTCCTATTGGTTAGGATTATCTATAGTTATTATGAATAGGTTGAAATAAATCCTCTTCACTTTTTCGAACAATGGCAAAGTTGTCGACATTATAATGACCATGCAAGGTTTGATTATGATGACCTATGATTTGTTCTGCAGTTAAAACAGATGAATCTTTTGTAGAATGGCCATCTGCTGCTAATGTTACATCAAAACCATTGATTGTAGCGGTTCTCACTGCTGAATCAATACAGTATTCTGTTTGACATCCCATGATAACAAGGTGTTCAATTTTATTGTCTTTCAAGTAATCCAACAACGCTGTGCCGTAAAATGAATTGGTCGCTTTTTTATCAAATATCATTGATGTCGAAGGGACCTTAATTTTCTGATGGACTTGAAAACCCTCGCCTTCACCGCCCGCCACATCTTTATCTCTCACAAACACCACTAATGCGTCATCTTCTTTTGCTCTTTCAATAACTAGGTTAATATTATTTAAGAGTTCCTCTTTTTTAAAAACACTGCTCTCATTTTCATTTCCTTCAATCAATTCCTGCTGGGCATCTATTACGAGTAAAGCTTGTTTCACACGTGCAACCCCTCTCATCAATTGTATGGACTAAGTCCATCAAGGTTCGAACATGATAAACGTACTCCTTAATCATACTTTTCTTTTTATCCCTATGTCCACCAAAAAAATGAAGCATAAGTGGCAGTTTATTAGAAAAGCAACTACTTTAATGATTGTTACCTAAAAGATAGTTCTTACTGAATGAGTCATAATGCCTCATTAATTGTGACCCAAACCTCGCACTTAACAAAAATAGGGTAACAATTCACCACGAATTGTTACCCAACTTTCATTCATTAAAGTTTTTGGGCACAATCCCATCCCAAAATAGCGCTTTGCCTACAACTTCCCTTCGTTTTCTTTTTCCCACATAGCAACTTCTTCACGAACTATCGGTGCTACTTCTTTTCCTAGCAATTCAATCGATTTCATGACATCTTCATGTGGCATGGTGCCTACCGGGCAGTGGAGCATAAAGCGTGTCACTCCAACATTCTTTCGCAGATTAATAATTTTTTCGGCAACTGTTTGTGGATCACCGACATACAATGCTCCGTGTAAACTACGAGCGGCTTCAAAAGTATTTTTGTCATATCTACCCCACCCGCGCTCACGTCCTAATTTGTTCATCGCCTGCTGGGTAGAAGGGAAAAACTTCTCAGCAGCTTCCTCAGTAGTTTCTCCAACGAAACCATGTGAGTGTGACGCAATCGGCAGTTTAGATGCGTCATGACCAGCATGTTCCGCTGCTTTTTTATAAAGCTGTGCCAGTGGTGCAAAATGCTGCGGACTTCCGCCAATAATGGCCAGCACAAGTGGCAATCCTAGCAATCCTGCACGAATGACAGATTCCTGATTACCACCGCTTCCAATCCACACTGGCAGTGGGTCCTGCACGGGTCTAGGATATACACCCAAATTATTGATAGCTGGTCGAAATTCACCTTGCCAAGTTACCTTCTCTGACTTCGTTATTTTTAAAAGTAAATCCAGTTTCTCTTCAAATAACTGATCATAGTCCTTTAGATCGTACCCAAACAACGGAAAAGATTCAATGAAGGACCCTCGGCCAGCCATGATCTCTGCACGCCCATTTGAAATTGCGTCAAGGGTTGCAAAATCCTGAAACACGCGCACTGGATCGTCAGAAGAAAGAACCGTAACCGCACTGGTCAAACGAATTCTGTTTGTCTGTGAAGCCGCGGCAGCCAGCACGACAGCAGGAGATGATGCAGCATAATCTTCGCGATGATGCTCCCCTACTCCGAAGACATCCAGTCCTACCTGGTCAGCTAGTACAATTTCCTCTACCACTTCGCGTATCCGTTGTGCATGACTTATCGCTTTTCCAGTTTCAACATCTGGTGTTGTTTCTACAAACGTGCTTAAACCTATTTCCACAAAATTGCCCCCTATTTATGTATACAAGTGTGATTCATTATTTCTATCTTAACAAGATATAACCAATAGACAAAATAATTGAGACTACAGAGAATATGCTTGCTTGTCAACCTGTCAGAAAATCAAGATAAGATTTTTCATCATGAAATTGTTCATTTGAAATTAAATCCTCTGAAATCACATATGTCCAAGTTTTTAACATCAATCTGTTAATAAATTTCTTTAAATCTTTTAATAACAGTATCAATTTCCTCCTTCGTAGTATCCCTGCCTATACTAAAACGAATCGCACCCATCCCAATTTCTTTAGGGACATTCATTTCCTTTAGGACTGGTGACAATTCAATGCTTCCAGCATGACAGGCAGAACCTGTAGAGGCTGCTAGATTTGGTATTTTATCTAGTAAGTCTTGACCCATCCTGCCAACAAAACTCACATTCAAGGTATTGGGCAACTTTTCTTCTGGATGTCCATTTAAGACAACCATTTCACCAAACTCGGACTGTAATCGCCTCCAAAAATAATTCGTTAATTCCTTTTGATTGGAACTGCTAATTTGTAGACTTGCGATTTCACAAGCCTTCCCTAATCCTACACCTAATAATGTATTTTCTGTACCTGCACGTAGTCCATTTTCATGTCCAGCACCATGAATAAGCGGTTCAATCTCCACATTCTTTCGTAAGAATAAGGCTCCAATGCCTTTAGGAGCATACAATTTATGCCCGGCGATTGTTAGCATATCCACTTTTAAAGCATTCACATCAACCGGAACCTTACCCGCCGATTGTGAAGCGTCTGTATGAAAAGCAATCCCATACCTTTGTGCCATTTCACCAATGTCCCCTATTGGCTGTAAGGTCCCTGTTTCATTATTGGAATGCATAATGGAAATCAGAATCGTATCTTTGGTAATTGAATTTTCGACTTCTTCTGGTGAGACTCTTCCATATTGATCAACTCCAACATACGTAACCCTGGCTCCTATTTTTTCAAGAAACCTGCAGGGATTTAATACGGCAGGGTGCTCAATTTTCGAGGTAATGATGTGGTTCCCTTTATGCTGATTTTTAAAATAAAAACCTTTAATAGCAAGATTATTGGCTTCGCTCCCACCTGATGTAAAAATAATCTCACTTATAGAGCTGCATATTAACTCCGAAACTTGTTTTCTTGCATTATGTAATAGCTCTTTTACTGGTTTTCCCGCCCAATGTAATGCGGAGGGATTACCATAGTAATCTTTCAACAGCGGATACATCGCATCAACCACTTCATGTGCTACAGGGGTGCTTGCGTTGTAATCCAGGTAAATTTTTTGCATTCAATCATCCATTCCTCTCCTAATTAAAGCCTTTCATCTAGTTATTCTTATTCTACTAAAAAATTGATTTAATGTACTAAATTTCACCTTGTTTATACACCTTCAATTAAAAAATGCCAGTCACTTATGAAACTGGCTTGATTACTTCTCCTACTCACCAAAGCTTTTCTCTTCGTATTTATAGGAATTAAAATGAAATATCTGAACATCTACCTTAATGTTTTTTATGGAATTCTTATCTAAATAAAAATTTGACGTATTCATTTGCTTTTTGTACTGCCGTGGGTGTTCTCGATACCATTTTTCACCAACGTTTAATACATCTATATTTTTTTCAACACCCTCATTATAGATTCTCAATACTTTCGTTTTAATATCTTCTTCTATTAATTTAATTAAGTACTTAATCGGAATATCTTTTATTTTTTCTAGCAAATCAGCTTGTGCAGATATTTCTATCGTAAATATTGGTGAAGTCTTTCCTTCTACGTATTTAATCTTCATTTTTGGCGAGCTTAGCTTGATTGCAGCTACAAGCTGATCATCTTCTTCCACTTTTTGATCTAAGGAAACACGCTTTTCTAAAAGCCAATCAATATAAACAGCGTCATTCATCGGGAGTTGATTCACAAACTTTTGTTTCTGAAAAATTGCAAATCCATCAAAGAATAAAACTGGATAGTGTTTTTCAGCCTTCCAACTATCTTGATCAATCTTTACTGAAGGTAGTTTCTCTACACCCATCGGTTCATAAAATTCTCTTAAAAAATGCATTAACCTTACTGGCTTTATTTCATCCTGAAATACTTCGTCTGAATTTTTTTTATAGAGAACCGTATAAACAGCTGGATAATTAAATAATGCTTTGATATTAAAAATATCTGGAAGCTTTTCTTCGGTTGTTATGATTCGCATCGTGCGCCGTAATGACCGATTTCTGGCTATTTCCTCAATTACTTCTCTAAAGCGGTGCTTGACGACGCTTTTACTTAAGACTAGTGTTTCTACGTGACCAAAAAAAATAGGAGGCTCCGACTTTTTATATAGCTTACTAACTGCTAAATTAAGTGTTTCACCAGATGCTGAAGCAATAAAAATCGGAATGGGCTCAATCGGTTTAGCTCCCTCTTGCTTCGCTACATTAGCGAAATTCAAGCCTTGAAGATAGGCGGTATATTCTTGCTTATCTTCATCATAATCCAAACCGATTGCCACAATATACGTTAAATCTTGAATATTCTTTAAACCAGAACAACCAGATAGCAATAAAATTCCCGTGATAAAGGTAAGAATCCACTTCTTACTCATGTTTGATTGCCACCCCTTGTTGGATCATCTGGGCTGGTCATGTTTGTACGTGATTTATAGAATTGACGTGGAGCCATAAAGAACTCTTTAGTAAATTCATTAAAACTAAAAGGTGCAAGTGAACCTAAATATGGTGCACCAAAGGACGTAATTGTAGAAAAATAAAAGATGGTTAGAATAAAACCAATAATAACACCAAACAATCCAAAAAAAGTACTCAATAAAATAATAACGAATCGCAGGATTGTAATGGCTGTGCTTAAGTTTTGGTTCACTAAGGTAAAAGATGAAATATAGGTAATCGCAGCCACTACCAGCATTGTAGGTGAAGTTAAGCCAGCACGTATCGCTGCGTCCCCAACAATTAACCCCCCTAACACTGCTACTGTTTGACCAATGGCTCTTGGCAATCGCACGCCTGCTTCATTGAATAGTTCAAACAAAAATAGAACAATAAACATCTCTATTGGTGTAGATAAGGGTAATCCAAAACGCGACACGGAAATAGTCGCGACCAGTAAATAGGGAACTTGTTCAATATTAAAAGCAGAAAAGGCAATCCAAGCACCTGGTAAAAAAGCTGAAATAATTAAACCTAACATCCTGATAATTCTCTCTATAGAAACATATGCATAACTGATGTAAGTGTCCTCAGGTGATTTGGTCTGCAATAATAAATTAACGGGAGCGTAAATGACAGTGGGATTTCCATCAACCAAAAGTACAAAGCGACCTTGATTCAGCGCCTGAACAACAAAGTCTGGTCGCCCAGTATAGTCCATACTTGGAAAAACGGAATACGGTCTGTCTCTTACATACGCTTCTAGCTCGTAAATACTAGTCAAAATATCTAGTTCTACTTTCTCTAATCGTGTATGGATTTCATCTAGTACTCTCTGATCGATTAGATCTTCTAAATAGATAAGAGCCACTTTTGTTTTAGTTCTTTTCCCAATTGTATATTTCTCTAGGCACAATGATGAGGTGTTAAGTCTTCTGCGTATTAAGGAGATATTGGTTTTTATATCCTCAACAAATCCATCCTTTGGACCTCTGATAGATGTCTCAAGTGCTGATTCTTCTGGAGCACGTTTAGGAAAGTCACATGCAATTATACTTAAAAGTGCATTACCAAATACAAATAGGACGTAGCCTTCAAATAGCAAATTAGATAATTCATCTAATGACTTATAGATAACCTCTTCTGCTCGAAAGAAAGATTTAAGCTTATATTCGACTGTTCCTTGTTCATGTAATCCAATTTTCGGCAAAATATATTGATCTAAATAATGAATGTCAATTAAGCTTTCAAAAAAAATCATTTCAAATGGTTCTTTATCCGATTGGTGCACTTTACAAATCAGGTCATCGCTTTTCATAAATCGCATTTTTAATTCCTCGGCTTTTTCCTTATACATTCCATTACGTAGGGGATTCGAGCTTATTGTTTTTCTCATGTTTTTCATCCCTTTTCTTTAAAACTAAAACAATTAACGCTGATAACAGTATTTGAAGAAGGAAAAATAAGAAACAAGCAGGTAAGAAATACTTATAAATGGCTAAATAAAAGTAATAAGATTCTACTTTTATTACCATCAGTCCGAATAATAGAAGGTAGATGATACCAACTAATTTTGGACTCAGTCTGTAATGTTTCAATTTCTTGATAAAGAATGTGCCAAATAAATACATGAACAAACCAATACGAATTAATGCACCAGCAAGCCATTGATATAATGCGAAAAAATCCAAATGGGAAATATACTCCCCAATACTTAATACACGCCACTGTTCATATGCTGGATACATGAAATGGACGGCTTCCGTTGGTCCAAACTCCATGATTGATGCAGATAGTGGTCCAAAAATTAATCCTGTTAAGGCGGTCAATAAAATAAACAAATGCTTAAATTTTATTTTTTCCTGAGTGAACGGCTGCAACAATATCACGATGTAAATTTCAAGAAGTCCGGATAATACATAAATTACTCCTTTCAAAACAGGAAGATAACCATTCCCCATTAGAGGAAATAAGAGACTCGGATCCTTAACGGTAGTATTTGTAAGTGCGATAAATATCCCTAACAACATAACTAGTGGAAGAAGTAACCCGCTTGTGATTGCCATTGATTTTACTCCAGCAAAAGTAACAAAGAAACAGGCCAAAATGATGATAAAATTAATTATAAAAACAGCAGTCTCACCAAGAAAATAGGATTTTAACCATATCATTAAGTCCCTTATAGTAATATAGGAGCTTAGAAATAAAAACAGTACGACCGGAATCGATAATAAAATGGATACACTCTTCCCCAAACGACGACTTACCGTATAAAAGAACCCTTCATTTGGAGAATTTTTAACAATAAAATAAATTAACCAAAGAAATACAAGGGAAATAGGATATGCAATAATCACACTTAACCAACTATCCCTGCCTGCTGCCTTAAGAAGATTGGGAATCAGGATTACATGATTAAGCAATCCGGTTGAAAGAACAAGCATTAAAAATAATTGCCTAGGAACTAAGATTTTTATCAAACTTTGCATGAGGACCACCGAATTTCATTAATAGTGCTACTATTATTCACCAATAATTTGAAATATATGTTTTTACTGGTATGAGTCCATAGTAGCGCCTTTGCATAGAAATGTAATTCAGAGCAGGCAATATTGAAAACAAGCCAGTTCACTGGGAACTGGCTTAAGATCTGAAATTTAACTTTTGAACCAATCTTCCAAAATGGAATCTAACTTTCGATAAGCCTCCTCCGTTTTTGTATTCTCTAACTTAAGCCAGCTTTGTTGTTCGTTCTGGTGTTTCTTCCTTTCCCTTAACATTCTTTTTACTTCATTCTCTTCTGGTCCACCTGGCAAGCAACGAACTTTAATAAAACCATCAGGATCAAGCGCTTGACGAAGCATTTCCTTATCAAGCCTTAGAGGTTTTTTGATAATCCCCTCCGCCGCGGCAACGACATGTGTCAGAGTCACTTCATTTACACCGATACCTTGGGC
>Ga0182744_1002325_pt1 | contig 15659 bp, 19 predicted proteins | sample eDN3rd30CKraftMG_FD_128525 | JGI IMG/M metagenome (GOLD analysis project Ga0182744, IMG submission 128525) | Enriched Miracle-Growth compost microbial communities from Emeryville, California, USA - eDNA 3rd pass 30_C Kraft MG (version 2) (version 2) ...
ACGCGTGTTGCCGAAGTCATGACGACAGAGGTCGATACTGTCCCGGCTTCGATGACACTGCATCAAGCCGCTCGCTTCCTCGCGAGTCCCGAAACGCGCCATCCGACGTTTCCGGTGATTGACGATAGCGGGCGCGTGCTCGGCGTTATCGACCCGCCCGCCGTTCTTCGTTGGCGGCAAGCAGGCGAACATCGCCATGCCCAATTGAGTCAGTTGCTTTCCGGCAAGAACGTCATCCTCGCTTATGAGGATGAATTTATCGAAGCCTTGGCGGAGAAGCTCAACAGCGTCAACGTCTCACACCTGCCTGTTGTTACGCGCGACGACAACAGGCTGGTTGGATACGTCGGCTGGAAGGATTTGATGCGCGTGCGCGTGAAGCTGCAGCGGGAGGAACAAAGTCGAACGGCTTTCTTCCGATTCACCGAGCGCGTTTCCGACGCTAAAAAGAACAACGCATGAGCCCATGAAGAAGTATGAAGAAGCGTCGCGTGTCCGCTTTGTTCAAGAGCGAGCAAAAAGCGGATCGCCGGCGCGCCTCAATGACACGCCTTTCGCTCGCCTGAACGTTGGCGGCTTTTACGAAGGGTGCTCGCACGCGCGTTGATTGGCATTCAGCAACCATTCACGCCGGAAGGCGTTTCTGACGTCAGTTGAATGGGAGTAATGCTATGAGAACTTTGCTTTGCGTGTTGGCGACATCTGTTGTTGCCGGTCTCGCGCCGAGCGTTGCCTCGGCTGCTGATTTTGGTGGCTACGTAGAAGAGGATACGGTGATCGAACGTCCCGCGCCGGTCGTCGAGCATGAGCGCATCATTGAGCGCCGCTACTACGAACCCGCTGACGACTATTACGATGATGCGCCGGTCGTCACGTACTACGAGGCCCCGTACCCAGTGCGATATCGCCACTTCCATCATCGCTATTGGCGTCACCACGGCCGCTGGTGAACTACCGCCGGAATGACGACAGAAGATTTGGCCGCCGCGGGCTCAGACGCCTCGGCGGCCATTTTGTTTCATCCGGCGATCCGGCTTAATGGATTGGCAACCATCGTGCGAAAACCACCCCTGGCGGCCCAAAGTTATTCTTAGTCCTAGCTCCGTCGGGAAAGGAAATTTCAGTCAGATTTGCTTATACTCCGGCTGCGTCATCATTCCGGCCATCGAGATGATGAAGGGGCAGGCAGAGGAGAGCTTTGTGATCAGCGTCAGATACGGCGTTGCGACCGTCGCGGCGTTATCGTCATTGGCTTTGTTTTCGGCGACGGCAGGGGCAAACCCACGTTGTGGCTTCGATCGCTATGGCTACCATCCGCCGGATTTCCGGGGATGCTACGGCTATGCGGTTGTCGAGGTTCCGGTGCCTGTGGTTCCGGTGGTGAGGGTGCCAGCGGAGCGTCCCGTTTATCGTCGGCACCGCGTGCGTAAGGTTCACAAGGTCCATAAATCCCATAAGGTTCGCCGGGTGCATCGGGCCCGCCCGGTCGTGGCTTTCGCGCCGCCGCCATTGCCTCCGCCGCCCCCGTTCGAGGGGTACTATAGGGCTGCGCCACCGCCGCCGGGTTGCTATTACGACACCGGCTACGATATGGCTGTCCACGTCATATGCTATCGCGGTTGGTAATCGGTACGCGCTGCGACAGGACTGGAAACAAAATCCCCATGAGCATCACGTTCGACCCGAACACCGCTTTACGAAAATTTGCAGCCGTTCTGGCCCTGCTGCTGATCCAGGCTGCGCCAAGCGCAGCCGCCCAGTGCGGCAATGGTCCGGGCGGTTTTCAATCGTGGTTGCAGGGTTTCAAACAAAAGGCCATCGCGCAGGGCATTAGCTCCGCAACGGTTTCGCGGGCATTGGCCGGCGTTACCTATGACCCGAAGGTGATTCGCCTTGATCACTCACAGCATTCGTTCAAGCTGAGCTTCAAACAATTCTATGCGCGTCGCGTCAACGGCGCTTTGATCAATCGTGGCAAGGCGTTGATGCGGGCGCATAGCGGCACGCTCAATCGCATCGAACAACGCTACGGTGTCCCGGGCGCTGTCATCGTGGCCATCTGGGGACTCGAAACACATTATGGTGCCGATGCGACGGCACGCTATTCAATTATTCGATCGCTTGCGACGCTTGCATACGATTGCCGCCGGTCCGAATTCTTTACGGGTCAACTTCTGGATGCTCTACGCATCGTTGGACGAGGCGACTTGTCGCCAAATCAATTGCGCGGCGGTTGGGCTGGAGAAATCGGCCAGACGCAATTTCTTCCAACGCCATACGTCCGCTATGCAGTGGACTTCGATGGCAACGGACATCGCGACTTGGTGCACAGCGTTCCAGACATTCTCGCTTCGACCGCAAACTTTCTCGCCAAGCACGGCTGGCAACGCGGCGGCTCGTGGCAACCGGGTTCCGCGAACTACGGCGTTATCGCGTCGTGGAACAAGGCCGAAGTCTATCAGCGCACCATCGCGGCAATGGCGACGCAGTTGGCGGGTAAGTGATCGGCACCGGGACGATCAACTCACCTTTCGATTGGCCTCAAGTCTTTTCTTCACCTCGCGCGCAAGCTCGTCGATCAGGTCCTTGTCAAGCTGCGGCGGACGCCGTCCGATTGGCCGGTATGGCTTATCGCCTGTGGCATCGACGGCGATTGCGTCGCTGCCCGGAAATGTCTCCTTCAGAGCTTCATCGAGGTCATGGTCCAACTCGAACTTCGATTTTTCATGAGGCATTGAGCTTCTCCACTCGCGGCTACGGCCCTCGATAAGCTCGAAAGGTGATCGAATAACGCTGCCGCAGACGAAAGCTATCCGTCGTTACACAAAATTTCACGCCCTCGGCCACACCTTGTCCATGATTTGACGGTTGCTGCGCGCTTCGGGCGACCCGTCAGCGTAATTTGATCATCGGCGAGATCGTCATAGCGCATTGATTTAAGTGCAGGAGTTTGGAGTGCAGAGAACCACTGGCGTGCCGGATGTGATGCTTCGGCCTCTCGTGCAGCAGCTGCGGGCCGCGCTGATGACAGCAGAAGGCGAGCTTCAGCGCCGTTGCTTTATATCAGCTGAAATTCGTGAAGCACTCGCTGCCGCCGATGCGTATCTCGACGGCGGCCGGGCGCAAACCTCGAACCGAAGGGCTTCGCTTCGGTAGGATTTTTGCCGTATTTGTGCGCGGATAGGCAAATCGGGTACCGCAATCGAAGCTCTTGAACTCGCACTGAAATCATCAGACGACGAATAAATCGGTCATTCTGCTGCCTTCGTTGGGAGATGAAATTCTCCGTGGGGAGAAGGGGCAGTGTAATGCGTATCGAAGCTCCGGTTATTATTTTTGTCCTGGGAGCGGCAGCGATTGCGCCGGCCTCCGCCCAGACGGTTGGACAGCAGGATGCGAGCCTTCCTCAGTTCGTGTCGCCGGCCGTGCGGGACGAAGTCGTGAAATCGGCGCGGGAGGCAAACGCCGCGCCAGTCGAAGCCCGCGCGGCGGCCGAAGCCCTCAGCGCCAAATTTGCTGATGTGCGCGCGGTTACGGACGAAATGCCTCCATCGAAACTCGGAGGCGCCATCCCCGACCCGCGCGAATCCTCCTCGGTTAATGCTCACGTTGCGGTGCTCGTTGTCGGCAAACCGCAAGCGGCGCCAAAGCGTCGGAGTTCGAAGGCAGGGCTGGAAAAGCCGAAAGGCGGCGCCAGGGCCAAACAGGTCTCGACCCATTCGCGCCGATCGGCATCCAGAGAAGGCTCTCGCGCGGGCCGTGAGGTTGGCCGGGGCGGCGAGCGTCATGGTCCTTCGGAAGCTCCGGAGCGCTTTGCATCCTACGACGTCCCGGATGCGGCAACCGGCTGGCGCACCGGCTTGGTAGGTTTTCTGACCAATCCGGCTTTCTGGCATTGAACGGACCGTCCTCGGAAGGAGGCCCCAAGCGAAGCTTCTGCAAACGGCCTTCCCGGGCCTAATTGGAAAGGATTATGCAAATAGACGAATGCAAGCCAGTCGCTATATGTCACCGGCGTGCTAAAGTGACGGCATCTGGTCGGCAATTTGCGTTTCCGATCGCCGCCCGGAATGAGGAAGGGGCAAATGCCGGTTACGGTATCGTTTGTAGGTCAAAAAGGCGGAGTGGGCAAAAGTACCCTTGCCCGGGCATTCGCGGCCGTCGCGGCGCGCGGTCGGCTAAAGGTTAAGCTGGCTGATCTCGACCTGAACCAGCAAACGTCTGTGCGCTGGGCAAAAATACGCGTCGCCAGACGAAACTCGCATCCCGTCGATGCGGAACCCTACGCAACGATGAGGGAAGCGCTTGCCAGCAGCCAAGGCGCAGACATCATCATCGTCGATACGCCGGGCCACGCCAGTCCCGAGACATTGGAAATTGCGCGATCTTCGCACGTCGTCGTCTTGCCGACCGGCGCGAGCACCGACGACCTCTATCCGACCGTGCTGCTCCTGTATGAGCTTGAGCAGATGGGAATTCCGAAGGAGCGCCTCGCCGTGGCGCTCTGCCGCCTTCTTGAATTGCGTGAAGAACATGCGGCACGGAAATATGTGGAGACGGCCGGCTACCAAGCGCTGCTTGGCTCGGTTCCCGAACGCGCGGGTTACCGAACCGCGCATAATCAAGGCCAGTCGTTGACCGAAACAAACGATCAGGCGTTGAATGGCCGTGCACGCACCTTAATGGAAAGTTTGCTTGAAAAGGTATTGATCCAACTCAAAGCGTCAAAGACATTTGAAAAGCAAAACGGCGCGTCTCTCACGCCGGAAAAATCACACTGAGCTTTGAACTTTTTCGAGAGCGCGCAATGGTCGATCAAAATCAAAACAGAGCTTCAAAATCGCCGGTGCTTTTGAAATGGGCGCTGGTCCTCGGAAGCATCGTCGCGCTGTTGTGGCTTGGCGCATACCTTCTCGGCGTACAGATCTACGATGCTGCGCTGCATCTGACGCACTGAGATCGAAGAATAACCGGCTAGATGGCTAAACAGCTGGGGCTTTTGGCAACCGCAATGTCACGCTGAGGCCCGGGTCCCCGTTATCGAAGATAAGTCTTCCGTTCCACGCCTCCAGAATATCTGTGACGATCGCAAGTCCGAGACCCGCCCCGCTGCCGCTGGTATCCAGCCGAGCCCCACGTGGTAAAACGTCAGGGACTTGTTCCGCAGCGATGCCCGGGCCGTCATCGCCGACAGTCATAACCACATCTTCCCCGTCGTCGGTCCCGCATATCGAAACCATTTCCCTGGCATGCCGAGCAGCATTCTCGACGACGTTGCCAAGAGCTTCCGCCAAATCATCGGTGTTGATCCGTGCGACGAGGTCAACCGGGACGTCAACAGTCCACAATAGCCGGCGTCCGTCCGGTGTGCGTTCCATGACACGAACGATGCGATCAATGACGGATTTGACGTTAGCCGTGGCATCCTTTGCCGCGTAGGAAAGACGAGCCCGCGCAAGCTCGCGATCGACATGCCGGCGCATCGTCTCCGCGATTGATGAAATATCCGCGGCGATCTCTTTTTCGCCCTTGCCTCGGAGTCGTTCGATTTCCCCGTTCAATACCTGTAAGGGCGTCTTGAAACCATGCGCAAGATCGGCGGCGCGGCCGCGCGCCTTTTCAACGGCAGCTTCCTGCTTATCAAGAAGCGCGTCGATCTCTTCCGCCAGAGGCAGAACTTCATTCGGAAATCCTGTTTCCAAGCGGCGGGCGTTGCCGGAGCGTATCGCCGCGAGCTTTTGCCGAACGGTGTTGAGCGGACGTAGGCCGATGCTCACCTGCGCCCACGATGCGGCAACCAGCAGAAACCCAATCAGTGCGAGGAATGGCAGCAGCGCGGATCTGAAATCGGCGACAGATTTCTTGACCTCCTCGGCGTTCCAGGCAACGGCGATGCGCGTGGCCGTTCCTCCAAGCCGGGGAGGCAGCTGGATGCGCCGCTGCAACAGATAGAGTTCCGATCCGCCTGGTCCCGCAATCATGTGGCGATGCGAAACATCGTCAATCGCCGCCTCTTGCGGCAGGCTAAGCACGCTGTCCCATAAAGATCGAGACCTCAATGTTTTGCCGTTCGGCTCGACGGAAATTTGCCAATAGAGGCCGGACAGAGGCTCATCGAAACGAGGATCAGCGGGTGGGGGATCGACGCTCAGCTCACCGGAAGACGATAACGCGAGGTTGGCCGCAAGCTGATTGAGGTAAACGGTGAGTTCCGCATCAACGCGTCGCTCGACGTGCTGCTTAAAGAGCAGCGTTAGTCCGATTGCGGCGAGGCTCAGAGCAATAAGGATAGAGAGCGCGCCGGCGAGGAGCAAGCGCAGGCGCAGCGAGCCGAGACTCATGCTGGTTGATCCGCAACGAGGTATCCGAATCCACGGCGCGTCTCGATAACGTCCTGCCCGAGCTTTTTGCGCAGCCGGGTGACCACGGCCTCAAGCGCGTTCGCATCGCGGGCATCGTTGTCGCCGTAGAGATGCTCGATCAGTTCCGAAGGCGGTACGACGCGGCCTTTGTGATGCATGAGATAATCGATCAAACGATATTCGAGCGGGGATACGGCGATCGCCGCGCCGTCGACCGATACCCGCATCTGCCGTGTATCAAGCATGAGCGCACCGGCGGAAAGTAGGGCCGACCCATGACCGGCGGAGCGGCGGATGAGGGCACGCACCCGCGCCAATACTTCCTCGATTTGAAAGGGTTTTGCGAGATAGTCGTCGGCCCCCGCGTCGATGCCTTCCACGCGTTCGGGCCAAGTACCGCGTGCCGTAAGGACGAGTACGGGCATGGTCTTGCCGCCGGCGCGCCATCGCTTCAGAACCGCGAGGCCATCCATTTTTGGCAGACCCAGATCAAGGATGATGAGATCATAATCTTCGGTGTCGCCCTGAAACCAGGCTGCCTCGCCATCGCCGACGGTATCGACGCAATAATGGGCGGTAGTTAGAGCCGTCGCGATACTGGATGCAATTTTCGGCTCGTCCTCGACGAGGAGAATCCGCATCAGTCGTCGTCCTCAATTTTGATGATCTTCGCTGTCTTCGCGTCGACTTTTACTTCCTTGAGCTTGCCTTCCGGTGTCAAAACTTTGAACTCGTAGATAAAGGTCGTGCCCTTTTTGACCTCAAGCTCGACGCCCATAATCTCGCCGGCGAACTGCGCCTTGAAGGCGTCCATGATCTCGGAAAGAGACCGGATGCGCCCTTCGCTCAGGGCCTGGCGGGCACGTTCGTGGTCGAGCGCGTCGTCATCGTCGGCGCCTGCTATGGTAGAGGCGCCCAGCAACAGCAGCGGCGACAGCACGAGAACGGCGATACGTTTCATAATGCGATCCATATGCAGGATTTTGCCGAGAACGTCCTGACAATTCGCTGACGAAGCTCATCAGAGCCACGTCAGGGCGGATCGGCCAAGGTGCGCGTGCCGGCCCAATCGAGATTGCCGGCGGAAATCAAATTTAGGAGATCCGCATATGTATAGCGCCCTCAAGTTGTCAGCAGCCGTGGTCCTGTTGGGTATTGCAACACCGGTCCTGGCCGATCACCATGGCGCCCGCCTCAATATTCCTGCTGAGAGATGGCTTTCGGCCTCTGAAGTCATTCAGAAGCTCAAAGCACAAGGCTATGCAGTGACTAAGATCGAGGCCGACGACGGCGTCTACGAATTCGATGCAACAGACGCTAATGGCGTCCGCATCGAAGGTCACGCTCATCCGGAAACCGGACAGGTGCTGACAGGCTACGACGATTGACGCTTGCTGTGGGACGCCGCGAATCCGCTCGCTGCGTCCCGCCCCGATTTGTTATTACACCCGCGGGCCGGAAGCAGCGTCAAGCGCGACGCGCTTCCAGATCGCGCAATCGATTAAGGCGATCGAGGATAATACCGGATGGAGTCCAATCCATTCCGTCATTGATCGCTTCTTTTAAGCGCGGACTTGTCGTCTCGATGAAGACGACGATCCAAGGAACCTGTTTACGCGTCATCACTCGAAATCTATTTGAGGGGTTTCGAGTCGAACACGTCAGCATGAAAACAGTTCCGCTATGTGCACTAGAAATACTGATTGGGAGTATTCTGGAGCGTATAGTCGAATCGCTATACTGTTTGCTGGCTAGTGTTTCGACCCTTGCCCGTTTGAACCCTCGGCCCGTTGAGAAAACGGCCGGGGGTTTTCTCATTCGGCAGCCGAACAAACCTGATCCGGCACCGGGAACCAACAGGACTCCGCCGCGTTGAAGCCTCTAGCGGGGACCGGATCGGTTTGCCTGGGGGATTTCGAAATGCTCTGTCCATACAGCTCCGATGAGCTCAAGGAACTTCGCCGCGTTCTGGACGACATCATCTCCGAAGCGCGTCGGCGTCCAGAGTCGATTCACGTCGATGACATCATTGAAAGGGTCTTCGAACTCGCGGACCACGGAGAGCGAGATCCCGGCAAGCTGCGCGACGCAGTTTTGAAGAACGCCGCTTAGCCCATTCTGTCCGCGACGATAGCGTGACGGAGCAAGGGTATTGAGGGGAAGACCGCTGCCGCGGCGCGACGGCTGGCGGATGTGCCAGTAGAATGGCCTCAAAAAAATCGGCACGATCGTTGCCAATGATAGGCACGATCGTTGCAAATGTTTGCGGCGAAACGCTCATCCGGGACCGCGTGTCTCAGATTGAACGTATTGCCTCAGCCGCTCGTTTACCGACGGAAGGTGGGCGGAATTGGTTGTGGTATGGGTCATGTACACGGACAATGTCATCTGGGTCGACTTCCGCCTCTCGAAAGATATCCGCGCGCACCAGAAATCGCCTTTCGCCGAGCGGATCGCGGCGCACTCAGCCCGGACACAAGAGCATCTGCAGGCCTCAAAGAGCGCGATTGAAATCATCAAGATGATGGTCGAGCGCGAGCGCGCCAAAGAGAGATGAGACAAGCGGCCACGGCGCAGGTTGCCTGCCACGGACGGCGACGGGGCAACGATGCAGCTTCTGACGCAGCTCCTTGCCTCTCGCGCCTTTGCCTTTGCGGCGCTGGCCCGGCACGGCCGCTATTGATGTCGTGATGGATCTTGCGTCCCGCTCGCCTATCATTAGCTTAGGGGCAATGAACCTTCGCGTCTGTTCCAGAACGATGGCGCGATGAGGCACGCTGGAAACGTCTTCTGAATGGCCAAGAGCAACTCGCCGCTTTTTTCGGCACTCTCCCTTGCGATGCCGCGTCTGAAGATTGAGACGAAGAAGGAGGTTAAGGTTGGTTTTCTTGCCCCACTGTCGGGAAAGCTGAAGTCCTGGGCAGGGCCAGGGTATCACGGCTGCCTGATCTGGAAGGAGAGGATCAACGAGGCCGGCGGCTTGCTCATCGGCGACCGGCACTATCTCGTCGACATCATTCCATTCGATACGCAGTTCCAACCGGAGAGAGCCCTGGAAGGGGCGCGTAAACTCGTCCTCGAAGACCACGTCAAATTCCTGATCATGGTTGGGGGAAACGATTTCTCGCGACCGCTCAGGGATTTCGTAAATCGGCAACGGACGTTGGTCAGCACGGCTCTGCCGAGCGACCTGTCGCCGGATGCCAGGACGCTGATCGCGCCGAGTGAAGTGCATCCGATATACAATGTAACGGGCGTCGATTGGCTGAAGCGCGACCAGCCCAGTCTCAAGACCGTGGCGATGTGCACGCAAGATGACGCGCACGGCCTTCCTTCGATTGCGACGTATCGTGCCGCTTTCGAAGCGGCGAACATCGCCGTCGTCGCCGAGCGCCTGTTTCCGATAGAGACGTCCGAATTTGGCGGCATCGTCAAAGATCTGCTCGATACGAAGCCGGATATCCTGTGCTGGGATACCGCCTACGAACCCTTCGTTCATGCGCTGACGATTGAGGCGTACCGTCAAGGCTATCGCGGCCGCATCATCTCCTGCACTTGCGACAACTATCGGGAGTTGATCGACAGAACGTCGCCGTCATTCATGGAGGGTTTCGTCTTTCAGTTTCCCGATTTTGACGATCCACGCCTCAACGATCCGCAGATCAACTTTCACGATCCGAACCTCTTTTACGAGGAATTCTGTAGCCGCTTTCCAGGAACATGGAGCGCCGTGTCCTGGCAGTACGTATCGGTGCTGGATCTTTGGAAAACCGCTGTCGAGCACTCAGGCTCGTTCGAGCCGGCGACCGTCATGGCGATGATGAAGGTCGGCGGCAAGAGCAAGAACGTATTCGGCGACGCGACATGGTGGGGTCGCGAGCTCTTTGGAATCAACAATGCGCTTGTGGGCTATTGGCCCGTCGTCACGATCCAGAAGGGCCGCGCGCGGATCGTCGAATATGGCTCGATCCTGGACTGGTGGAACGCACATAGCGAAATCCTGATCAAACACATGCGAAAAATGGGATTGATGTGGGATCAGCGCGAAGGAAAGATCATCGAGAGTCGTTACGGCGTTTAGCCGCGAGGATCGCGTCACGGCGCATACATGAGATCCTCCTGATTGTTCGCAATGATCAATTTCATAAATTCGGCAGCGCTCTCGATGTCCCTGCTTTCCAAGGCTTCGAAAAGGGACCGCAAGCGCTTCTGGCTTTCGCTTATGCGCTGCGGAGAAAGAGATTGAACGCGTGTGGCAAGCCAATGCGGCTGACACCGAACTTCTCCCACGATCCGATACATCGTAACCAACAATCGATTGTGAGTACCTTCGGCGATTGCCATCAGAAACTTCTTCTCAAGCAGCGCGAATTTCATAGCATCCGCGACGATCGCTTCGATCTCGGCGAGCAACGTCCGTAGGTCGTTGAGGTCGCGAACCGACATGTATAACGTCGCAAGGCGCACCATTTCAGGCTCGAGAAGCGAGCAGACGATGCTCATCTCGAACGGCGAAGCGGTTTCGACGATGGATTGAAGGTCAAGAAACTCGATGGGCTTGGTGGCCGTGCCCGCCGGGGGCGGCGCCGCCTTGTAGACGACATATGTGCCCCCGTTGGGCCGCCGCACGACCACGCCATACGTTTCCAGAAATTCGACCGCCTGTCGGAGTGCTGTCCGCGTGATCCCGAATTGCTCCGCAAGGTTACGTTCGGCGCTCAAACGCGAACCGAAGGAATAGTCTCCAGAGACGATACGTTCGAAAATTTGGTGCGCAGCAGCCTTGACTTTCTCTTTGGCGAACGGAGGCGCAGCGCCTTCGACCTCCCACGGCGCAACGTGTTGCGTGCCCTCGCTCATATCTTTTTCCTTTGTGTAGTCCTGCAGGCGGCGGTGCCTGCAGTGGCGACGTTTGCTGCTTGGCGTAGTAGCCAAATGAGGTGTTTGGGGTGAAGTCCGGCGGTCAGATAAACCGCGTCGAGCAACGGTCTGATTTCGACAGACGTGTTTCGGAAGAATCCGCGCCACCGTTCATCCAGGCCCGGCTGGGTGATCTGGGAGAAGTCGGGCGTTTCGCACGATTCAAGTAGCTCCAAAGCCCGAGCTTCCGCGCAGTCGTCGCCGAAAGCATCACGGAGCGCGCAAATGTGCTTCGTCGTATCCTCGCGAGAATTCTCATGAGTAGCGAAATACTGAGAAACGGCAGCCGTAATCGACGCGGCGCCATAGCAAAGTCGAAGATACGTGCCGAGCCGGAGACGCAACAACGCCTCGGAGTTCTTGGAGGCCAATAGCAAATGAAACGATGAGCTATGGCCTGCGAGAGGAACATCAGCCGAGCGTAGCCAGGCCTCAGCGCTTTGCCATTGTTGGCGCGCGGCACCGAACAATTCGCGAGAGGCTTGATGGTCGCCAAGCATGAGATGAGCGAAGCCGGCGTTATGGAGCGCAGCGGCGCGCCGTGGGTCAGTCTCGGATAGCTGCAGGGAGAATGCGTGGGCTTTTTGCCAAAGCAGCGGCGCCAGATGAGCACGCGAAGTTTTCGCCGCGGATGAAGCCGACAGAGTGCTCATCAGCCAGCGATTCCCAAACCCGCTCATAGACGCCGTCAATGACATATCGCGATTTGGCCCAGTCCATCGATCATGTAGTCGCAAGCACGAGGGTACCATAGGAACGACAAAAAACAACCACAAACAACCAAATTCAGCAGATGAAATAAAAATGGAAGCGTTCCCAAAGAGGAAGCGAAAAGCGCCCGAAACATCGGCGTATTTTGCGCAGCGCACAATAAATGAAAGGGCAAATTTTTTTCCTATGCAGAATGATTTTTTGCTTGCCTCGTCCAGATTATTGCGAAAATACTGCGACTATCGATCGCAAAATGTAAAAAATGGTCGATAAATGTCGAATTTGGTGGGGGATGCAGTTCCCACCTACGAAAAGCTCAAAGAATAAGCGCGGCTGGAAAAGCCAATTCGGCGGAGGAAATTTTATGACAGTCGAGGCCGTAAGCATATCGAGGGGGCAAGCGCCCGGCGAACTCGTCCGATCAATCGATTGGCGAGGCGCATTCTGGGTTGCGAGCGGAGTGCCGGCACTGGTGCTCTTCTCGATCGGAGGTATCGCGGGAACGACGGGCAAGGTCGCCTTCGTCGTCTGGATGGCCTCGATGGTGATGGGGTTTATTCAATCCTTCACCTACGCTGAGATCGCAGGTCTTTTTCCGAACAAATCAGGCGGTGCATCCATTTACGGTGCTGCCGCTTGGGTTCGATATTCGAAGCTGATCGCGCCGTTGTCGGTCTGGTGCAATTGGTTGGCATGGACGCCGGTGCTCTCACTCGGATGTTCGATTGCCGCAGCCTATATCTTGAACGCCGTCGGGCCGATTCCAGCCGCAGATTCGCCAGCCGTTCTCGCGTGGATGAAAGCGCACGCGGCGTCCATCGGACCGGATAGTCCGCGTGTCGTCGAATGGTTGGCTGCAAACGCGGGTCATACCGCCTCCGATGCGATCAATGTGCTTTTGGCGCAGGATGGCGTCGCCGCGTTGACGCCAACAATCCGCACCTGGACGCTTTTCACGCACAGCCTGGGTCCGGTGACATTCTCGCTCAACGCCGTGTTCTTTATCGGTGCGATTCTGATGCTGATAACGTTTGCAATCCAGCATCGGGGCATTCTCGGGACAGCCAGCGTTCAGAAATATATCGGCTTGCTTGTGATTATTCCGATGCTGATCGTCGGCGTTGTGCCGATCATCACCGGGCAGATCGATTGGTCGAATTATTCGCCGATCGTTCCACTGCAAACCGCATACGCACCAGCATCGGGCTCTTGGGATATCAACGGCTGGACGTTGGTCCTCGGCGGAATGTTTATCGCGGCATGGTCGACATACGCATTTGAAACGGCGATCTGCTATACGAGTGAATTCAAAGATCCCAAGACAGACACGTTCAAGGCGATCTTTTACTCCGGTCTTCTCTGCCTGCTCCTCTACGCCCTCGTTCCGTTCACATTCCAGGGTGTTCTGGGACTCGATGGCATGCTGGCGGGTCCGATTGTCGACGGTTCCGGCGTCGCCGACGCGATGGCAAAAATGGTCGGCGGCAGCGGCTTCCTCGTCAACATCATGGTCATGATGATGATCCTCGCGCTGATGCTCTCGATCATGACGGCGATGGCCGGGTCATCGCGCACCTTGTATCAAGGCTCTGTGGACGGCTGGCTGCCGCGTTATCTCGATCACGTCAACGATCACGGCGCTCCGACCCATGCGATGTGGACCGATTTGGTTTTCAATCTCGGCCTGCTCGCGATTGCAGCGGCGGATGCAACGAGCTTCTTCTTCATTCTCGCGGTTTCCAACTGCTGCTACATCATCTTCAACTTCTTGAATTTGAATTCCGGCTGGCTGCATCGGATCGACAACGACCACATTCACAGGCCATTCAAAGCTCCGACAATTCTATTGGTGCTCGGCACGACATTCGCATTCGTCAACGCGGTCTTTATGGGCGCTGGTGCGAAGGTGTGGAACCCGATGGCGTTGACCTCAGCCGCAGTGGCAGCCGCGTTGATCATTCCGGTCTTTCTGTTCCGCCACTACGTCCAGGACAAAGGCCGGTTTCCCGATCATATGCTCGAAGATTTGAATCTGACGGCCGATGACATGAAGACACGCAAAGCCGGGATCCTTCCGTATCTCACGCTTATCGCCGGCGTCGTCGTGGTGTTGATCGCCAATTGGTTCTTCACGCTTGCGGGCTGAACGGGAATAGCGCCTGTTCCAGCCTCGCGATTAAGCCAGGGCGGCGACGTCCTCCAACGCTGCCCTGGCCAATAATATCGACGGCGCATTGCAGATAGTCAGTTTCTTACGTCCTCATAGGTAGGAGATTTTGAAGTCCGATGATCCAACCTAGTATAAAGAGCCGGCCGGTCTATCCGGGTCTGAAAGCGGATCGCTTTGCCAAGAGCAATATCGTCATTGTGGATGCGGATGGCAGTGACGCTTTCCTGGATATGGCAAGATCTGTGGCCGGTGACTTTCTCCACAAGACGACGGTCTTATTCGTCAAAGGACCTTCGAATGGCCGTGATGCGGCCGAACGGCTGAGCGCGTTGAACCCAGGAAGTTTGTGGTTCTTCCCAACCCTTGAGACGATGATCGCAAGATTGGACGGCGTCCTCTCGATCTCGCGCATGGGAACGCGGATTTACGTTGCGGGAAATGAGCCGCTGATCGGCTCGGTCATCAAAACGGCTCTTCATCACGGCGTCGTTCCCGACTCGATCATTACCGAGCATCGCGGATCGCTCCGCCGCCGCGTTCAATGTGTGCACTGCAAGGGATGTACGGAGAATGTCACGACCAATCCGGTGAAATGCGCTCATTGTGGGCTGACGCTGTTGGTGCGCGATCACTATTCGCGACGCCTCGGTGCGTTTCAGGGCGTCTGTATCGATGCAGAGGTGCCCGGAGAAATTCCTGAAGCAAAGGCTGAGTTCTCATGACGACGACCACATCAAGACGCGTGCGCGTCGATGCGCTCGAACGCGTCGCCAACAACATCAAACGATTTGAGTTCGTTCCGATCGATGGGCAGCCACTGCCGTTCTTCTCTCCAGGCTCCCACGTCATCGTTACGATGCGTGAGGGCGATCGCATCTGGAGAAATCCTTATTCCCTGATGGGGTCCCCGTACGATACCGATCGCTATCAGATCAGCGTTTTGCGCGTCGAGGATTCGCGCGGCGGATCATCCTTCATGCACGAGAACGTGGAAGCCGGCGCGATGCTCGAGATCAGCGAGCCGGTCAACTTGTTTCCTGTCGTCAGAACCGGCCAGAAACACATCCTCATCGCCGGCGGCATTGGGATCACGCCGTTCATGGCGATGGTGGCGCAATTCAAGCGCGATAACACGGCGTTCGAGCTGCACTACGCGGTGCGATCAGGGGATGAAGGCGCCTATCTCGACCGTCTGCAAGCGGCCGACGTTCCGGGCATCCACCTCTATCGTTCGGACCGGGCGCAACGAATTCCTTTGGCGACGATCATTGAGAACCAGCGCCTCGGAACGCATCTCTATGTGTGTGGGCCGCAGCGGATGATCGACTGGACGTTGCAGACCGCGCGCGAAGGGGGATGGCCGGACGAAAACGTCCACTACGAACACTTCAACGCTCCACCCCCGGGAAAGTCATTTCTGGTCAAGCTCGCAAAGTCGGGTCGGGAAATTCGCGTCGGCGAACATCAAAGTATTTTGGAGGCCCTGGAGCAGGCGG
>Ga0182744_1002326_pt1 | contig 15658 bp, 5 predicted proteins | sample eDN3rd30CKraftMG_FD_128525 | JGI IMG/M metagenome (GOLD analysis project Ga0182744, IMG submission 128525) | Enriched Miracle-Growth compost microbial communities from Emeryville, California, USA - eDNA 3rd pass 30_C Kraft MG (version 2) (version 2) ...
CGGTCACAGGACCGGGCTTATAGTAATTATTAATGATATTATACAACGTTGTATAGTCGCCCCCGTCTACAGAACGGTGATGCCAGTTAAATACCACATTATTGACAAAATTAAAGATGCCGTTCCACCCTATGGAAGGGTTGCGGCCGGTATTATCTGCCCATAAGTTTCTGGCAAGCATGCAATTTTCGCCTCCCATGGTGGACCCAAAAGCATGGTTCCAGTAGTCCAAAGATTCCGCAGAAATACTGTTTTGGATCGTCACATTAACGGTTCCGTGTTTTTCTTCCTTTGAACCATCTTCCGGATCAAACATATGCCTGTAAATAGACATATTCTCATCCAGTCCCCAGCTGGCAGAAACGTGATCTATAATAATATTACCTACGGGGTTGCCACCCAAGGCATCATCCCTTCTTCCTACCCAGGTTTTGCCTCTTCTAAAACGCATATAACGCATAATTACATCATGGGTGTTGATCCAGAAGGATTCACCGGCAATACATACACCGTCACCAGGTGCCGTCTGCCCTTCGATTGTCACGTATGGTGCTCTTAAAATAATCGGTGTCTGTAAATGAATTATGCCTGCCACATTAAAAACAATGATCCTGTGGCCACCCTTCTCACATGCTTCTCTGAAGGTTCCCGGTCCATGATCCGCCAGGCTGGTGACGACATAAACTTTACCGCCTCTACCGCCTTCCGTATGGGCGCCACCGCCCTCTGCGCCCGGGAAAGCGAGCAGCGGTGATTGAGGCAGATCTGTTGGCCTGGCCGCCCAGGGAATATAAGGCTTGCCCTCTCTGGCCTCTTTTTCAACGACCGGATAAGCTATTTTCCACATAGAATCCGAATGTGCCTTAAATCCATCCGTATACACTTTAATAGAATCCCGCATAGCGGAAGTGATTGTCGGATACTGTGCCTTCAGCATTTTTGTACCGCCAATCAAAATCGTGCAAAAGATTAAAGGCAAAGAATACTTTTTCATTAATTAATTTTGACTAATTTTGTTTTTAAATTTATTACGATTCTCCACTGGTCCCAATCGAATGCCAGGGCATTTTCAGCCCGGAACTTTTCCAATTTGCAGCAGGATAAAGTTCTTATATTCGATCCAGTTTTACCGCAATAGTCTAATCAAGGCATCGTTTAACTATTGCACATTTAAGGGCACTGCTTGACAAAATAAGCTTCTAATTCCAAAACTGCCCATTGACCCGTCACTTTAATGATACTGCATTAAAGGTGGTCAACTAAAGAATCATATGGCTCGCAATCTATGTTTGAATTGATTAACCTATTTTATAACTTGGCGGATTCCCTTCTTTTTTTCCAGGCAATCTCCGCCTCTTTCATATCAATACCCGCCTTTGACAGGTAATTGTTGATACGTCCTTTGTATTTGCCAAACCAGGCGTGTTTCTCCTTGGAACTACCGCCATCAATGGCATGTTCCCTGGCTTCGACCAGCCAGGCCATAATTTGTGCTTTTTGTTTTTTTGTCAGATCCGGCAGCATATCCGTATATGCTTTATAGGTTACTTCCAGTGTATGATAGGTCATACCGTCTTTTACTTCGGCAACCTGATCCTGGTTAAGTAATTGATTTAACCTGCCAACAAACTGCGGATGTAAGGCTGCCACCCGGGCGTCTGAACGGGCTTTAATAGCTGCAATAGAATCCTTTTGGGCTTCTTCTGACAACTGACCTTGCTTAATAGTGGTAACGGCCTTTTGCTGATCCGCATCAATCCTGTTAAGATCAAAGTATTGTTGTTCGATAACCATCTGAACTTTTTGCTTTGTAGCGGAATTTGTCAAATGTAACGGTTGGACAATTTTAGCGACACGCTGTTCAATTACTTTTGCATAGGCAGGATCCTCATCAGCTTTTGTACTGCTCAATTGCGCACTGACTGATTGGATGGTAACGCCAAGCGTTAAACCAAGTAAAATTAATTTTGAAAAGACTTTTTTCATTTTTCTCTTTTTATGTTTACATGGTGGATAACAAATGTGGATAGGTTGTCTGGAGCCCCCTCTGGATTACTTAACGCACATTTGTTTTTTACCCCACATACTCATGCTTTTGATTTTTTAAGAACGGTTGATTTTTCTAAAATAAGTACCTGCAATGCTGAATTGCGAAATCGTACTTATTATTTATATGTCAAAGTTAATTTTATATATAAATACATCCTTTCCATTTATTTTCATTTAATTGTATCATATTATCATAATATAAGCAAAAAAGCGAGATTCCACAAAACAACCCGCGCCTGGATTTGTCACAAGAATAAAAAATTTTTCCCCTAGCTCCTTATCAATCAGGCAATTGCTTTTAAATTAAATAAAGAGAAGGAATGTAAGATCCACATTGAACCCTAAAGGAAAATTTTTAAGTGATAAGCTATTCAATTTCCTACCTACCGCATTTTGAGCGAATATATATAAAGCGATTTATCCTTTGGCTGATCCCAACGGATTCTAAGCGTATAATGGCCGGCATTTATCATCGTAGGGGTTACAAGATAAGTGCTATTCCATTTATGATCCCCCGTGTGGGTCAGCCAGACCCTGGTACTGCCCATCTGTTTGCCGTCAGCAGCCAGCAGCTGAAGTGTAGCCGGCAGGCTATCGGTGCCTTCATAGGCATATTTCACCTGGAAGGAATGAAAATCAGCGACGCCGGTCAGGATATTCCAACTGCAAAATGCTGAATCCGCCTTAAGTGACCCTGAGAATTTTCCATTATAAATCAGACAGTCTTTATGGTCTCTTATTGTTTTGTGCGCCCAATTATTAAATTCGGCCGAACTGGCTCCATAGGTAAATTCCGGCTTCTGGTCAAAAGGTGGCTGCATCAGGCTTAACGGCTTAAAGGCTATCAGGCATTCGGGCCACCAAATCGCCTGCTTTAGTTTCTCTGCTGCCTTTAAATCTTTTTGAAATACCAGTAGACTGTCGTTTTTTTCCACACCCACCTCCGTTTTAATAAAACTTACCTTGGTTCGGGTGTCCGCGTATCCATGGGCTTTTAATTGCTCTAGTAACATACTGTCCCGTGCAGGGGCTGCCACGTATTGTTTGAGCGCTTCACTCGCCCCCCAATTAAGTGGCGGAAGCTTGCGTTTTTGTTTTGAACAGCGGCTCAACCACTGTGCGCCAAATAAAGCAGGAGGTAAATCTATTAAGGTGACCGTTGCAGGCTTGTAATCACCACCAGAATCCCTGAGGTTCAGTATTGTCGAATCTCCCAGGGCAAGCCAGTCCCGAACCTGCAAACACGGATGCCCTGACGAGTTTTTCACCGGGGTAAAAATGGGCGATGGCTGACTGACTGCCACTTGTTTTGTGAAAGCAACGCCTTTTTGGGAAGGCTTTATTTTTTGGGCAATGGCAATCCCTGAAATAACTGCCTGACCACTATAAGTCTCCGGAAAACTGATAATGATATTCCCGCTTTCCACCTGAACATGAAGTTCTTTTTTTACGGCCCTGAGACTTCTGCCTGCTTCTTTAAATATATCTAAATGGTGCAGCACTGTTTTACCGTTGATGGCCACATCAAAATCTCTCCATCCGCTACAGTTTTGATGAGAACCTACGCCCAGCCAGGGTTCGACAAAAAACAACTGCACCAGGTAACTGCCGTTTTCGACCGGGAATATAAACTTCAACTGATCCCTTCCATACCGAAAAGTCTGAAACAAGGCGTCATCGCCGGTTCCCTCTATCGGATCTGTGATATAACGCTGACTGGCAAAATAAGCAGGCAGTCCTTTGTAGGCCGCCGTCCATGACAGCGATCCGTACTGACGCTGCTTTTGGCCTGCCTTCAGGCTCCTGTCCGCCGACCAAAGGTTGCCATAACTGTCTTTATAGGCGGGTCCACCGGCATTATACCGGTACAGGTAATGATAACCTTTTAGCGGGTAAAGCGCATCGCTGCTACGGTTTGCCAATTGACTTCTGCCTGTGCCCTTCCCTGCTATGCTGTTCAGCAGCCTTTCCGGTGTCTTTATTTTATTTTCAGAAGTCAGTTCCGGCGCCTCCGGCAGATTTCTTAACCGGATTTGATCGGTCACAACGGGCCGGCCCTGATAATAGCCGACTGCGTACAGTATATTATAATGCAACTGCTGCTGTAGCCAGGAAAAATGCGTCCCGACTCCCTTTCTTTGCCTGCTGCCCAATGGCTGCTTTTTCAATCCGTTATACAAAACGACTGAATCACAGTTAGAATAAACGATGATATCTTTTTTTTCCTGCGGACTCTTCCACCGCCCGGCCCACTCGTGGTCTGCAATATGCACCATGGGAGTCGTATCTGCGCTGGTAAAATTGGACTGATATAAATAATAAGCCTCTGTTGGTTCTTCCCAACTGGTAAGCAGACCTTTATAGTTGACCGGCCCTATGCGGTCCAGGTCCCGGTATCCTTCAGCTGCCTGTTCTCTTCCTGGATTATCATGGGAATTAAACAACCATAAAAACTGACCGCAGACACTGTCTTTAACCTGATTGGCTAGCCGGATTTTCTTTTCAAGCAAGGCACACCAGCTATCTATGCTATAAGGGCCACTGGCATTAAAACCGCCTTCACTGTGTAAATCCAGTGTACGCCAGCCGCCGTATTCACCCACCAAAACTTCTTTTTTGAGGTCCGTGTCATAAGTATCAGGATCTCCCCCATAGGTGCCGCTCCAGTTTTGGGGTACGTCCCAGTCAGTACCCTGGCCGCCGTTACAGGTCGTTATCAGCCTTTGCGTGGAGGCTGTCGGGTCAAGCGACCTGATCAGTGCCACGCATTGTCTGGCAAAGTCTGCGGGAAGGCGACTTTCATTTTGCAGCCCCCACATAATATTAGACGGGCTGTTTCTTCTTTCCAGCACCCAGTCTTTTAATAAGCGTAAAAAGTTCTTTCTGAATTCAGGTGTATCAAACCAGATATGCGCCGAAAATTGAGGCCACCAAAGCATGCCCTGATGATCCCAGTAATACTGATAGCGCAAATTATGGGGCTGATGTGCGTCCCTGAAAGCGTTGAATCCCATGGCGCGGATCATGGCCACTCTGGTGGCGATTTCCTGAGCGGTAAACGCATGGCTTTTACCCAGCGCATGCTCATAGCCCGCAATGCCGTTAATATAAACCGGTTTGCCATTGAGTAAAAACTGCTTAGGCCCCGGCAAATGAAGATCGGGCCATTTTATCCACCGGATACCATAAGGCGTGGCGAGTTCATCCAGTACTTTCCCGGAACCTGTTTCCAGGATCGCTGTATGTAACTGATACAAATAGGGAGAATCAAGCGACCATAAATGCACCTTTTTTATTAGACTGAGCTGACAATGTACCGGTTTAGTTTCCGTATCCACCGTAACTTTTTGTTGACAGCGGGCAACGGTTTTACCGGATTTATCTACCAGTCGCTGAAGGATGGTAACCTGTTTTGGCAGCTGAGCATAATTTTTCAATGTCGTTTCCACATGTAAGGTTGCCTGCGATTCACTGACCGTCGTATCATTAAAAATATGCACGCCAAAAGGTATAATACGCACTTTCCCTGTCTGGATTAAATGCACCGGCCTGAAGATGCCCATTGGCTGGCTTCCTTCAGAAAAGCCTACTTCATCTGAGCACCCGCCGCATACCCAGGGCAAATCCCTGATATTTGCCGGATGCGCCACTTTTACTGCCAACAGGTTGTCCCGTCCGTTTTTATTTAAATAAGCAGATACGTCTAAGGTAAAGCTCGTGCGGCCGCCACTGTGGCTGCCTACCAGGTGTCCATTCAAATAAACAGTGGCATAGGAACTTACTCCTTCAAAAAAAAGAAAACTGGCTTTATCCGGCTGGTATTGTGCATCAAAGGTTTTTCTATACCAGGCATTGCCATGTCTGTTGCCATGCTTTTTACGGATATAGCCGCCATAATCATCCCAGTTATGTGGCAAGTTAACCGTTTTCCAGCCACCGGCAACAGTCGTTTTATAGCCGGGATTTTGAAAGTTTTCAAACCGGCTGCTAGCTGCGGGGGTATCAAGGGCACTCTGCCAATGATCATCCAGCACCAGATTCGATCTGATGGAGGAACTCCAGGGCAGTTGTCCGTGGACATGGTCCAAAAAACATAGCAATATGATTAGACTAAGTGCATAGGCTAACCTGAATGCCTGGTGAACAAAATAAGGAAGCTTACCTCTTCCGCTACATTTATCTATTCGTCTGCCATTACTACTCTTGTCAATTTTAGCTGTATAATTGGACATCCTCACTTGGTTTATACTCGTGGTTTGTACTCGGCATTTCTGCCTGATCTTTGGATGATAAATCAATGCCTGTCAATTTTATGACAAAATCACTTACTGTCACGCACCAAGGCATTTATTTCTATATTTCATTCCGTTCTATTTCACTGCACGGCCCCTTTCGTCTGCTCTGACAGGGCGAAGGTCCCCATCCAACGTATACCACTCACCTGCAGTTACCTGCAGTTGTTTTTGCAGCTTTCCATACCTTACCTTACAAATACCGCTTTTTAACCCATTAATCCGGACCTTTTGCAATTGATGATGCTTCCATGTTAACCGGAGCTCATACCCGCCTCTTGCCCTGATACCTTTTACCCAGCCTTCTGACAGGCTATCAGGCAATGCAGGCAGTAAATCTATATAGCCATTCTGGCTTTGTACCAGCATCTCTGCCAGTCCTGCTGCTCCGCCAAAATTACCATCTATCTGAAATGGCGGGTGCGCGTCCATCATATTGCGATATACGCCACCCCGTTCCCTGCCAGCTGCGCCTTCTGCTGGCCTGAGTAACTCTTTAAGAAGTTTAAGGGCATGATTGCCGTCCTTGAATCGCGCCCACAGATTGAGTTTCCACGCGACAGACCAGCCCGTCCCTGCGTCACCTCTGTAGATCAAAGACTGCCTTGCGGCACGCATCATCGCGGAATCTTTATCCCAGCTGATATCATTGCCTGGGTATACGCCCCACAAATGCGATACATGCCGGTGCGTGTCTGCCGTATCATCTATATCCTGCATCCACTCCTGTAACTGTCCGTAACGCCCGATCTGATTGGGTGCAATTTGTTTATATTTTTCAGCCAGTTCCTTTGCAAAATCACGGTCTGTTTTTAAGATGGTGGCAGCACGGATACAATTACTGAAAAGATCACGTATCAACTGATGATCCATTGTCGGGCCGGCTACCAGGCCGCCATGCTCCGGTGAATTGGAAGGTACAGAAACCAGATAACCTGTTTTTGGATCTTTGACCAGATTGTGGGCATAGAACATCGCTGCCTGTTTCATCATAGGATAGGCGGTATCCCTTAAAAACACGCTATCCATGGTAAATAAAAAATGTTCCCAGAGATGATGACAGAGCCAGGCTGCACCACCCTGCCAGATTCCGTGCTTAGCCGCATCAATGGGCGCAGTAGCGCCCCAAATATCTGTATTGTGATGTAGTATCCATCCCGGGGCGCCATACTGCTGCTTTGCGGTAATGCTACCCGTTTTTGCAACCTCCTCTATTAATTTAAACAAAGGTGATGTGCAGGCCGTCAGGTTCAGGGTTTCTGCAGGCCAGTAGTTCATTTCCAGATTGATATTGGTCGTGTATTTACTACCCCAGGGCGGTGTCAATAGATTATTCCAGATTCCCTGTAAATTAGCCGCGCGTCCCGCTGGTGGCGTCGCGCTGATCATCAGGTAACGGGCGTATTGCGTATAAAGCGTAATGAGTCCCGGATCGGTTTTAATGGAAAAATTTTTTATTCGTTGATCTGTCGGAAGCATCGGTGCCTGACCGGTCCCCTCGTTGCCAACAGGTCCCAGGTGAAGATCAAAACGGTCAAATAACTGATGATAGGCAGTTTCATGCCGTTTGTACAAAAGGCTATAATCTCCCCATTTACGGCTATTACTTGTTTTACGAAGGCAGCTACTGCGTTCACCACCACTCTTTTTATTTTCGCCATTACTGCCAACCATGGCTATCTGGTAAAGATAGGCCTTGCAAAGACTGTCCGGCTTGTTAGAAACATCTTTGGCATTTACAAAATTAGTCGCGGCCACGGTATACAGCACTGCACTGTCGGCCTGGCTTACTTCCAGGGAGCTGTCGGTAACGGTTACTTTGGCCCTGGTGCCGTTTGCTTTAACTCGAAGGGCACTATACCCCCTGAGTACGCCGTCTTTAACCTGCAAGCGCATGCCCAGGGTCTGGGAATCGATTTTAAAATACTGATGGGCTTTATGCAGGGTGGAAAAGCGTGCCTTGAAACTGATTTTTCCAGGTTGGTTGGCTTTCATTTTGAAAACCATTACGGGGTCTGCCGCACTTGTGAAGTAACTCCGGCTATACTTCACGCCACCCTTCTGGTAACTAACATTGACGGTTGCATCCCTTAGGTTCAGGGACCTGCGGTAATGGCTAACGGGTAACTGCTGGCTGGCAGAATCAGCATCCTTGATATAAATATCACCAAAGGGCTGATAACTGGCTTCGTACTGGGGATAAGCCGGTGGGGCATCATTTTGCACCCAATATTTCCAGGTCCTGGTCAACGGCTCTGCTTCTTTAGGAGTGGCGTTTGCCGGATATAGGACAAAAATAGGCCGGTCATTTTTCACGCCTGTAAAACCGCCCTTGTCAAAAAAATTAATCACCTGGATAGCCAGTACGTTCTCGCCTGCATGGAGGTTCTTTGCTTTAAGTAAGTAATGCCTTTTGGTAGAAATACCGGCATCACTTGCGACAAAATGGCCGTTGACATAACAATAATCCTGATCTCTGATCCTGCCCAGATCTACATACAGATCCTGCCCCGCCCAGCGGGCAGGGACTTCAAAGCGCACCCTGAACCACAGCGCACCATCCAGGCCCTGATGCCCGCCAGCTTCCCAGCCGTTGATGATGGGAAGTTGCATTAAAGGCCAGGTACGATCGTCATAGTTTTCTGCCGCCGCCGCAGTATCACGGCGCACTTTTTTGAGCCATTCTTCCCTAAGCCGGACATAGGCTTTAGGATCATGGTCTTTAATGCCCATAAAATGTGCTTCTGCCAATTGCTCGGCCTGTTTTTGTCTGCCTGCAAAAATCAATCTGCGGATCTGCCCCAGGTACTTAAAAGCTCCCGGATGTGCATAATCTCTTGGGCGGCCGGTCCAGAGACTGGATTCATTAAATTGTATATGGTCGGTATCCACGCCCCCGAAAATCATGGCGCCCAAGTGACCGTTTCCAATAGGCAGTGCATCCGTCCAGTGCTGGTCTTTGGCACTTTGATTATACCATAGTACTAAATCATCGGTTTTACCCTCTTGGTGCTGATCCTTCTGGCTGCTGTTTTGACAACTTAATAGAAATACCGCGCTGGATAATATAATTAATAAGCAGCGCGTTTTGCGCAGGTAAAACAGGTGCCGTGTCATGATCATTTAATTTTAAAGCGAAAAATGTTTCTTATATCTTATAAGGTAACGTGCAGCGTCTTTAACCTTGCGGTCCGTTTAGCCAGCCGGCCATCTACGTAAAGTTTAAAGCCCTTTCCATGGCCATAATGTTTACCTGTTTTATCCCACAGTACCGTCAGCATATGACCATGATAGCGTACGTTATCCAGGCAGAACCAATCCCACTGGCCTTCAGGTATCAAAGGGGCGATAGTCAGTTTATTTCCGGGTGCCGGCTTGATGCCCACTAAATCACTGATAACCAAATCAGCAAATCCGGAGTGGTTATAATATCTGCTGCGGGGATTATTGCGCAGCCAAAATCCTGTCTTTTCATCCTGGTATTCACCAATAAAGGGATGTCCGTTTTTTTGCTGAGCCCAGGCATATTTATGCAATACATTATAATATACTTGCCTGGTCATTTTATTGTGGTGCTTATAATGATTGAGTAAGTTAGCCAGGGCTTTTAAAGTCTGGGTAGTCGCATAAGGCCAGATAGCACCATCCCATTCGCAGCCATGACCGCTGCCGTGGGTTCTGAATAGCGGATGTCTTCTTTCGGCTGTTGTAATGCCCCAGGGTGCGCTAAAACCAGCAGTATCCACTAACTGATCCCAGGCCCGGGCATAAACTTTAGCATCAGGCGGCAGGTTAAAATACCAGGGAATATACCCGATTGCTTCCCTTGCCTGGGCAAACCTGCCATCCGGGTGCCTGACTTCAAAGAAACCGGCATTTGCGTCCCACAGGCTATCCAGCACCAGCTGTCTGAGCTGCGCAGCCTTGCTATACCAGCCGGCTGCAGCGCTGTGATTTCCCAGTACCTGGTTAATTTTGGAAAGGGCCAGTGCGTTGCCATACATATAGCTGTTGATGGTTGGTCGTATATTTTTAACGGTCCTTGACCCACTGATGGATTCTTCCATGGCATCTCTAACGTCATATTGCCAAAAAAGCTGACTGGGAAGCTTTCTTTCCGCTTCCCACTTTTTATAATCATTTTCCAGGGCAGGCAACATTTTTTCAAGATAAGTTTTATCCTGATTCACCAGGTAGAGGCCATATACGGCATCATCAATCCAGGTACTGAACTTATGAAATACCGGCTTTTTCTGCCTGGGATCACCAAACATCCAGTATGCTGCATACTGCTGAATATAATCCGGATTATGAAGCCAGCGTCCTTCATAGATCTGATGGCCGGATGCAGAACTGATCCCATTAAACGCCCCTGCAAACTTTACAGGCGTAATAAACTCCGTAAATATAAAACCATAGGGTGTTTTAACCAGGTGTTTTCTAAAACTCCACCACCTGAAATAATAAATTTTCTGCAGCGTTGTATCCGGACAGGAAAAAAGCGGGATATTGGCACTGAGCCACTGATAAGCCTGATTATTTTCCACGTAATTGACAACATCACCGCTGTCCTGCTGATTAAAAGCAGCAACGTCTGCCTGCATGATGGCAGGGGAAAGGATCAGAGGCTTTTGTATAGGATCCTGGCCTTTATAGTGGGGAATAACCTTTGCCTGTGCGCTGGTACTGCCCGGCTGAGCTAATAGCAAACCCGTTACCAATAGGAAGGCAATTGCCCTCACTGTTCTTTTTATTTTTATTGACTGCTGCTTGTTCATTGTTATGTTTAAGTATTCTAAAACGGTTCTTTAATTTATTTATTAATCCGGCTACATAAGCCGGCATCGCTTTAACCTTATCTGAATAGCCAGTCCAGGTCAGGATGCCCCTCAGCTGCGCCCATTCGTGCATCAAAAGCAGGTAACGGGTCCACATCGGCCTCAGTTTGCGCAAACCCGAGCAAAAGGCAAATACCTTTACCTAACTGCAGATCATGCACGCCTTTATCAAACCTATAGCCATGTACATTTATAGCAGGATAGCCGGGCAATATCCCGGCATTGGCAATTTTTGTAGCGGCCTGTCCGTAGTCGTTGGCGCTGGCGTCTGTTTCTAATTCCGGTTCTTTCAGATAGTCTTTATTTTTTTGTGCAAAAAATCCGACAAATAAGGTAACCGGCTGATCAGTTTTAAAATATAAACGGGTACCCGCCTGCATTTGCCTTCTGCGGTCCACCTGAATACCTTTAAGGCCGCTTAGCGGCATAGCCAGGCTATCAAAGGCAACGGCCGTATCGCTGAAAGGCTGTTTGCCGCTGTGGGGTTTATGCGTCCTTATGGATACTTGCCTGCCCTGATTTACAAGATAACTACCTAATCCAGTTTTAGGCAATGGCTTTATCTGATCAGCTGATAAAAACTGAACCCTTGCAGGCTGTAAGGCAGGCCACGCACTTTTGCCCACCCTTAACCTTTCTCCGTGCGCCTTTAACGCCAAAATATGCTTTTTAAAATGGTCTAGTTCTGACTGATAGACGGGCTTGAGATCTGACCAGGTCTTGAACTGACCGTTTTTGCCGGTCATCGGGATCTTTCTGGCACCGGTCTGCAGACTGTTGGCATACAAATAAGCAGGGCCTGCCACACGGGCTAAACCTTCATAAGCCCTAAGGCTCTTTTCCATTAAAGGCACTGCCGCATCAAGATCCGCGATATTATGGCTATATCCATACCGAAGTATTTTTAAGGCAGCCATTACTTTGTTACTGTAAAAAGCGGCCAGGTATTGATAACTCAGCATATCGTTTTTAAGCCGTTCAAATTCCGCTGTATTTTTGGTTACACCGCTTTGCGCAGCCTTGATCGCCTTTACGGCTTTAGCTGCATCCTTCATCACCTCCCCGGCGATTTGTACGGGCGTTTCTCCAATGTGTTTTTGATGCAGCCACTCTTTTCGGGCATATTCAGTAATCATTTCTCCTTCAGGAGCTTCGGAGTTGTATAATAAAGTAAAGAGGCCATAGCGCTTAGGATCGATCAGCTGGCTCATGAGCATACCCAGGCTCAGCGTCTGGCGGTTGCCGTCGGTAATTCCATAGCGCCTGAGTAACTTAGGCGCAATCTCTCCGGACGACTCATAAGCCGTCAATATATTTTGTCCTGTATTAAGATCGCTGCCATACTTCTGCGCTATCCTTTTTGCCCAATACTGTCTTTCTTTTGCCCTTTCACGGTTGGCATTCCACGCGTACCGGGCCCACTCACTGTACCAGATCCAGTCCCGGTCCATTTGCAAAAGCCGGGGATCCGTATTATCCGCGCTATATGGCCAGTCCCAATAAGCGGCCTGCGGATAAAGGTGCAGCCCGTTGGAGCCGTATATTTTATGCATTGCCTGGACACATTTTTGAATAAAATCATCGGCACCATACCTAAAGGGTTCCAGATTGGCTAAAATATGGACATTTTCCACCTGCACGGGAGCAATCTCGCTTAATTTTCTATGCAAAGCAGCCCAGGGCCCCCGGGGCTGGTAGGTGGTTAAAGCCTCACCGTTATACTTGGCCATGGTATAAAGGTTTTGGTATAACGGTTTGGCAGCAGCAATCACGGCCGGCGCATCGGCGTCATGCGCCCTCAATATAATGGGAGGTTCTTTTGTTTGTCCCAGCCTGCTTAGTCCGTCTTTCACGCCCGGAATAATTGTTTTCGTGAACCATTTCGTATCATCAGGGCCAACGCCCTCCATCGCTTCTCCTAAAGTAACAAGCAGCCCGACATTGGGATATTGCGCGACAAAAGCCGCAATGGATTTACGCGTATAATCGGCAATCAAAGGGGTAATCGGCCTGTTTCTGTCCTGGGTTTTTATATGGTGCTTCTCGGCAAAAGGCTTTGAAACAATGATATTATAAAAAGCCTGGATCACCCAGATTCCCCTTTTATTGGCCTCGGTGGTCAAAAAATGAAAGATTTCCTGATTTGCGGCAAAGGTCGCGCTATCGACTTCCACGGCCTCAGGGTAATCCTTTAACCTGACCAGTGAGGCAAAAGGATGACCTGACCATAAATAAAGCGTATTCATCCTGTTTTCCACCAGCATATCCAAATATTTAATCCAAAGCTCCTTATTATAAAACCAGGGAAAATTCTCTTTGGTATAAGGATATTCATAGGTACTCCGACCGGGCAGTAAATAAGGCTTCTGTAATCCAATACAGGCACCCCTTAAGGTCATCTGGGGCCGGTCGCGCACCTTTATTTTACTGAGCAGTGAATCAATTTTGTACCGCAAATCCTGTCCGGCACCAGCAGGCCTGCCGGCTGTATCTGTCAGCAGTTCACTTAACTGATCTCCTAGCTGCAGACAACCATATAAAGCGCCCGACGCATCGGCGCCGGTGACCATGGTTACCTTATTGCGACTCCCCTGAATTACAAAACCTTCCTTTGCCGTGGCCGGTTCAAAGACCGGTATTTGCCTGGCGATGATACGGCGATATACTGGATTATCATTAATGCCGATATAAATGCGGTGCGTATTCCTATCAGTATCGTTTTTTGTACTATTCTTTTTAACAGGTTCTTTCAGCGGTACAAGACTCGTCTTAAAACCTGCCTTTATCAGGACAGCCGATAACCTTGTGGCCCCAAACCCTACTCTTCCTGTGGCTTCTTCCTGATAGACGATCTGTATATCCTTATTATTATTTTGTCCATATAATACCGGCCGGGAAAGGGGCACCATTGACAGCACCAGCAAACAAATAAATATGCGTCCGCAACCCCGTTCAGTTGTAAGGGCGCTGCGCTTTCCCGGATTTTTACGACCGCAGAAATTCACACTGCTATCCTTGTATCTCAGATATTTTCTGCCAAGATCCTTAATTCGGCTGTTCTTATTCCATGTAGGTTTCAACATCATTATTTACAACAAAAGTTGGTTTTACTTTGATTATGCAAATCATTTGAGGCAACAATGCAGACTTTATTTTATCCTAAGATTTTACGCCAAAGGCCAGATTTACCTTTCTGGTCATGCGGTCACCCTGGCTGTCCGTTACTGTAAAACTGAAGCTGCCTAAATTAACCTTATCGTTCCCCCTGCCTTTCGTCAGCTTTTGCGGGATAAAACGCAAAAGGCCGTTTTTATCCAGGGTTACCTTTCCACCTGCCACCTGGTCCACTGTAAACACCGGGCCGTCCGCGAAACCCCGCGACAATGACTTTAAATCAATTTGGACGGGTTGATTTAACGCCGCAAAATAATGCGGGCTTGCCATCCAATCCAGATAATCATCCAGATGGGTATACCCGTCTTTATCTGAATCCCCGTGACTATCCGTAAAGTCGGCTATTTTCCCATTGGGGTTTAATCCATGGCTTTTTTCCCACCAATCAGGCAGACCGTCCAGATCGCTATCCCAGTTATCAGGGCGCCTGAGCGTCGGATAAAGTTCATATCCGCCAGCATCCGCCACTTTATCCGGGAATCCTTTTTTGTGCGTAACACTGCCCACTACAGTAGTTTTGCCTTGCAGGGTTTCCCGGATGATCCGCTGATCATGCAGGTCAAGTTCCGGCTGGTTGCAGCCGACATCAGACAATACTATTTTGTAGGCCTCAGCAGCTGATTGTGTGCTGACATAAGAAGGAAAAAACGGCTGATCGACATAGGTCTCATAACTACTTGTATCGCCATGACTGTGGCTTACTTTTCTGCCAGCTGCCTGGTTGCTGGCATCAAAATGACCGGGCATGACATTGCCGCCAAAATAACACCGCTGCGTTCCTCTTCCCACGCCTTCATGCTGCGCATTGAATGCATAAAACCAATCTGTACCGGGTCCAGGTTTATAATAATTATTGACAAAATTCACTTCATGGGCACCGCCGTCCGTTGCCCTGTGGCCCCAGTTATAAACGATATTATTGGTTATATCCATTCGGCCACCATAATAGCCATCTACCAGCCCGCCACCGAGGCTCCAGTTCCTGCCATAGTTATCCGCCAGCAAATTATGATGAAAACTGCCGATATCTCCGCCAATGGTAGCAGCAAAGCCATGTTCTTTGCCTTTGGGATAATTTTTATGACCGGCCGCATTCAGTGCTTCGGAGATCAGCGTTCTTTGTAAGGTAATATTATGAGCCCCTCTGGAGCTAAAAGCCTCATCTTTGGTCCAACTGATGGAGCAGTGGTCAATAATGCTGTTATTGGCCCCCGTAAGGCCCATTCCGTCATAAGTGGGCCCGTCTCCCACACGTACCCGGATAAAACGGGCGATACAGTCGTTACCGGTTATCCCAAAAGGAGC
>Ga0182744_1002327_pt1 | contig 15658 bp, 9 predicted proteins | sample eDN3rd30CKraftMG_FD_128525 | JGI IMG/M metagenome (GOLD analysis project Ga0182744, IMG submission 128525) | Enriched Miracle-Growth compost microbial communities from Emeryville, California, USA - eDNA 3rd pass 30_C Kraft MG (version 2) (version 2) ...
GCCAGGATCAAACTCTCCAAGAAAGTTGATATAGCTCATTTGTTACGTTGGCTTAGCTTTTATAAAAAGCTAAAAAATTGTTTGTTGACGTTACTGTTTGTTTAGTTTTCAAAGAGCAATTTTTAAAGTGTGCTTCGCGGATAAGCCCGTGTCAGAAGCAACTCTATTACTATATCATTTCAAAACTTACTCGTCAACACTTTTTTTAAAAAATTATTAACGTTTGCGTGTTATTAACTTGTCGTTAACGACCGCTAAAATATAATAACACCTTTACTAAGGTTACGTCAACAAAATATTATAATTAAATTATTCAACCTAAAATAGCCTCATTATATAATAGAAAGAACCGGCTCTAACGAGAGAGCCGGCCTCCATTTTTATTTCGAAATTTTAATAATTCCTGTTTGTTTCAGAGCTACTTGACCAGACTTTTCAATTACTACCTTTTCACCTTCTGCTAAGTTTGTGAATACAACCGGTGTAATTGTAGATGTAGCATGCTCTTTAATATAATTCAGATCAACTTTTAGTAATGGCTGACCTTGATCTACAATGTCATTTTCCGATACTAATGTTTCGAAGCCTTCACCTTTCAGGTTAACAGTATCAATACCTACATGGATCAGAATTTCACGACCTGTATCGGAAAGTATACCAATAGCATGTTTAGTCGGGAATAGATTCACTATTTTTCCATTCACTGGTGACACAACAGTACCCTCTGACGGAACAATCGCAAAACCATCACCCATCATTTTCCCAGCAAACACTTGGTCAGGGACTTCAGTGATTGGCTTTAATTCACCTTTTAACGGCGCCATAAATCCTTCATCTTCACTTTCACGAGAAGCTTGAAGTGCTTCTGGATTTATTTCTTCAATTTGTTGTTCCACGCCTTTTTCTGGTGACTTAACATTTGTGCGCGGTCTCTTTCCTTCCATTATATCTTTCATTTGTCCTTTAATGGTTTCTGAGCGAGGCCCAAAGATAGCTTGGATATTGTTTCCTACTTCTAAGACACCTGCTGCACCAAGTTTTTTCAATTGGTCTTTATCGACGTTTTTAATATCATTAACTGAAACACGAAGACGAGTAATACACGCATCCAAGTGAGCAATATTTTCCTTACCGCCCATCGCATCTAAAATGTTAGTTGCCAAATCACCAGATCCAGCTTTACCTGTTGGAGCTTGATTTTCTTCTTCCTCTAATTCGCGTCCAGGTGTTTTTAAATTAAAGGTACGAATCGCAAAACGGAAACCAAAGTAATACACAACTGCAAAGACAAGACCTACCGGAATAACAATCCAGGCATTTGTTTGAGGGTTAATTAATCCAAATAAAATATAATCAATTAAACCACCAGAGAAAGTCATACCGATTTTAACATCTAACATATGCATAATCATAAACGAGAATCCTGCAAAAATTGCATGGATACCAAATAGCACTGGTGCTACGAATAAGAATGAGAATTCAATTGGTTCTGTAATACCCGTTAAGAAAGAAGTAAGTGCGGCTGATGCCATCAACCCGCCGACAAACACTTTCTTCTCTGGCTTTGCTTCATGATAAATCGCTAGAGCTGCTGCAGGAAGTCCAAACATCATGAATGGGAATTTACCTGTCATAAATGTTCCAGCAGTTAAATTTTGAACATTGTCTGTGATTTGCGCCATAAAGATCCGTTGGTCTCCACGAACCACATCTCCCGCTTTTGTCGCGTATTCCCCGAATTCATACCAGAATGGTGAATAGAAGATATGGTGTAAACCAAATGGAATTAATGAACGTTCAATAACTCCGAAAATAAAAGCAGAAATCGTTAAGTTTGCATGTACCATGTTTTGTGAGAAAGCATTTAGACCATTTTGAATTGGCGGCCAAATGAAAATCATTAATATCCCTAAAACAAGAGCAGTTGCCGCAGTAATAATAGGTACAAAACGCTTACCAGCGAAGAAGCCTAAATAAGATGGTAATTCAATTTCAAAAAACCTATTATACATTGACGCAGCTAATATACCGACGATGATACCACCGAATACTCCTGTCTGCAGAGTAGGGATTCCTAGTATACTCGCATAATTTAAACCGTTAACATCTTCAGCTGTAATACCAAGTACCGTTCCCATCGTTACATTCATAACCAAGTACCCGATAATAGCGGCTAGACCCGCAGTTCCTTCACCACCAGCTAACCCGACAGCAACACCAACCGCAAACAAGAGCGGTAAGTTTCCAAAGATAATGTTACCGGCATTTTGCATTACAGAAGCAATCAATTCAACTGTACTGTTATCTAAGAATGGTGCTATTTCTATAAGCGCCGGGTTTAAGAGCGCCGCTCCTAAAGCAAGCAAGATACCAGCAGCAGGTAAAAGCGCAACTGGGAGCATTAAGGCTTTACCGACTTTTTGTAAGACGCCAAATGCGTTTTTCAACATAAAACATACCTCCAAATTTTTTATACAACTCATTAAGCGTTTTCATTTACCACAAAAAACACAAAAAAGGCATGAGTAAAAGTTCAACTGAAAAAGGCTACGGGTATAGATTACCCCATTACCTTTGTTTCAATTAATACTTTTCACTCATGCCTGATCGAATCAGTAACACGTAAAAAATAATTTCTATTTAAATTTTTTCTGTATTCTTTGCAAGTGCATCGTTAAATAAACGGCTTCTGCATCAAATACTTTCAATTTTAGTGTTTGTTGCATCACTTTAATGAGCTTCCATGAGAGATTATAGCATACAGGATATTCTTGTTTCAATAGGGAATTTATTTTTTCTGGTTCCTCTACTTTTTCCCCTTTAACAACTCTCTCAATGGTGAATCGAAGATGGCGTACAAGCCTCATATAATCTATACTCTCTTTATCAATATCAATTTCAAATTGCTCTTCGACCATTTGCACCAATCTGCTGACTAGCTGCGAATGCCGATTGACTTCAGATAAATTTCTATTTGTCATGGCACTGTGTATATGGAGTGCAATAAATCCTATTTCTCCCACAGGTAGTGAAATCCCTGTTTTTTCCTTGATAAAACCAACAACCTCCGCAGCAACTTCATATTCATGCCGATAAAGTGTTTTTGTTTCTACTAAGAACGGATTACTCATTTCCATACCTTTAGAAATTCTGTTAATCGCAAACATTAAGTGATCAGTTAGTGCAACATGTATATGCTCATCTAACTGTGTATGAGTCCTTTGTTTTATTAGTCCAATAGCAGAAATAATCACTTCTAGCAGTTCGTTTTCAATAAAAGGGAGTAATTTAATATAATTTTGTTGTTCCTTTTCATTTTTAAGAACAAAAAGCTTTTCTACCGAATCTGTTTCAATATAATCTCCATGTTTGCGATTGAAGCCTATTCCTTTACCGATTAAGACAACTTCTTCATAGGAAGGATGTTCAGCAATCAAAACATTGTTATTTAATACTTTATCAATTAATAGCTTTGCCATTGCCTTCCTCCCCAATTGTCCGATTTGTCTGATTCCCCTAATTCTCATGTTATAAGAGACAAATGAAGAAGTCAACGACAATATTCGACAACCATACTTTAGGTAATTCCCTTATCGCCATTAAAAAGAAACACACCTTTAATCCAATCAATGCTAAGGTATCTCTTAAAAGCATATCGAAATGAAGGCTTCCACTGATTATTTCTTTAATACCTGATACCGCCAAAATATTTTTTCATAATCCACAGGATTAAAGAAAGAGCCTGTGTTTAACACAGACTCTTTCAACTTAATTATAAGAATAAGAAGTATAGAATAAAAATAACAAAGAAGAAGTACATGATTGGATGAATTTCTTTCATGCGTCCTTTAACAATCATTGTGATTGGATAAAAGATAAACCCGATCGCAATCCCTGTCGCAATACTATATGTTAATGGCATTGCAATCATTGTAAGGAACGCTGGTACAGCCACTTCAAACTTTGTCCATTCAATTTTCCCTAATGACCCAACCATTAACGCCCCAACAATGATGAGCGCTGGTGCTGTAACTGCTGAAGTTACAACCGATAATAATGGGAAGAAGAACAGTGATAGAATAAACAATGCTGCTGTAACAAGTGAAGCAAAACCTGTTCTTGCACCTGCCGCTACCCCAGCAGATGATTCAATATAAGAAGTTGTCGTTGAAGTACCAAGAACTGCACCGACAGTTGTTGCTACTGAGTCAGCTAGTAATGCTCTTCCTGCACGAGGTAATTTATTGTCTTTGATCATTCCCGCCTGATTCGCAACTGCTACAAGTGTCCCTGCATTATCAAAGAAGTCAACAAACAAAAGGGTTAAGATAATTCCGAGCATCGTCATTGTGTAAAACGAACTATCACCTAAAGAAGAAAATGCAGCTCCAAATGTAGGGGCTATACTTGGTACAGAATCGACGATTTTATCTGGTGTCTCAATTAAGTTAAAGATCATTCCTACGACTACAGTAATAATCATTCCGAAGAATACTGCTCCATTAATCCCTCTAGTCATCATAATAACAGTTACAATAATACCGAAAATAGCTAGTAACGTCGGTCCAGCTGATAAATCACCTATGCCAACAAGTGTTGCATCATTATTTACTACAATACCAGCACTTTGTAATCCAATAAAGGTAATATATAAACCAATACCTGCACCAACAGCATGTTTCAATTCTATCGGAATCGCATTTATCAATTTCTCACGCAACCCAGTTAATGTTAATAAAAAGAAAAATACACCTGAGATGAAAACTGCACCTAGAGCGTGCTGCCAAGGTATACCGCTTCCTAACACAATCGTATAGGCAAAGAATGCATTCAATCCCATACCAGGTGCTAATGCGATTGGAAACTTCCCTAAAAGTCCCATAATGATGGAACCAATCGCTGCCGCTAATGCTGTTGCTACAAATACTGCTCCATAATCCATTCGAAGTGCATCTGGCAGGTCCGGTATACTTGAAAGTGTTAATGTCAGCGGGTTAACCACTAATATATAGGCCATAGCCAAGAAGGTAGTCACGCCGCCAATAAACTCACGGCGGTAATTCGTCCCTAATTCTTTAAACATGAAATACTTCTGCATTTACAATTCCCCCCTAAGGATCTATCTTTAATAAAAACAAAAAACGCTCCGATTTCTACCGGAACGCTTGACTTGGGGCAAGTGTAAACATCGAGGAATACCCTCTGTTTTATACACTGCCTCGTAGTCAAGCCATTTACGGTGGCTCGGTAGAAACTTTTGGGCCATATTCCCAAGATTATACGAGTAAAATCGACATATTATTTACTTCTTCTTTATATTATCAGGGATTCCCCCCTTTGTAAACATAAAAAGCGAACGTTTTTAAAATTATATTTAAAAACGTTCGCTTTTAGAAGTGCTATTTAAAATTTATTCCCACTCAATCGTTGCAGGCGGCTTGCTGGTAATGTCATAGACCACTCGGTTAACATGAGCTACTTCATTAACAATCCGAGTTGAAATTTTTTCGAGTACATCCCATGGAATACGTGCCCAATCAGAGGTCATCCCATCAATGGACGTAACAGCACGAATACCAATGGTATAATCATATGTCCGTGCATCTCCCATGACACCAACACTGCGAATGTCCGGAAGTACCGTAAAGTATTGCCATATTTCACGGTCAAGACCCGCGTTCTTGATTTCTTCTCGCAGGATCCAATCAGATTCGCGGACAATTTCAAGCTTATCTTCAGAAATTGCTCCTAAAACACGAATACCAAGACCTGGTCCAGGGAAAGGCTGTCTCCAAACAATATCATCTGGAATTCCAAGCTCAGTACCAAGCGCACGGACCTCATCTTTAAAAAGTGTATTCAATGGTTCAATTAATTTAAATTGCATATCTTCAGGCAGACCGCCAACATTATGATGAGACTTAATCGTTTGCGCAGTCGCAGTTCCACTTTCGATAATATCGGTATAAAGGGTTCCTTGAGCTAAGAACTCAATTCCTTCTAGCTTCGTTGCTTCATCATCGAATACATAAATGAACTCGTTGCCAATGATTTTCCTTTTCTTCTCAGGATCAGATACACCCTCTAATTTAGATAAGAAGCGTTCTTTTGCATCAACCTTAATAACATTCATATGGAAGCCTTCGGCAAAAGTCTTCATGACACTTTCCGCTTCATTTTTACGAAGAAGCCCATGATCAACAAAAATACATGTCAGCTGGTCACCGATTGCTTTATGAATAAGTACCGCAACAACAGAAGAGTCTACTCCGCCGCTGAGAGCACAAAGTACTTTCTTATCGCCAACCTGTTCACGGATTTTCGCCATTTCCACTTCAATGAAATTCCCCATTGACCAATCGCCTTTACACTCACAAACATTAAAAACAAAATTCTTAAGCAGCTCATTTCCGTATACGGAATGACGAACCTCCGGGTGGAATTGAACAGCATAAAGCTTCCTTGCTTCATCACTCATTGCCGCGATTGGACAGTGCGGGTTGGTTCCGTCAACCGTAAAGCCGGCCGGTGCTTCAACAACCAAATCTCCATGGCTCATCCAAACCACTTGCTCGTCTGGCATATCATGGAAAAGCTTACTTTGATTTTGAATGTTCATTACCGCTTTACCATATTCACGATTCTTCGCTTTTTCAACTTTCCCTTGGAAGTGAACGGTCATTAATTGCATACCATAGCAGATTCCTAAAATAGGCAGACCCATTTCGAAAATTTCCTCATCACAGCGAAATGAATTTTCATCATATACGCTATTAGGACCGCCAGAAAAAATGATCCCACTTGGATTCATTTTTCTAATTTCCTCTGCTGTAATGGTATGCGGGTGAAGTTCACTGTATACACCGAACTCACGAATCCTGCGTGTGATTAACTGGTTATATTGACTACCAAAGTCTAAAACAACAATCATATCCTGCGTACCTGTCAAAATGGCCACCTCTTCCAAAATAATACTGTTAGTATTTACAAAAATAGCAAAAAAAACTAGAACTCTCCCCTCAAATACCGAGAAGGCAGAATTCTAGTTCAAATCATTACTTTAACAGAAATTCCCGCCTTCATAGTCAGGTCGTTTACGGTGACCCGGTAGAGACTCTCGAACCCATTTTCGAGGATATATGAAGAATAGTAAATGTATTAAATTCTTAACACATTGTACCAATAGGGTGTTTTTCCGGTCAAGCTATTGTCTTTTTAATTAAATTTTCCCACAACTCTCGTGAATCCTTCCAGGTTCCCTTCGGAAGTTTCTGATGGTACAAATATTGCTCATATCTGTCGGTTAGTACAGACATCTCTTTAGAAGCGTAAAATGTATCAATGTATTCGGCATAATTTCTCAATGTTTGGCCATCTCTACGTTTTAGTCCGTACCGGTCCAACTGCTCTAATAGAACGAGATAGGCCTTACCCATATTTTCATCCTTTTTCCTTAAACGGAATCGAATCAGATACATATGCGGTATCCACTTTCCTCGTAATTTATATATGAGGCCCACTGTACTAATAACGATTACAAATAACGTGAAAATCATTTTCCAGTAATGATTGAAAAATGTTTTTACGCTAACCCAGAAAAGATTGAATGAAAAAGAGTTATCATTTTCTAGTGAAGTTCGGCTTTCTTCCCTAACGTTCTGCTGTTGTTTTGGAACAGGCGCAGCAGTTGTTTCTGTAGCAGCTGGTGTTCCATCAGGATTTGCAAAATTAATGGAAACATCATTGGTAAATCCCTTTGTTGGTTCAAAAGGAACCCATCCTTGATTAGGAAAATAAACTTCCACCCATGAATGAGCATTATTATTTGTGATTTCATAGATAGATTTCGAAGAATCACCTTCGCTATATTCCTGAAAATCACCACCTGTATAACCCTTGACCCAGCGGGAAGGAATTCCTAGTGTTCGTAGCAGGACTGCCATTGAAGTGGAAAAATTATCACAATACCCTATTTTTGTATCAAATAAAAATTGATCCACATAATCTTCGCCCTCACCAGGAACAGCAACATCTTTCTGATCATAGTGAAACTCAGAGCCGCCAAAATGTCTTTCTATCGCTTTTGCTTTATCAAACCAGTTTGTTTCTCCCTTTGTAATACTCTCTGCCAGTTCCTTAATTCTAGCTGGTAGATTTTCGGGCAGCTGTGTATACCTGGCGATAAATTCAACATCTATCTGTCCAGGATTTGCAGTACTCGTCTCTCTCAATTCAACTGCTTCATATTTAGGAATCTTAAACTCCACAGTATAAGCATCCGGAGCAATAGGTTTATTATTAAAACCAAAAATTAAAATTTTTTCCTTTATCGAATCGATTTCTAAGGAATATTGACGTTCAAATTGTGCTCTTTGAATACCAGCTGGATAAATAAGGTGATCATAATCCATGAATAAATACAATCTAGCACTTTCATCCCTGGTTTCTACTGTCGATGGGATAGAGTTTACGGGTATCAACTCATCACCGTCTATGCGGAATGAAGTCGAGCCTGAGGGTATCCAGCCCTTCCCGGTATAATGATCCTTCGTTTCTACCTTCCAATAATTCTTTTGCTTTGCTTCACTTCTGAAAACAATACTGTCATCCCCGATAAAAGGGCCACCTAATTGGGAATCATCGGTGCCATAACCAACCTTACTCACACCAGTCCCAATTTTATCATCTCCGCCTTTATTGCCTGCAGCCTTTAGATAGGGAACAGGGTCAGGCCAGATTGGCTGGAATTTCGGCGCGCCAAATCCGACAATAACACTAAAAGCAATCATGATTACTAATGGTCTCATCCACTTTCGAGCAGCAGCAGAATTAGCGCCTACTTCTTCCTTAACCAGGATCCTGTAATAAGTTAACATCCCCATAACAGCAAATCCCACTACCACTGTTCGGACAATCGCAGTATTCGCATTATAGAGAGTAAATGTATCTAAGACTGTTATATAAATCAGAGTCATAAAGAAAAATACAAAAATTCTATTTCTGTTAATGAGCCAATACTGTATCAGGTAAACCATTAACCAAAGCAGAATGAAAAACAAAAGAGTCCGAAGTTCATTTGTGATCCCTGTCCAATCTTGAGCTAGTATCACACTAAAATTAGAAGATATATCACGGAAGAAGGAAAGCAACCAGCTAGTTTGGAAAAATCCTGAACCATAATGAAACTTATTAACGGAAAAAAGAATAAACCATATTTTTAAAATTGTCTTCCATATCCACCTAACTCTTAAGAATGATACTCCAAAGGAAAGGAGAATAAAGAGGACAAACATTTCGATATGGTCCGTTGTAGTTAATTGCTCTACGGGACGTAACCATTCCCATAATAGCAAAAAGCCAAATAAATAGATGAGAAAAGATTGGAGATTTCGTTTCATCGCAAATTCACCTCCGCAAAGGCTGAAGCAAATTCCCCTTCATGAACCATTAGCACGCGTACATTTCGTGCATTTGCAAGTGCAATAAGAGACTTTTCATTTTGGGTAGGAGCTTCACCCTCACCTTTTATGAGAAAAAGAGTGATTTTTCCTTTTCTTTGCCCTAGAAAGCCAGCTCTTTCTATTAAAGGCTTTGTTAATTGTCCGGTCACTAGTAAGAAGGAAACCGTTTGCTGTACAAACATTCCTTCGGTCTCTAATACTTTCTCAAACGAGGTAGGGCTGTTTGGTACTATTCTAGCGAGATGATAAAAAAGCTGATGTAGTTGACCTTCTCCGCCTCTTATAGGAAATGCAGCTCTTTCTCCGCTAATCGTTAAAAGCCCCGTTTGTGCTCCTTTCTTCAGAACGGCTCTCACTAAAGATGCCGTAAAGGAAACAATCCCTTCAAAATGGTTATCGGGTGTGCAGTCCATTACAACAAACACATCATGCGATTGGCGCTGTTCAAATTCTTTGGTCATGATCTCATTACGTTTCGCAGAGGCTTTCCAGTTAATCCATGAGAAACGGTCTCCTGGCTGATAATCCCTTACACCAATCGCTAGTGTGGTATCACGCTGGACTCGTTCTCTTGAAGCAGTCATACCCTGATCAAAGTGGGTTTCAAATGGGCGGTAAATTAACTCTGAATACGCTGGATAGACAATGATTTTACTCTCACTTTGGTGAGTTTTTTCTTTTTCAACTAAGCCAAGAAGATCACCAGTCCGAACCATAATGTTCTGAAATAAATGCTCCCCTCGCGGCAGTTCATCAATTATATATTCATATGAAAATTCCTTCCTAAAGCCCGGTAAAACTAATGTCTTACCTTTCTTATTCTGTTGGGAGTTCCTTAATACTTCCTCCAATTGATCTTCAATTATTAAATAAAATATAGGAAAATATGAGTTTCGCTTTACCTTTACAGTAACCTTTAATGACTCTCCGGCATTATAATCATTTTTAGGTATATGACGGCTAATTTCCAGCTCATTCAAAGAATAGAATGATAGACCGACACAATAAAGAGCAAACGGTAAAAAACTATAAAATAAAAACCAGCTTACAAAGCCGCCTTGAAACATGGCATATGAAAACGTAAGCAGAATCAAAAATAGTAGAACGACAAACTTCCATACTTTTTTGAATGGATTCCACAACTTCTTCATGTTTACTTCACTAGCCTTTGTACGGGCACAGGAATTCTAGAAATCACGCGGTTGACAATTTCTTCTGCAGACGTTCCTTCAAACTTCGCTTCTGACTTTAATATAATTCGATGCGATAAAACAAACGGTGCCAAATATTGTATATCATCAGGAAGGACATAGTCACGGCCGTACATAAAGGCATAGGCTTGAGCCGCTTTCATCAGTGCAATCGATCCTCTAGGACTGGCGCCAAGGTAGACTCCCGGATAGCGCCTCGTCATATTGACGATATCAACGATATAGCGCTTGATGGTATCATCCACATACACTTCTTTTATTTCTATTTGCAATGCTAGTAGCCCTTCTAGGTCAATGACTGGATAAAGGTCTTCAATTGGAGGGACCTTTTGCGCCCGATTTAGAACCTCTATTTCTTCATCTACTTCGGGGTAGCCCATTTTCATTTTTAGTAAAAAGCGATCGAGCTGTGCTTCAGGCAGTGGATACGTACCTTCATACTCAATTGGATTCTGTGTTGCCATAACAAAGAACGGCTTTTGCAGTCGGTGGGTGATTCCATCGATGGTTACACTCGCCTCTTCCATTCCTTCAAGAAGGGCAGATTGTGTCTTCGGGGAAGTTCGGTTAATTTCATCTGCGAGGATAATGTTTCCCATTAACGGTCCAGGCCGAAATTGAAATTCCATCTCTTTTGGATTATAGATTGAAATGCCTGTCACATCTGAGGGCAATAGGTCAGGAGTAAACTGGATCCTCCGGAAGTTAGCATTAACCGACTTCGCTAGCGCACGAACCATCATCGTCTTCCCAACACCTGGTACGTCTTCTAACAGCACATGTCCTTCTGCTAATAATGCAATAAGACTAAGTTCTGCTACATTTCTTTTTCCAATCATAACCTTTTCAATATTTAAAAGAATCTTTTCTATAATAGGGTTCATTTGTTCGCGGGCCACTAGTTACTTCCTCCTCATGGTAATGCCGATTTAAGAAATATATCTATATATTCTATTTTTCTTGAAAAAATCCTGTAAAAAGTCACACAATCTTCTAATACATAGCAAACATTAGACGTATAAACATCCTAAATGTTTCAGCAATTGAAGGAATTCTATTAGAGCTGATACCCACACTGGTTTATTTATCTTTGAATAAACTAAAGAATATTAACGAGTATCAGTACAGTTAGGGGTTAAACGATATGTCCCTTAAAAAACAGAGGCCCACCATTGCGGTGACTGGAAGCGCTGGGAAAACAACAACAAAATCCATGATTGCTTCAATATTAAGACAAAAATGGTTCATTTATGAGTCTAGTGATGTAAATAATGCATTTATCAATACAGAGAAAAACGCCAAGCGAATAAGAAAATCACATCAAGCAGTGGTGGTCGAGTTTGGCATGGCTTACTATGGACACATTGTAAAGCATTGCAGTTTTATTAAGCCTAATATAGGTGTTATTACCAATATCGGTACCGCTCATATCGGTAACTTTAAAGGTGACATCACAAAATTAGCCAGTGCTAAATCAGAACTTATTCAGCATATGGACCAAAATGGAGTTTTGCTGATCAATAGCGATGATGATAATTCTAAACATTTACTTACCCACACCTTCCCAGGAACCGTAATAAAAGTTGGGATAAATACTGCTGCGCACTATCGAGCAGAAAATGTTGAATATACAGAGGAAGGCATGAATTTCACTGTTAATCTTCAGGGAATATCTGTCCCCTTTTATATACCGATTTTTGGTGTCCATAATGTATATAACGCTCTTTTTGCAATAGCTGTTGCCGACAGACTCGGGTTTTCGTATGAAGAGATTTCAATCGGCCTAGAAGAGTATAAAAGACCAAGAATGCGGATGGTTACCCGTAAATTGAATGGAGACATTACGTTGATAGATGATTCCTTCAGCGCAAATTTAAATGCAATGAAGGCTGCAATCGATGTACTAGTGAATGTAGGCGGAGAAGGAACTAAGGTAGCAGTCCTAGGGGACATGAAAGGCTTAGGGGTCATTACAAAGAAAGCACACTTGGAAATAGGTTCCTATATAGCAATGAAAAAAGTAGATTTTCTTTATACTATTGGGGACTACTCGCAGTTGGCTTCTCAATCAGCACTGGAACAAGGAATATCTCCAGAAAATGTCATTCACTTTGAAGATAAAGAAACTTTATACCAAAACCTTAATGATCTATCACCAGGAACTACTATTTTAGTAAAAGGAGCACGCACGGCCAGAATGGAAGATGTGGTGAATTATCTATTAGACCAGTATGGAATAATATAAGGCAAAAATAGCCCCTCTTGGACTAGGTCTAATTAGAGGGGCTATTTCTACATTTTTATGGAGTATTGTATTTAATAAGATAAACCATGACCAAGTTTATAAATATTACCATCACTATCTTTATACGCATATGAAAGACCTTCAGGCATATATTTGTCCTTATCATAGCCTGGAACATCATTTGGCGACACACAATCACCATTTTCATCGACAGAAATTACCTCTTCACTTGCCGGTAATGTCAACGGCAGAACGCCAACTGGCTGGAACTCGCCAGCGATAACTTCAAATTGCGGCTTAAAGAACGTATCGTAACCAGCAACCACTGCATCTGCTAAAGGTTCAACATTTCCTAGAATCCATGGCAATGTTACATTCACACTGATTACAACCTTACCGCCACGATCATGGATGTTATCACACACTGCTTTTAAATGCTCTAATCCACTTAAGGTTGTTTCTTGATACTCTGCGCCATCTAAGGCTTTTAACGTTTTATCCTCGCATAATTCAAGTTCTAAAAGCCCAGGGGTTGCATTGAAATAAGATCCTGACTTTGGCTGCAGGAATAGAATTGCTACATCTGCTTCTTCATGGTTACCCGTTAAAGTGAAGCTATCGAGTTCCTTACTTTCTTTCCTTGCCTGTTCCGTATACGTAGCTGCAAGCTCTGGATCCTTATGGAAAACTTCAACATAAACTTTTTTATCTGTAAGCTTTTCGGCACTTAACGGTAACGTCCCATTTGTATTTTTAAGAATGGTTACTGATTTCTTATGTGCTTCATATGCCGCTTCCCAATGCCTTGGAGTATTAACCACTTCAGTCGCATGCTCCTGAGACACATAAGTACGATCATCAAATAATCCTAATGTAAACATTTCAGTAAGCAATCGTACGTTCGCTTCATTAATACGCTTTTCACTAATCCAGCCCTTTTCGATGGCAATTTTCAGGTTTTTAATATCATTAGTATCAGCAACAAGATCGGTACCGGCATTGATTGCTTTTGCAAAACGTTCCGCTTCAGTCTTATCTTCAACGCCCCAGCTCATTTTATTTGTGATGCCGCTATCACTATTGATATAGCCTTTAAATCCAAGTCCTTCTCTAAGGATACTTTGTAAGAAATAGTGGTTAAACGTAAAGCCGACCTCTTCGAATGGAATATCCTCACCCTCAAATTCTTGAACCACACTCTTACTAATACTTGGTATGGAATAATACGGCATTATGGAAGAAGTTCCATGCTCGACCGCTGCTCTAAATGGAGGTAAATGATACTTTTCCAAACTGCCTGGTGTTGGATAAAGATTCCACTTTCCTTCGGCATAATGAGGATCGAACCCATTTTCCCTTGCACCACCGCCAGGGAAATGCTTCGTTGTCATGGCAATACTGTTCTTCCCTAACTCTTTTCCTTGGAATCCGTCGATGATACGGCCAATAGCATCAGAAATAAATTCCGGGTCTTCCCCGAATGTACCATATGTCCGCTGCCATCTTGGATCTGTGGCAGTATCAGCCATATACATATACCCTTTTCTGATTCCGACAGCATCCCACTCATCGTGCGCAATTTGAGCGAATTCGCTAATCAGTGAAGCATCACCGCCATTTTTGATATCACCTTTCGCTGCAGCCGCAAGCCCTAAAGTCCCTGGCCACGTTGAAAAAATCCCAACCGCATCATTCATACCAAAGATGGATTCCCCATTTTCATTTCGTGAATTGGATGTGATTAAGACAGGAATACCAAGGCGAGTTCCCTCAGCTACCTCATTCATTTTATTGATCCACTCTGCCATTTGAGCTGGACTATGGTTGTCTCTATGAATAAAGTGACGTAAATGCATATTTTCAATCGTATGAGTAGTTCCATATATTTTTGAAACAGCAAAAATGTTTTCACCTTTTTCAACGATTGCTTCATCAAGCACTCCATCATGGCTTGTCTTACTCTTATCTTCTTGGGAAAGACCCATTCTACGAGTATTAATCAGCATCATACCGATCTTTTCATCTATATTCATTAATGATACTAGGTTCTTGGCACGTTCTTTTGGACTTAAGCGCCAATCCTTATACGGTTCAAGTTTCCCGCTGTTATTCAAATCTTTAAATTTTAATCCATCCACTTCAATGATGTTTTTAACTCTCACTTCTAATTCAGGTTGTTTATGATTAGATTCCACTTTAAAGCCTCCTAAAGTTGGTGTGCATACAGTGTACAAAGTTGTTTTTATAAATATCATTTAAAATAGAGCACAATCTTAGGTGTATCATTAAATAGATTCCACTTACAGTGTTATAATAACAACAAAAAATGATAAAAAAATATCATTTATTGCTAAAAATATTGTAAATGTTGCTATATGAAAGGGCCGCTTAAATGAAGCAATCGATTCATATCCCGGTAGTAAATCAAGACTTTGAAATTTATAATTTTAGTACCAAGAATCAATCTTATGACTTACTCAAGAAATACAACAAATCTGCAGAGAAATTATATCAATTAGATCCTTTATTCCGATTACACACTCACGATTGTTTCGAAATTCTCGTTTTTTTAAGCGGGGATTGTGAATTTTTTTGTGAAGGAAAGACCTATACCCTAAGGAGAGGGGATGTTGTCGTGGTGCCGCCTTATGCGGTTCATCAAGCAACTGTTAAGAATATTGATCACTATGAACGGATAATCGTCAATATTAGTAAGCGTTTAATGGCAGATTTTGTATCAA
>Ga0182744_1002329_pt1 | contig 15651 bp, 13 predicted proteins | sample eDN3rd30CKraftMG_FD_128525 | JGI IMG/M metagenome (GOLD analysis project Ga0182744, IMG submission 128525) | Enriched Miracle-Growth compost microbial communities from Emeryville, California, USA - eDNA 3rd pass 30_C Kraft MG (version 2) (version 2) ...
ATGCTTGCCGATGTCGCCGTCGTCTAGACTCGACGGGCCAGCCTCTGTAGCTCAATGGAAGAGCAGTTGCGTCCTAAGCAAACGGTTGGGGGTTCGAGTCCCTCCAGGGGCACCCCTACCTGAAGCACCCCGATCCCAGTCAAACACTGCGATCGGGGGCTTTCTCGGTGCTCAGGAAACGACGCGTGCCCGCGTCTTGCCCACACTTGCCGCAGCCGCAGCCGCAGCCGCAGCCGCAGCCGCAGCCGCAGCTGCAGCTGCAGCCGCAGCGGCCTGCATGCTGGTCGCAACACCGTCGAGATCGTCGTCGAACAGGTCGGCGTACGTGTCGAGCGTCATCGCCGCGGAAGAGTGCCCGAGCCTGTGCTGCTACTTGTCGGGCTTGCGGAACCCGACCCGGTAGCGCTTGCCCGAGGCCGTCTCGTACGCGGTGATCGACCCGGCCATCAGTCATCCCACATCGGCTCAGGCCGCTGCTCGCCAGTGATCTCTGCAAGATCATCCGCGAGCTCGGAATCTGTGGCCTCGACTGCCGTACGCGGGTACAGCGTCGGGACGGTTGATGGTGTGCCGAACCAGTCTGCCGGCAGCTCGTGCGCCTTCGTGGCCTGCAGCACAGCCTGCGCCGCGACGGCGCTGCCCTTGACTCGCGCCCATGCCGCGGCAACGAGTCCCTGATCCGCGAGGTGCTTGATCGTCGGCAGGAAGTGCGCGCTCGAGGCCGGCGTCATCTGCCCGATCCGCTCGCCGTCCAGGCGCACCTCGCCGTCCAGGCGCACCTCGGCGACCTCGCGCGTCGTGCCCTTTGCCGCGGGCACCTCGAGGGCGTGGAGGGTGGCGATCACGATGCCGTCGCCGGTGGGCGCGACGAAGTTGCTCAGCACGTCGAGATGGTGCTCCTCGCCGGTGACCTGGAGGCCGTTTCCCCAGGGGATCAGCGAGTAGGGCGCCGCGGGCGGGTTGTTCAGCGGCGCCAGGGCGTCGGGCTGGCCGATTGCGAGGGAGACGCGGGCGTGCAGCTTCGTGCCGCCCTCGCGCCAGTCCTCCCGCTTTACGGCCCAGAGGCGTCCCCTGACCATAGGGGTGATGCCCGCGTCGGTGAGCCGCGTGAGCGGCGTGCGGTAGCGGGCAGCTTCCTCACGGGGCAGGTAGCCGACGTGCCACCCGTTGACGATCACCATGACCGCGTTGCGGTCGTACGCGTTCGTCGGTTCGGGGCGCAGCTCGGTCGCTAGATCCGTGAGTTCGACCTCCTGGTTGAGGCGGAGCTTCGTCCCGATGACGTTCTCTATTCGGTTCCTTGATGACGGTGTCGGCTACACCGTTGATCAGCTCGAGGCTGAGCTCAATGCAGAACAGACGGCCCCATGGTGCGCTCAGGCGTTGGCGGCATTCGGTACGGTGCGCGTACTGAGTCGGTCGGGATACGAGATGGACTCAATTGGCCAGATGAGTGTTCGCGCGGGCGGCATACTGTCCCCGCTGGTATCGGGTGCCGGCGAGATGGGCCGCGTTGCGCTACTACCCCTGGCCGGATATTCCGGCGGGACAGAAGTGATGCTCCGCCGGCCCAAGGACGGCCCGCCGATCAGCGCGGCGGCGGCCGTCCAAGCGTTGCTTGCTTCGCTCTCTTCAGTCTCCGTCAGCGAGCTTGGCGGGGTGGTCTCAGTCAGGATCCGAGTCGTTGATCGTGCCGGTCGGGCTGTGAGCCAGCTGAACAGGCTACTTCCGTTGGCATCGACCATGCCGGATGCGCCAAATTCGCAACAGGAAGCGGAGCCGACGCCTGTTGCCGTAGCGCTCGTTGCTGAGGATGAGGTCGGCCTGCCGCCAGGGCCCGCGCACTCGTACTCCGATGACGATAATGCGGGGGATCGCGCGGGCAATGGGGACCCGCACGTCACAAGTCCCTCGCCAACTGGCGTGATCGACATCTCGTCGAGCGATGACGATGATCTCCCGACCCTCTCGACTCAGATCCCGGGTGGTACCGAGGACCACCTCGGCGACTACTTCAAGCAGATCGGAAAGGTCCCTTTGCTGACCGCCGCCGACGAAGTCGCTCTCGCGCGGCGGATCGAGGCGGGGCTGTTCGCAGAGGAGAGGCTCGGTGTCATGACGTGTAGTGACATGTCGACTCAGGGCGGTCTCGACTTGCAGTGGATTGCTCGTGAGGGGAAGCGCGCCAAAGAACATCTCCTCGGTGCAAACCTGCGCCTCGTCGTGTCGCTTGCGCGGCGATATGTCGGCCGCGGTCTCCCCTTCCTCGATCTGATTCAGGAAGGGAATCTGGGACTTATCCGCGCGGTGGAGAAGTTCGACTATGCGAAGGGCTTCAAGTTCTCTACATACGCGACGTGGTGGATCCGTCAGGCCATCACGCGCGCGATGGCAGACCAGGCCCGCACGATTCGTATCCCAGTCCATATGGTCGAGCGCATTAACCGGCTGCGTTCGGTGCAGCACGGGCTGGACCAGCGGTTGGGGAGGGCGCCGTCACTGGCCGAGCTCGCGGTCGCCGCGGAACACCCCGCTAGCGAGGTCGCGCAGATGCTCCGCTACGATCGTGAGCCAATCTCGATGAGCGAACTGGTATGCGTCGAAATGCGTGGGGAAGGTCTCATCTGGGGCGAGCTGGGTGAGCTGATCGAGGACGTCCAGTCGGTTCAGCCGGCTGCGTCGGTCATCGCCGCAACGCGCCGTCGTCAGATTGATCTGCTACTCAAGTCCCTGTCTGAAAGAGAGGCGGGCGTCATTCGTCTGCGATTTGGGCTAGACGGTGGTGAGTTGAAGACGCTCGAGCAGATAGGTGAGCTATACGGAGTGACTCGGGAGCGGATCCGTCAGATTGAGAGAAACGCGATGAACTTGCTGCGTCATCCGTCGCGCTCCGACTCACTCCGGGATCTCGTTGCCCTCGATGCCGCCTGAACTCGGTGAGCGATGTCGTCTGACACGATCTGGGCGTCCTCATGTTCCCAATAGCGCAACACCTGCCACGCGGCGTCGGCAAGAGCCGCGTCCGCAGCGCGGTCACGCTCCACGTTGCGCAGTAGCTTCGGTCGCCAGTAGTCGAGGTTGGATTTGGGCATGACGAAATGCTCGGGACACATGTGCCAGAAGCACCCGTCGATGAAGACGGCTACCTCTGCTCGGGTGAAGACCACGTCGGCGCGCGTGCGCACACCCGGTAACGGAGGGTAGTCCACTCGATACCTCAACCCTCGAGCATGGAGGAGACTTCGTACAGCGAGTTCCGGGCCAGTGTCCCGTCGACGGTTGGCGACCATCGTTCGTCGCGTGCGATCGTTGCTGGGAAGCGGGACCATTCCAGCCATGAAGCAAGCCTAGACCGGCGCTGAAGCGTCGATCAGAAACTCATGAAATAGGAACCATCATCGAGTGCCGAGAAGACTGCCGCGGTCTTGCCATAGCGACTCAAGTCCTCCGTCGTAATGAACGCGTCGTCAGCGACGCCGAGGCGACGGCGAAACCACAAGCCGATGTCGGCGTTGTCTGGCACACTGTGGAGCGCCTTGTCTCCGTCCTGAGCGACGGTGAGGAAGAGCGTGGCGCCGTCGTCAGTGTGCACTGCGAATGGCATGCCGCGGTGAGGGAAGAAGCCTGACCGGGCCACGATCGCCGGCACAGGAACATAGGCCTCCGCGCGCCGGCGGCTTCCGCGTTGGCCCCAGTTCAGGCCGGCGCCCGCGTTGTGAACCTCGCCAGGATTCTTCGTCCGCTGTACGAGCGGAAGCGAGATCTGGGGTCGCCCTGTGACCTCCGCGTTGGTCAACGGTTTGGAAGCAGCGACTCTGTGCCGGACTTCCCGCTCGACCACTTCGTAGATCTCCACCTGTGAGAAGACGTCGGGTCCATCGGCTGCCACGAAGTCCGTTGTCGCTGATTGCAGCGTCCGCCACGCAGCATCCGCATCGACGGCGATCATCGTCTCGCGACGTGCGCCCTCGAGTCCGAACGCGGTCGCCGAATAGTTCGCGGAGCCGAACCACGCTTTCATCGGGATCCCGTTTCTCAGCCAGACATACAACTTTGAGTGGTCGGCAATACCGGTGGGAGCGTAGGCGACGCGGAGCCACGCGCCCGTGATCGCGCTCGCCGCGGCGACATACGCCTGGTGTGCTCTGAGCTCTAGCCCATCTGCGCCGGTCATGCCGACGTTCAGTCGGATGGTGAACTCCCGCTTCAGATGCTCGCGCGCTTCGAGGATATGGAACAGCGAAAAGCTCGCGGACGCGTAACCCGTGAGTATGTGAAGCTCATCCGCTCCTTGTGCCAACGGTGACAGCAGAACCTGTTGGAACAGGTCGAAGCGGACGAGATCTGTACTCACGTCAGTTGGCTACTGCGAGACTTTCGTCGGACGGGACCATGTGCAGCAGATTCGCGTCGACGCTGTCGTAGCTGATGCCGGCGAAAGAACGGAACAACGCCGTGAACACCGCACGCGCACCGTCAACGGGAACGGCCATGCCGATCTGCTTGCGGACGCTCTCCTTCGAGCCTTCGAAGACGAACTCATCAGGGAACGTCTGGATTCGGGCGCGCTCTCGGTTCGTCAGAGCGCGCGGCTCCTGCCAATGGTAGACGTGAGTGCCGCCGCCACCTGAGCCGGTAACGGTGTAGGACGGCTTGGCGAACTCGAGACGCCGGTAGATCTGGCTGATACGGGCTCCAGCGACGTTGAGTTGCAGGTGCTCGGGCAGGTCTGCCGTGAATGCGTTCTGCCCCGGCAGGATGTGGGTCAGGCGCTCCACGACCTGCTTCGCCTGCCGCGTGAGTTCGTGGTTCGGGGCATCCGTTGCGATCGGTGGCTTCGACAGACGTCGACCAACGCTGACGTCGACATCTTCGTACAGCGAGGGCGAGGGAACTGCGAAGTCGACGTCGAGGTCAGCGCGGATGCCGACGATGAGGATGCGGTGACGGCGCTGTGGCACCCCGTATTGCTCGAACTTGTAGAGGTGCGGATAGAGCCGGTACCCGAGCTCACCGGCGGAGCGGAGCGCCGCCAGGATCATCTTGAAGGCGCGACCCTCGTTGCTGCTCTGCAGGCCGCCCACGTTCTCGGCGACGAACCACTTCGGGTTGTGTGCTTCCAGTGCGTTCACGCCGTACTGGAAGAGCGGGCCGAAGTTGCCGTGGATGCCCTTCTGCTCGCCCACGAGGCTGAAGTCGTTGCACGGGAAGCCGAACGCGAGGCCATCGATGGGACGCAGGCCGCGGATGTCGAGCTTTCGCACGTCCTGGTGGATGACCGATTCCTTCGTCGCACCCGGGATGTTTCGGCGATAGGTGGCGCACGTACTCTGGTCGTAGTCAGATGCCCATGCGTGGGTGACTTCGATGCCGGGGACATCATCGGCGGCGCGATGGGCCCCCAGCGCGATTCCACCAGGCCCGCAGAATAGCTCGCCGAGTGCGAAGGTTGTCATGTGTCTCCGTTCGTCCTGTCCATTCTCGCCCGGATGTCCGACATTCCCTGCCACCACGCCAGCTCTTAGCCCCGCTTGGGCGCGAATCCCAACCTCGACGCCTCATCGAGGATCTTGACTGCTTGAGTCACCTGCTTGGCCGTCGGAGTCTTTCCCGCCGCGACGAGTCGACCGACGCTGAACGCGATGCCGCGCTGCCATCCCTGTAGGTTGTCGGTCTCCTTCGCCCAGGAGCTCAGCTGGAACCACGCCTGACTTCCGAACTCCTCCACTCGCTCCCGAGCGGCAACGTCGTCATCGTCTGCTGCGAGGCCGATCGTGGATTGGCTTGCTGCCACCGCCATGCGGGTGTCGTCCGTCGCTGCCCCGAACGTCGTGAGCGCCGAACTGGGATCCCAGCTGATGTCCTGCACCGCAGACCACGCCGCTGCGGTCTTCGACCAGCTCGACACGTTTCGCGCCCCTGCATTGCGGATGAGATTCGCGTGGACTTCTGGGGCGACGGCGGTGACAGCGCCTCGCCACGCGTCTCCGGGGTCCTGGTGTCGAGCGATTGCGTCGAGATCGAGTCGTCCCGCTGTCCGGTTCGAGATCAACGCGATGGTGTAGCCAACGTCGACGGCCTTGTATCCGCCGAGGTCGAGAGAGCCTATGACTCGGTCCGTTTCTGCCCACAGCAATGCCTTTGCCACAAGCCGCCGATAGTACTTCTCGTCAGGTACGCCGCCAGAAGCGGGTCCGTGCTCGAGGTTCATGAAGATGGCGAGGGACTTCTCGGCGCCCGCCGCAACAACCTGCGGCATCTGAAGCCAGGCAAGCTCATACTTCGCAAGTTCGGCCTTGTCGAAGCGGCGAGTGCGGTCATACTTGCGCTTGAAGCGGGCCTCAGCACCAAGCGAGCGAGCTGCGGCCGTCTCCGTCGCGAACTGTCCGCGGATGCGCTCGAAGAACCACAACCTGCCGGAATGATCCGTCGAGAAGTCGACGGCGCGCGAAAGCTGCTCGATGCTCTGGAAGAAGCGGTTGTTGGATGTGAGGTCACCCATCCGAACAGGGCTCTGACTGTTGGCGAACTGCGCAATCTGGAGGGCCATCTCATCGGCGCCGGCGGGCAGAACAGTGAGCTTCGCCTGAACGGAGACGCCAGAAAGGCTTAGCCCGTCGTGGTATTTGGCGTGGTGCAAGGACGCCGTCGTCTGCCCGCCGTTCACGATCTCGAGGCCCTTGATCGAAGTGACGACCTGTTCACCGCCGATCAGCGACCGCTCCAACTTGGTCGCGGTCAGGGAGAGCCCGTTGTTGAATGCGAAGAACGATCCGGGTGTCTCCCGCAGGCTCTGACGGATGCCCTTGTTCACACGGTTGCTCACCTGGAGGAAGGCGCGGATATTGCGACCCAGAATACTGGCGCCGTGTGCTTGATAGAGGTCGGCAACGAGGTCGCCGGGAATTACCATCAGGTACGAACTCGCGTCGTGCTCTCCGATGGGCCCGAGGACGGGGACTCCACCTCCAGGCAGATCGGTGAAGGATATCGTCTGGTCGCGGACCGCGGTGTGGGCAACAGCAGTTGCCAGATCTCCGACATCCCATACGGTGAGCTCCGCGGGGATACCTGCGATGCTCTCCAACGTCGCCTGCTGTGTCTCGTACGAGCCATTGGACATTGCAAGGACTCGGATCGCCCGGATGTCACCGCTCAACTCTCGAAGGTACGAGATAGCGCGTGCTGAGTCGCCTTCGTTCTGACCTGCAGTTGGGAGCAGGCGCGTGAGTTGCGAAGCTGCATCGCTCACAGCGGGGACCAGCTCGCGCTTGTCGCGGACATCGCCCCATCGGCTTGGCGCGAAATCGGTGACGATCGCAGTGAGGCGGCCTGTATCGGCGTCCCAGTCGAACGCCTCAATACGCCCGACTGGGGCGTTGAACCACTCAGGTCCGTTCAGCTGACCGGCTTCCTCGAGCAACGCCATGCCCTGTCCGGTGAACGCCCGTGACGACGGAATTCCTTCGTTTTCAGCAGAGATCGAGACGATCGTCCGCAACGTATCCAGCGGGCTAGTCGCTTCCGCCATTGCTATCTCCTTCTGGTCCGGGCGTCAGGTCAGGTCGCGTTCGCGTCCAAGTGCCGCGAAGGCGCAATCTACGACAGCGTCGTCATCGAGTAGGCCGTCGGGGTCGGCATCCGCAGTGAAGTCCTCGTCTTCGACGAAGTATGTGAGCGCAGCATAGACGACTGACCGCTCGTCGTCATCGAGTGATGCCCAATCGCCCATGAGATCGCTTAAGTCGTCGTAGATGCGCGCCGCAATCGGGTCACCGTTGAGCGCGCGGACGTGGTGCTCCGCCTGGAACAGCATCGCCATCGCAGTGGTGTAGTCGACAGGAACCAGCATCGGCTCGAGGACGGTTGCATACGCCGCGGATGCCTCGAGGAAATGCGCTCTCGCATCCTGGGGTGCGGCTGAGATCGATGCCGATGCTCCGCCAATGAGCGAGTCCACCTCTTCCGCGTGCGTCTCGTCAGCCGCCGCTGTTTCGGATATAGCCGGTGGCACGTCGAGATTTGACTCCGAAGTTGGCGCGCTGTCCTTGGGGGCTCGTTTGGCATGCGCAGCAGCCTTCTTCGCCTCCAGCTCGTCGGCGACGTCACGCGTCGCGCGATCGAACGCACGGTCGACGATCGCTTTGATGCGGGCCTCCGGCAATGCTTCGACGGCGATACGGCCGAACTCCCGGCCGACGAGAATCAGCGCTCGTCGGAGGGTGAACCGTCGGTCATACGCGTCCTGTCCGATGCGGTCGAGGTGCGCCTGAGTGATCAGACGCCCGAGGACCTCATAGCCGGTCAGAGATACGCGATCGGTGAGGTTGATGAAGTTGTCTTCGTCAAGCCGTAGGCACGCGTCGGGGCCGAGGAGGTACCCGCGCCACCAGGCCTGTCGGAACACGCCCCGCCGCTTGCCCAGGAGACGGTCGGTGCGAGAATCCGATCGGGAGTCTCCTTCATCATCGACGAGAGTTCGGTCAGGCTCACCCTGCATTGCGGGCCATCGCCAGATTGCGACATCCGGAAGCACGCTGAGAGTGACGAATGCCCACACCTCCTCATCGGCAGCCTCCACGGGGAGCATCGGAACCGATTCCGCAAAGAGAACCGCGAGCTCCTGGTCGAACGTGCGAGTGAGACGATTTCGATTTTGTGGATACCCATGCTTCTCGGCGAGCGCTACTACCTTCGCGCGAAGCTGATCCAGCGTGCTCTTGTCGACTCGCGTCGGTGCCGTCGCGTAGAACCGGCGCCCCTCGACATCTGTGTTCACCATGTCGACCGCCGTGACAGGCGACATTTCCCACAGCTTCGCGACGACGACGATGGCTTCGTCGATGGGCATCCGTGGCCAACCTGGGGGGAGTGTGTGCTCAGCCATTCACTCGCTCCTCACCGAGTCGACCCTGCAGTTCAACGTCGAAGCTCGACGCGTCATACAGGGCGATGTTCTGCAGCGTCTCGAAGTCAATCCGGAACAGGCCGAGTGCGGCGGAGAGAGCCGCGCCAAGTGAGCCGTCGGGGTAGTCATGATCGTGGTCGTAGACGCTGTCCTCGGCGAGCGCTTGTCGCATGAGTTCGCGTTGAATGTCGATGAGCAGGGAAGAAGTCATCGCGTTTGCGGTCTCTCCACCTGGCTCCGCCATCATGCGCTGCACATTCTCATTCGATTCGTTGACGAAGATGCGGACGGCTGCGTCGATGGGAGCCTCGAGATCAGCCATCTCCACTTTGACCAGCCACCGTGCGTTGTGCAGATCGAGGAATGGGTGCTGGCCCATGGAGACGGGGATGATGGGCAGGCGAGCGGCGATGCCTTCGAGCATGACCTGCCGCTCTTCTGACCAGAGAATCGAGCCCATCTCCGTCGGGGCGAGCTCATCGCGTTCTCCTGATCCGGGTGAGAGCAGGACGACCTTGGCTTCGAGCGTGAGCGACCCACCGGCCGCGCCGATCGGAATCAGGACGCTCGTGGTCACCTCGCTGGTATCGATCGGCGTGATGGCGGAACTGCCGCGCAGCCCGACGCGGGTCGTGCGCCAGGCGAGACTCACCCCGAACTCTGCGTCGTCCGGGAGACCGACAGCTCTCGAAAGCCCGGCGGCTTCAACGAGCATCTCGACGCTGGCCTGGATGCTCTGGTAATAGGTCCAGTCAGTGGCGGTGCTCATGTTGTCGTACGACGGACCATCCTCGACAGCGAGCGTCCATCGGTCGACGCGTGCGGCCGTGGGAGGCAGGACGCGGTAACCGCGGCTGGAGTGCGTCACGCGACAACCTCCTTCGCTATCCTGACCGCGATCGCGGCTCTACGGGTGTGGGTGACTCGAAGGCGGAGGTCTTCCGACTTCAGCTGCACCCCGCTGATTCCGTCGCCTTCTGCGATTACCTCGTCCCCTGCGATCCAGCCAATGACCGTGGCGGGGGTGTCGGCTTCGGTTCTGGCAGCGGCACCGCCCGCCTCTGCGAGGATGCGAGGCTCTGCAGTCACGCGCCAGCGCGTGAGGTCAGCGCCGGGCCGGGTTCGCACCGTGAGAGGGAAGTCAACGACGACTTGGTCGCCATCGACGCTCACGGGAGTGGGATCGCCAGCGACGGCCACGCTGAGCTCCACTCGTGAGCGCGGCTGAGCGGGGCTTCGGCGCTGTCGCTCGGCACCCTTCCCTGTGAAACCTACGAGGTTCTCGGCTAGCGTGCGCGAGAGTTGAGCGACTCCGCCGATGCTTGTCTTCGATTCTTCGGGATCTGCGACTTGTACCCGCGCGGAGGTAGCTGCGCGGATGTCAGTCAGCGTCCAGGCGACCGGCCTCAGCTTCCTCGCACCATTCTCGCGTGCCCACGAATCGTGTGTTACTGGCTCGGAGCGGGCGAAGTGATCCTCCATCGCGGGGTCCGCGAGGAATACCCCCGCCAAGTACTGGCCGTGCGGATCCGGGTCGACCCGCTCGTAGCGAACCACGAAGCGCGGGCCGCGCATGAGCGCGACCGTCGAGTTGAGGTCGCGGCTCAGCCGGCGCTCCATCGACTCCGCTTGTAGGGCACGGCGCACAACCATGACCCCTGTGCGAGGGCGGTTCGTGTCCAGCGGTAGAGAATGCGCCTCGGCCTGCCATGAAGGCTCGTAGCCATCCTCGGTTTGCACTCGTGTGGCGTCCCGATAGGCGAGCGCGAACTGCTGGATCTGTGGGTAGTCCTCGATTACCAGGGATAATGGTTCGCCCTCGACGGAGTACGCGAAGCGAATGCTTGCCTCACCATTGGCAGCGGCGAGGTGCGGCCATGCCCACGTCATCGTTGCATCGCGGACTAGATCCATGATCGCGGTGAGATCCTCGTCGGTGTCCGCCGAAGGATCGTTAGGAGACAGAACAGCGATGGTCGTCCCGGTGCCTCCGTCGGGGGTCAGCATCATGAGGCGCTCAGCCAGGTCGGTCGCGTTGCTCCCTTCGATCGGCAGCACACCGTTGCCGGAGCGCAGTCCCCACCAGTGGCGACCCGTGTACCGGAGGCTTTCGTGCTCGAATCCCGAACTGACGCTAGTCACGATGAACCGATCAACGAGCTGGCCATTCAGCGCGGTGCGGGTGTAGACGAGGCAGGTTCGCACGCTGCTCGCGTCGTAGAGCACTCCCTTGCCGAACCCGTACGTCCCACCACCGAGTGCCCGACGCGGGTCGCGCCCGATATCGAAGACGAAGTTGCGGAAGTCTGTCGCGACGCCCTCCGGCACAGCCTGATCTGCGCGCGCTGGCCCGGAGAGACCGCGGGTTCCGGTATCACGCACGATCAGTGCGCTGAGGTTGCCAGCTCGGAGTCGAGCGTCGAGCGGATTCGCGGTGGTCGGCAGTGCCTCGGCGAAGACCACGTCGCGAAGCGTCGCGATCGCATCTGCATCGAACCGGACTGCGTCGATCGCGAAGTCGATCGATCCGCTGCGATCGACGCGCGCATCCCAGCTGTTCTGGAGCGACTCGCGTAGGAAGACCTCCCAGAACCCGAGGTTGGGCTTGCCGAGCGCACGTCGCGCCGCGTCGCCGTCGATCATGCCGGTCGGCGGCACCGTCTCGGAATAGAGGTCAAGCTTCATCCGCGTCGTCCAACTCCTGCTCGTCTGCCTTGTCGGCGGCGTCCAGAGCTTCGGCTTCTTCGACGTCCGTTGCGCCCGGCACGTTGGAGATCACGTAGCCGATCGCCTTGTCGGGAGTCGAGGACACCGGGAAGTCGACCGAGATGCCGGTGACGACACCGACTGCGTCCAGTGGGACGCGGGTGGTTGCGCTTCCAGCGGGCGCGGATGTCCGGTCGAGGAAGTACAGACGCAGGATTCCCTCGTTCGGATGCCGTTCGGAACGCGCGACCAGCAGGTCCGCGCCCTTAGGGGGCGTCTCACCGTCCTCCCAGTCGATGCCCGCGACGCGATCCTCGGCGCTCGTGAGGATGCGGATGTTCGCGAGATCCTCGTCGGTAGAGGCGAGCCGGCTGCGGACAACCGTGCCGATCTGTCCGATGCCGGGAAGATCCACCTTTTCTCCATTGGGGCCCTCCATGATCACCACTCGCCATGTCCGCAGCGAGTCCTGCTGGAGTTCGTCCTTGATGTAGCCGGTGAGTAGCGCACGGGTCATCTCGCGCTGGTCCTCATCGAACTCGTACTGCTCAAGGAAGTGCAGGATGTGCTCCGCGGGCACATCCCGATAGCCGCGGAGTGACTGCTTGAGCGAAGCGCCCGCGGGGAACTCCGCGACGTCGCCGCCATAGCGCTGAATGGTCTCGAGCAGTTCCGTAGTCGCATCCAGGTTGCGATTGAGACGCGCGCCGTCCAACCGCCGAAACACGGTGGTCTGCGGGTTGCGGCCGCTGTAAGACAGCGAGGCGTTCACTGCGTTTCGCATCTTCGCCGCTTCGGTGATCGCCAGGTCTGGATGCAGTCGGATGCGCACGCCGAGTTCCAGCGGCGATAGGCCTTCGCGGCGGTACCGTGCGATCTCGTCGCGGATCTCCTGCTCGACCTTGGACAGGTCGCGGAACCATCCGCGCAGTTCGTCGGTCATCCAGACGCGGCAGAGGTCCTCGTACTTGTCGCGGTAGCCGAACCATCGGCCCATCTGAAGCAACGTGTCGTAGGCAGACGCCGAGCGGACGAAGTAGCTGGATGTCAGACCTTCCAGGGTGAGACCGCGGGACAGGGTGTTGCCGCCGATGACGATGGCCGTCGTCGGCTTCGCGCTCGAGTAGCTCAGGCGGTCTGATGACTTGTAGTTGTCTACGACGATGTCGATGTCGTCGACGGCCGCGCGTAGCATCGCCTCCAGATCACGCCATGCGATGGGCTCGTACCCGAAGTTGCTGGCTGGCACACGCGCGGACTCCGACTTCCACACCTCCTGGAGTTCGAAGCGCAGTCCAGCGTCGTTGGTCGCAATGCCGACTCGGACAGCTTCGAGCGCAGCGAAAACGATGTCGCGTGTGCGGAAGTGTGCGTCCGAGAGCATCGACGCATGGATCAGCATCGACGAATGCTGTCCGTGTCCGTTCCGAATCCGTCTTGCGGCGGTCGAGAGGATGAACCACAAGATCGAGCGGCGGAGCTCGGAGCCGAGAATCGGGGACCACGTCTTCACCGCGCCCTGACCCGCCGGAGGCCGAGCCGACACCGCCTCGCCCACGGGAATTGTCCGGATCATGTCGAGGCCAGCGTCGTCCGGTGAGTCGATACCGCCGAACAGACGTTCCGGCCCGAAGTAGCCCTCCGGCTTCGGCATCGACACGATGACGGTACGGGGGTACAGGTCACGCTCATTGCTTGGGTCGATGAGGAGGTTAGCGAAGGGCGTCGCAGTGTAGGCGAGGTATGCGCTGCGCGGGTGCCGCAGGATCTCCTGGAGCAGACCGTTGATCGTCGAAGTGCGGTGCGAGTCCCCGACATCGATGCTCGCCTGGTCGGCCTCATCGTCGATGAGCAGAAGCGGAGCGTGCTTCATCGCGATCTTTCCCGCGCCAGTCATCCAGTCGCGCAGGCGGCGAAGTCGGGCCGGATTCTTCTTGATGACGGCGATCAAGGCGCCGTCGAACTTAGTGAAGAGCGCGGCGGCGCCACTCGATTGCGCGAAGTCCTCACCGTGTTTCGTCAGCGGAAACCACTCGACCGAGTTGCCGACGAGCACCTCATCGATACGTGCCTGCGTCTGATCGCGGAGGCTATCGGTCACGCCGGAGAGAACCACGATGAGCTTGTAGCCCGCGTCCGCGGCCTTGGCCGCGAGCGCCATGAAGTTCGTGGTCTTGCCGCTCTGCACGTAGCCGAGTACGAGGCCGCGGTCGGAGAACTGGTCGGTGCCTGGAGGGTTCAGCTTCGACAGGGTCAGGCTGGTCACCTTGTCGATGTCGGTCACGGCCGCGTCGCCGAGGCGATCCTCGAGGATGGCCTTCACAGGGGGCCAGAAGCGATCGGTCGCTTTCGGCCCTGGGTACCACGGTGTGTGCGGGGTCTTCGGGTCGACGACCACTTCGACGCCGTTGATGTCGGACATCCGCATCTCGTGCCGTGCGATCGCGAATTCGATCAATGCTTCCGGCGTTCGCGCCACGCGAAGAAAGCTACGCACCGAATCGAGCGATTGCCCGCCGGCGACCCAGGCGCCGACCATGTTCGCAAATGTATCGATTTCGTCGTCCGTGTAGTGGTCGCTCATCAGTTCCAATTCCTCCCCATCGATTCTTGGCACGGTGTGCCCGTGTCAGTCCGCCATGCCGTAGGCATCTGGCTCCCAGTCGGTGTCAGCCCTCAGAGCGAACCGAATGTCTCGTCGATAATCGTCTTGAACGCCTTGGCGGCTACGCGGTCGAAGTGGAGGCTCTGTGTGGGGGAGTCGCCTGGCTTCGGGCCGCCCTCCTTGTAGTTATAGAGATAGAGATAGAGCGTCCCGTCCTCGTCATGGACCTTCTGCACGTATCCGTCCACAGTGCTCTGAGGCGGTTTCACCTGCCGATCACCGACTACGAACTTCCCAATCGCTGCCACAACTCACCCTTTTTCAGACGGGGGCGTCAGTGCCCCGGTTGAACGCTATCGAGGAAGTGCCTCAGGACGCATCTCCGTACCTCCGGAAGCCGAATGCACGCGTGCCGCCTGGCGCAAAGCCGGCAACCACGCGCCGAAATAGTTGCGAATGGACGCCGGTGAGGGGCGGCGAGTGCTCGCCGTCGCCTGCTCCTTGACCCACTGGTCGTAGTTCGCAAAGGTCTGCTCGGTGCCCGAAGCCGTCGCATCCGCGATGAAGTCGATGATCGACTGCGTGTAGTCCTGTTCGGTGAAGACCACGAGCCCCTTCGGGCGGCCCTTGCTCGCAGTTGCGAGCCCCATCGATTCGAGCGCGTCGTTCCAGCCCTCGTAGCGCTTCGTGATCGTCTGCCGCGTCGGCGGCCACGGCTTCGCGCCCTTGGCGGACTTCAACCCCATCGCTTCCAGAAGCTCACTACGCAGCTCGTTGTAGCGGCTCCCGGTGATGGTCAGCGTCGGGTCCTGGAGCGCGGTGCGCTGGGCTGCTCCGATGATCCCAAGGATCGTTGCGAGTTCGTCGGGAGTGACGGAGGCCTCGACCAGATGCGTTCCCAATTCGTCGAGCAGCGCCTGAGGAAGGTTGACAGCGGCCCAAGCAGGGTCGGGCTTGAGTCGGAGATCCGAACCGAGGAGGTACCAGATGCCAGCTTCGAGAGCTGCGTTGGAGAAGGTGTCTGTGCTGTTGTCCTGGTTGAAGACGATGCCCGATTCCCGCAGTGCGCCTTCAGCTAGCCGTCCGCGTCGACTATCGCACGGCGCCGGACCCCGCAGGGCTTCTGGGCGATTCGTTCACGATGCGCCAACTCCGGCTCTTGCACGAGGCCGTGCTGAACGAGCGCCTGCTTCCCGACACCTTTCGTCGGACAATGACGCCGCAGCTCCGCGCGACGGGGGAGACGCGCGTCGAGGGGCGAGGGAGGCCCGCGGAAGTGTTTCAGCGGATGTGAGAGTGGTGGGCGGGGGGCGATGCCGGGAGTACGCTCCCCTGTTCCGCTGACCGCACCGGCGGACTACCGTGTCGGCCAGGAGGCCCCATGAGCGAGTCATCGAACGACCGAACCTGGATCACCCCGGCGGAGTTCCAC
>Ga0182744_1002330_pt1 | contig 15648 bp, 17 predicted proteins | sample eDN3rd30CKraftMG_FD_128525 | JGI IMG/M metagenome (GOLD analysis project Ga0182744, IMG submission 128525) | Enriched Miracle-Growth compost microbial communities from Emeryville, California, USA - eDNA 3rd pass 30_C Kraft MG (version 2) (version 2) ...
ATCTTTGTCTTCACTACGGATAGCGATGATATTTGCATAAGGATTATTTTCTCCCGCTTCTAGAGCAACTGCATCTTCCGCCGGATTTAACCCAGCTGCTAATGCATAGTTTCCATTGATAATAACAGCAGCACCCTCATCATTTTCATATGCACTTGCCAACATTTCAGGTGCAACACTATCATCAATTTCCAGATTTTTTTCATTTTCTACAATATCATCTTTTGTTGCGTTAATTTTTTCAACATCCGGATTAAGCTTAATTAACCCTTTTTCTTCAAGTAGAGCTAACACGCGTCCCATTTCCGCAACGTTATTGCTCATGATAATTTTTGCACCTTCCGGTAAGTCGGCAACATCTTTATATTCTTTTGAGTATATACCAAATGGCTCAATATGAATTGCTCCAGCATTTTCAATTTCAAAACCATTTTCTTTCACAGCATTATCTAAATACGGTACATGTTGAAAGTAGTTTGCATCAAGATCACCATTGTCTAGCGCAGGGTTAATTAATGGATAATCAGAAAACTCTTCAATTTTCAATTCAATCCCTTTTTCTTCTAGTAGCGGTTTTGCTTCTTCCAGGATCTCAGCATGCGGAACTGTAGTAGCTCCAACTGTTAGAACTTTTGTTTCTTGTTCTGTGTTGCCTTCAGTTGATTCTTGTGATCCATTATCTTCCCCGCCGCAAGCAACTAAAAGAATGGCAAAAATCGTAAATACAGTAGATAGTAAGTACTTTTTCACTTCGTTTTCCTCCTAACGTTTATCAATAGCTTTAACTAATATATCTCCAATAAATTGGATAATAAACACAATAATTAAGATAAAGATTGTCGCAACAATTGTTACTTCAAAATTATTTCTCTGGAAACCTTCACGGTATGCCAGGTCACCTAATCCTCCTGCCCCAACAACACCTGCCATTGCCGTATAGCCAACTAAAGCGATGGCTGTAACAGTTATTCCAGAAACTAGTGCCGGAAGTGATTCAGGTAAAAGGACTTTCCACATGATTGTGGATGTTTTTGCCCCCATAGATTTTGCAGCTTCAATAACCCCTTTATCCACTTCTCTTAAAGCAAGCTCTACCATTCTTGCATAAAAAGGAGCTGCCCCGATAATTAAGGCGGGGAGTGCAGCATTTGCACCAAGGATAGAGCCAACAATCACTTTTGTCATCGGTAAAAGCAAAATAACTAAAATAATAAACGGTATTGAACGAAAGATGTTTACTATTCCGGAAAGAATGGTGTTAAAAACAGTGTTACCCCATATGTTGCCCTTCGATGTTAAAAATAATAGAAGACCTAGGATGATTCCAATCAATAAGGTTGCCACAACTGAAACACCTGTCATATAAGTCGTCTCATATGTTGCTTCCCATACCTTTTCCCAATTCACATTTGGAAGAAACTGTTCAAGCATTCACCAGCACCTCCACTTCAACTTGTTGTTCTTTAATAAATGCTACAGTACGATCGATTTCTTCTTGTTTTCCATCTACATGTAAAAACAACGAACCATATGATCCATTTTGAGTTTGAGAGATTTTACCTTGAAGAATATTTACTTCGATCTGAAAATTTCGAATGATATTCGTAATTAACGGCCTCTCTGCTCCCTCACCTACAAATGTTAGCTGCAGTACTTTTCCAGAATCATAATTCTTTAACAAATGCTCCACTGCTTCCTTCGTATCGTCCGGTTCGGAAATTTGCTTTACAAATGTTCTTGTAATTGGTTTTTGCGGGTTTTTAAATACATCTAAAACATTTCCTTGTTCCACTACCTCACCATTTTCCATCACTGCAACACGATGACAAATCTTACGAATAACATGCATTTCGTGTGTAATGAGAACAATGGTTAAACCTAAACGTTTATTAATATCGACTAATAACTCCAGAATCGAGTCAGTTGTTTGAGGATCCAGCGCTGAGGTTGCTTCATCACATAATAATACCTTTGGATTATTTGCTAGTGCTCTTGCTATACCCACACGCTGCTTTTGTCCACCACTTAATTGAGAAGGGTAAGCATTCTCCCGACCGTCCAAGCCAACAAGCTTGATTAATTCATCTACACGTCTTAGTCGTTCAGCTTTTTTCACTCCGGCAATTTCTAATGGAAAGGCAATATTTTCACGAACTGTTCTTGACCATAACAAATTAAAATGCTGAAAAATCATGCTTATTTCTAAACGGGCTTTTCGGAGCTTCGCGCCTGAAGCAGAATCAATTCTACTGTCAGCTACTTTTACCTCTCCACTTGTTGGCTTTTCCAACCCATTTAATAGACGAATTAAAGAACTTTTTCCCGCTCCACTATAACCAATAATCCCAAAGATCTCACCTTTCTCGATCTCAAGATTCACATTATTCACAGCTCTAACCTGGCCTGATTTTGTTTTATATATTTTATTGACATTTGATAATGTAATCATCCTGTCACCTTCTTTCTAATTTCTTATTATTAAAGATAAATAAAAAACCTTTCTACTAATGAGCAGAAAGGCACTTATAAATCCTTTCTCTCATCTCTCAAAGCAATTGCTTTGCGTGAATTGGCACCATTTCAACATATGTTGTTGGTTGCCGGGCTTCGTCGGGCACTTCCCTCCACCTCTCTTGATAAGAGCTTCTTATATTAAATTAAGTAAATGTCGGTTTTTAAATACGAGTGTGATTGTATCATGTGTTAAAAAATCATGTCAATCAAAAACCTTTTGTTATAAAATTTGAAAAATTCTGGTTTATCTATAAAAAGCACCCTAATACAAAAAGAAATAGGATGACATAAGCGATCATCCTATTTCTTTTAATTTTATATATTCACTTGTTCTAAACTTCTTATCCCTGTAGCCTTTTCAATAGCTTGTTCAAGGTCCTCAATCAAATCATCAATATGTTCTATTCCCACTGAAAGGCGAATTAAGTCTTCTTTAACTCCTGATTTCTTTAAATCCTCAACATTCAGTTGTTGATGTGTTGTACTTGCCGGATGGATAATTAAGCTTTTGGCATCCCCTACATTTGCCACATGTGACCACAATTCAACAGAGTTTATTAAGGATGCTCCTGCTTCTCTTCCACCTTTAATGCCAAACACGATGACTGCCCCTGCCCCCTTAGGAAGATATTTATCAGCCAAATCTTTTGCTGGATGATTCGGGCTTTCAGGGTATAGCACCCATTCTACAGCGGGATGGTTCTCAAGGTAATCAACCATTTTTCGCGCATTTGATACATGCTCTTTCATTCGCACATGAAGAGTTTCTAAACCAAGTGTAAATTGAAATGCATTGTAAGGGCTAATGGCAGGTCCCATATCTCTTAATAATTGGACTCTCGCTTTGATGATATATGCTTGTGCACCTAAGGCCTCAGAATATACGAGGTCATGATAGCTTGGGTCAGGTGTTGTAAATCCGGGGAATTTAGGGCTATTCCAGTTAAACTTCCCACCGTCTACGATCACTCCTCCCAGTGTTGTTCCATTTCCTAATAACCATTTGGTAGCAGAGTGAACAACAATATCAGCACCATGTTCAATCGGCTTACACAAATATGGAGTTGCAAATGTATTATCAACAATTAGCGGAATACCAGCTTCATGTGCGATTTCTGCAACAGCTTCAATATCGAGAATATCTAAACTTGGATTACCAATTGTTTCAGCAAAAATTGCTTTCGTTTTTGGAGTGATGGCTGCACGGAAATTCTCAGGGTTCTTCGGATCAACAAAAGTTGTGTTAATTCCATATTTCGGCAAGGTTGCGGCAAACAAATTATACGTTCCACCGTATAGGGTAGATGCTGATACAATTTCATCGCCAGCGCCAGCGATATTCAATACAGATAATGTAATCGCTGCCATTCCACTTGCTACAGCTAAACTGCCAATACCTCCCTCAAGTTGGGCAATTCTTTCCTCAAATACTGTTGCTGTTGGATTATGTATTCTTGTATAGATATATCCCGGCTCTTTCAAACCAAATAAATTAGCGGCATGTTCAGTATTATCAAACACATAAGCGTTGGACTGATAAATAGGTACAGATCTTGCACCTGTCATTTCATCTTTTTTTAATCCACCGTGAATTGTTAATGTTTCTTGTCGATATTGTTTTTCATTCATTTTGATTCCTCCCCTATTGTATTACCTGCCTTGTCTACAAATAGGTGCAAATACTTGATGAAAAAACTCTGTTTTTAGACTCTTCTATTGTAATCTCCCAAGCATATATTCGGCAAGTCTTCAGGGAGGTTTAACCCTATCTTAATTTAATAAGTGCATCAAGCTTTAAAAAATCACGATAAGACCCTTTTATGGATATACTTCCGAAAGATAATAACTGTTTCATGCTAATGTTATTTTTGATCATATCCTCTAAATCTTTCTTTCCACCCTCAATAAAGAAATCTACCTTTTGTGGACAATACGCCAATATACTTGATCCTTTTGATGAAAGCTCAAGATAATAACTCTCACTACTTTTGGGCCTGACTTCAACAATAAGTTTTCGATTCATTAATATGGGCTTTATAAAATCAGCTTTATTTAGGCTGGAAATAAAATCAGTCAAGAACATAAAAAATCCTCCCGATCATCAATTAGTTTAATAACTAATTTCATGAATGATCGGAAGAATCCTTTAAATAAAACTCGACAGTTTCTGCCCTTCTTGTGGAAACAGTACTATTTCCCAAGAAATATGTCATCTTTTCCATTATATTGTTTTAAAAGGTCATAAAGGTATCCCACTGACTGAAATGCATATACCTTTTCCTTTAATTTCCCATCTACGAATAAAAGCAAACACGGTACACTTTCAATCCCTAATTCTTTCGCTTCTTCAGGATAATAATTTAAATTAATTGAATAAATATCTAATTCTGGAAGTAACTCATCTACTACATTTAGCATCTTTTTAGCAACCTGACAGGTACCACACATTGGTGTAAATAAATACATCACATGAAGCCCTTTATTCAGTATCGTAAGCTGCTTTTCATTCCAATCAATCATAGTCCTAACTTTTTTACACCCTTCTAAAGAAATTTTGCATTTACATCTATATTAGCAGTAAGCAGGACTGATGCAACGTGGTGATCAGGCGCTGTTGCAACCTCACGATACGCCCTGTCAATATAGAGGTGGGAGGCTTCTGGGAACTCCCGCTTAAATTGTTTTCGCAAACGATCTCCGGCATCATCTGAATCAACTAAAATATACACATCTTTAAGAAATAACTCTTCAATTAATTCATCCATTTTTGTTAAACTGATCGTTCCATTTGTACAGATGATTTCTATTGGCTCACATATTACATTTAGAACTTTCTTTTTATCTGATTTCCCCTCAACAATTAATACTTTTTCAACCTCAACTAACGACATAACCATCACCTAATTTTAAATGTAAAAGTCTTTTCTATAACGTATTCGATTTGTCGAGGTTGTTTCCCTTTAATTTCATGTTTTTTCTATTTCATATCGAAAAAACATATAAAGAAAACAGACCATTTAGTATATAAAAAAGGTGAAAGTGCAAAAAAGCAGTGGTGTTAGCCACTGCTTTTCCATTAACACCAGCCATTTTCATCGTCACAGTCGACATATTTTTGATCTGGTCCAGATAACACATCTGCAATTTGGTAAAAGTGGCTATTATTAAATTCATAACCAGCTTTCAAGTTATAATTGTTTTCTGAGACCATCTGGCCAATTTTTTCATTTTCCAGATAAAGATTTAATTGCCCATCTCCAAATTTCCCGACAACTCGATCAGTGATATCTAATCGTTGTTTTTGAATAGACATATGGACACCCTCCTTTACCTTACTTATAGGATGTCCATATTTTTTTCGCATCATGCTTATTAGTCTTGATTGGTCTTTTCTGTATATTGTTCTGCAGTCATTAATTTTTCAACATCTGCAATATCTGAAGGCTCAATAACAATCATCCACGCCTTTTCATATGGAGATTCATTTACAAATTCAGGGCTATCATCAAGATCTTCATTGATTTCAATAATTTTCCCACTTATTGGTGCATAAAGCTCAGAAACAGTCTTTACAGATTCAACACTTCCAAACGGCTCGTCCGCTTTTATTTCATCGCCAACTTCCGGTAGTTCGACGAAAACGATATCACCTAGTTCTGATTGAGCAAAATCAGTAATGCCGATTCGAACTTTTTCTCCTTCAACTTTTACCCATTCGTGCTCTTCTGAATAACGAAGTTCTTTTGGTGTGTTCATGTTCTCATACCTCCAGGATTTTTATCATTATGAATGTTATTGGATCAGTTATACTACCTTTATTTTCTAACATAGTAATCACTATTGTTTTAGCAGTTTTTTTGCACTGTTGCAAGTAGATCTTTAATTTTCCCACGCTTCAACAAATTGGTCTTCCTTAAAACCTATTGTTACCTTTTGATTTCCAACAGTAAGTGGTCGTTTCACTAACATTCCATTAGACGATAATAGGTCGAGCATTTCGTCCTCTGACATTGATGCTAATTTATCTTTAAGACCAAGCTCTCGGTATTTTTGTCCACTTGTATTAAAGAATTTTTTTAGTTCTACTCCACTCTTTTGGTAAATGCTTGATAGTTCTTCTTTGGAAGGAGGATTTTCCACAATATGTATTTCATTAAATTCAATGTTATGTTCTTCTAACCATTTTTTCGCTTTTCGACATGTTCCACATTTAGGGTACCAGTAAAAATCTAATGCCATTTGTATCACCTCCAACATCACATAATCAATAAAGTACTATTCCATTTTTGGAGAGGAATATTTTTCTTTATCTTATCATAGATTTTTGACTGCGCCTAATTAGGAATGTCCTGTTTGTAACAAATTTTCTCAAATTTAAGAGGCTGTTTTGGTATACTTTGCGATGTTATAGGTGAAAATTAGTTCGTTTCATTGCACCCCAGACACTCCATGCGTCGGGGAGGAAGCCGAGCCTCCTCAGCTTCGCCTGCGGGTTCTCGCCCTTTCCTCTTCTTCCGAAGAAGTCGAGTGTCTTCCGCTCCATTCCACTGCTACAATCTTTAAGAAGATAGCCATGAAAAAGAGACAATCCCAGTTAAAAAGATTGCCTCTTTCCACTTATGCCAAATAAGCGTTTTTATCAATAACAGCTGCTGCGATTTCTCTTTTCTTGCCGATTACATTGATTGGTGTATGTCTGGTGAATTTTCGTAAGGCTGATAACATCATGCGGAGGGAATCACCGGATTCCACTGCAATTAATGACTCTTTGGCATGGGACTCAATTTCATTAAATGCTTCTTGACAGTATACCTGTGTATAAAGAAGCTTTTGCTTATTTTTTTCTTCACCAGTTTTTGCGATCGCCTTTTCTGTTCGTAGAATCGCTGATTCCATTGCATATACATTGCTCACGATATCTGCAATATTCACTAATACTTCCTGCTCTTTTTGTAGTTCTTTTCCGTATTTTTGTGCAGCAAGACCTGCAATTAATACACCGATTTTCTTCGCATTTTTCAAAAGGTTTTTCTCTTGCTCCAATATTCCATCTCCAACTTCCTCAGGCATAAGCATCATCAACTCTTCTTGTAAGCTTTGTGCTTTTTGGAATAAAGGCAATTCTCCTTTAAGCGCTTTTCGTAAATAAGTTCCCGGTACTAATAAGCGATTAATTTCATTTGTTCCTTCAAAAATACGATTAATACGGGAATCACGATAAACACGCTCTACTTCATATTCAGCCATAAAACCGTAGCCGCCATGGATTTGGACCGCTTCATCGACAACATAATCTAGTGTTTCCGAACCAAAAACTTTATTCAATGAGCACTCAATTGCATATTCAGCAATAGATTTGGCTACTTCTTTACCATCTTTGATTTCGTCATCTGTTAGTCTGCTCATACGATCCTCAAAAAGTCCGACTGTCCGATAAACAGAACTTTCCATCGCATACGTTTTCACAGCCATATTGGCAAGTTTTTCTTGAATAAGTGAGAAGCTAGAAATTGGAGTTTTAAATTGTTGACGTTGATTTGCGTATTGAACAGCAACATCGATCAATCTTTTTGAACCGCCAATTGTTCCAACTGCAAGTTTGTAACGGCCAATATTTAATATATTAAAAGCAATGACATGACCTTTTCCAAGCTCACCTAATAAGTTTTCTATAGGGACAAGTGCATCTTCTAAAATAACCGTTCTTGTTGAAGAGCCTTTTATCCCCATCTTCTTTTCTTCAGGTCCGGTCGACACCCCTGGAAAATCTCTTTCTACAATAAAGGCTGAAAAGTGTTCACCATCTACTTTCGCATATACGATAATAACATCAGCAAAACCGGAGTTTGTGATCCATTGCTTTTCACCATTTAACACATAATGTGTACCTTCTGCATTTAATCTTGCCGTTGTTTTTGCTCCTAATGCATCAGATCCTGAGCTAGGCTCTGTTAATGCATAGGCAGCAATTTTTTCACCTGTTGCAAGTTCAGGTAAGTACTTCTTTTTTTGCTCGTCATTTCCAAACAGAACAATCGGTAATGAACCAATTCCAACATGGGCACCAAAGGTAAGCGAAAAGCTTCCTGCCCTTGAGATTTTCTCAGTAATAAGTGCAGAGCTTATTTTATCTAAACCGAACCCACCGTATTCTTCAGGAACATCTGCACCTAATAAACCAAGCTCCCCTGCTTGCTTTAACAGTTTCACAGATTTTTCAAATTGATGATTTTCTATGTCTTCTAGATGAGGTAAAACTTCATTTACAGTAAATTCTTCTGTTGTTTTTGCTATCAGCTTCTGCTCATCTGTAAAGTCTTCCGGGGTAAACATGCGATCGTACGAGATATCCTCAATTAAGAAGCTGCCACCTTTAATCACCGAATTCGTTGCTTTTGCCATGAAAAATTCCCCCACTCTTTTATTGTCAATTCACGATCTATTCATCTAACAATGGCCCATGGTTACACTAATTCAAATACTCCGGCAGCACCCATTCCTCCGCCGATACACATTGTGACAACACCAAACTGCTGGTTTCTTCGCTTCATTTCATGAATAAGTGAAAGGGTAAGCTTAGCACCCGAGCAGCCTAGCGGGTGACCAAGAGCAATAGCTCCTCCATTCACATTGACTTTTTCTTCATCAAGTCCTAGTTCCCGTATAACCTGAATGGATTGAGATGCAAAGGCTTCATTTAATTCAAATAGCCCAATATCTGAAAGCTCCAGTCCTGCATATTTTAATGCCAATGGAACAGCAGCAACTGGACCTATCCCCATTACCTCGGGTGGAACACCTGCCACCGCAAAAGATTTGAATTTTGCCATAGATTCGTATCCGAGAGATTCAGCTTTTTCTCGATCCATTAGCATAACAGCTGCAGCACCATCACTCGTTTGTGAAGAATTTCCAGCTGTAACAGACCCTTTTATTGAAAAAGCCGGCTTTAAGGTAGCTAATATATCTGTTGTTGTATTCGCGCGAACGCCTTCGTCTTGACTGAATTGAACCACTCTCTCCTGAAGCTTGTGATCAGATCCCACTGTTCGAACATTCACTTCAACAGGAACAATTTCATCATGAAACTTTCCTTCTTGAATCGCCTTCGCTGCCCGCTTATGACTTCTTACAGCAAAAGCATCTTGTTCCTCACGAGAAATCCCATATTTTGTTGCTACTTGCTCAGCGGTGTGCCCCATTCCCATATAATACTCCGGTGCTTTCTCTGCTAGTTTTACATTAGGCCGAACCACATGCCCCATCATTGGCACAAGGCTCATAGATTCAGCTCCTCCGGCTATTGCAGTATCCGAATGACCAAGCATGATCTTCTCCGCTCCATAAGCTATACTTTGCAGGCCGGAAGAGCAATATCGATTAATAGTAATGGCAGGAACTGTATAAGGAAGTCCAGCTAAGGCCCCTATGTTTCTCGCCATATTTAAGCCCTGTTCTGCTTCGGGCATCGCACATCCGATGATTAAATCATCGATGTTGCCTTCATAATCCCCGGCTCTTTTCAACGTCTCCCTTACAACTAAAGCACCTAAATCGTCCGGACGCATATTAGCTAAAGTCCCCTTTTTTGCTCTACCAACCGGTGTTCTGGCACCAGCAACAATGACTGCTTCCTTCATTCAATTAAAACCTCCCTTTTATTAGTTTCTAAGCGGTTTTCCTTTTACGAGCATGTGCTGCATTCTTGCTTGAGATTTTCTTTCCGCTACTAAACTTAAGAACGCTTCTTTTTCTAAATTTAATAAGTATTGTTCATCAACCTCTGTTCCAAATGGAACTTTTCCCCCTGCTATCACAAAAGCCAGCTTTTTAGCAATTTTCAAATCATGCTCTGAAATATAGCCCGAAAGGTACATAGACTGTGCACCGAGTAATAACGCAGCATATCCTGTTTCACCAACTACAGGGATCTTCTTTCTAATTGGCGGTTGGTATCCTGCATCATATAGGTCAATGACACGTTTTTTAGCATCATGGATGAGATGGTCACTGTTTATACTTATATGATCATGTTCATTTAAGAATTGATTTTGTTTCGCTTCTGCTGCAGATGATGATACTTTTGCCATTGCAATTGTTTCAAACACTTTATTTGCAACAGTCTGTAAATCAAAATCAGCACCTTTAGGCATATTGTTTAGCTGTTTAATATAAAGCTCTTTATTTCCTCCTCCACCAGGAATTAATCCAACTCCTACTTCCACTAACCCCATGTATGTTTCACTTGAAGCTTGGACGCTGCTTGCCGGGAGACAAATTTCAGCCCCTCCCCCTAATGTCATTCCAAACGGTGCTGCAACAACAGGTTTTTTGCTATATTTGATTTTCATCATGGCTTGCTGAAATTGGTTAATAACCATATCAATTTCAAACAAGTTATCGTCCTGTGCTTCCATTAAAATCATTCCGAGATTTGCACCAACACAAAAGTTCTTCCCTTGATTTCCAATCACAAGCCCTTTGTAATTTTTCTCGACTTCTGCGATTGAGAAATTAATCATTTGAATAATATCAAATCCAATGGCATTACTTGGTGAATGGAACTCTAATAAAGCAACATCATCACCTAAATCAATTAAGCTTGCACCACTGTTTTTCTTTATTACCCCATGGATTTCTTTATATTGTTTAAGATCTATCACCTTTGGATTTCGTCTTACTTGTCGGTATTCACCATCAGAATAGTAAAATAGTACACCATTTTCTTTTCTATAAAATGTTCCGTAGCCTTTGCCAAGCATATCCTTAACCCAGACAGGTACCTTAGAACCCTGCTGTTCCATTAGCTCAACCGACTTTTCAATCCCTATAGCATCCCATAATTCAAATGGACCTAATTCCCAACCAAATCCCCATTTCATCGCCTGATCAATTGCTACGATATCATTAGCAATATCACCTAGAAGCTCGGCTGAATAAATGAGCGTCGGGATTGTAATTCCTCTTAATAAAGCTCCTGCACGGTCTTCCGCATATATAAGCGCTTTCAATTTGTTTTGTAGTCCCTTTGCTTGCTTTGCCTGTTCAACAGATGGTGCCAGCAATTTTTTCCGCTCTTCATATTGGAATGTTTCAGTATTTAATTCAAGAATTTCTTTTCCTGCCTTTTTATAAAAACCTTGGCCGCTTTTACTGCCAAGCCACTTATTATCAAGCATTTTTTGCATAAAAACAGGAATATCAAATACCTCTTTTTCTTCTCCATCTACTAGTTCATATACATTTTTTGCGACGTGTGCAAAAGTATCAAGACCTACGACATCAAGGGTTCGGAAGGTTGCACTCTTCGGTCTGCCGATAAGGGGACCTGTTATAGAATCGACTTCACCAACTCGATAGCCGCCCTTCATCATTTCCTGAACGGTTACTAATAACCCGTAAGTCCCAATTCTGTTTGCTATAAAGTTTGGTGTGTCTTTTGCTTCAACAACACCTTTACCAAGGACATCTTCGCCGAATGATTTTATGAATGCCAGGACTTCCTGATCGGTGTCTTTTGTTGGAATCACTTCTAAAAGCTTTAAGTATCTAGGGGGATTGAAAAAATGCGTACCTAAAAAGTGCTTTCGGAAGTCTTCTGATCGTCCTTCTGCCATAGCCTCTACTGAAATACCTGATGTATTTGAACTGATAATACTCCCAGGTTTTCTATATTGGTCAACAAGAGCAAAGACCTTTTGCTTTACAGGTAAATTTTCGACAACAACCTCAATAATCCAATCTGCCTCATTAAGAAGATGCATGTCATCTTCAAAGTTACCTACCTTAATACGTTCCAGATTACTCTTATCTGTAAGTGGTGCAGGCTTTTGTTTAAGAAGCTTTTGTACAGCTTTTTGTACAAGACGATTTCGAACAGCTTTATCTTCAAGTGTGAGACCTTTTTTTAGTTCTTCTTCATTTAATTCTCGTGGCACAATATCTAATAGTAATACAGGGATGCCGATATTTGCTAAGTGTGCTGCGATTCCAGAGCCCATTACCCCTGATCCTAAGACAGCCGCTCTTTTTATACGCTTGACCATATATTCTCCCCCTTTATTTGAATGAATACTCATTCATTTTCTTTTCAAAAAAAATGAACCCTTACGAATGAGTTTCTTTATTATAAATATAAAAGATTTACCTCATGACTTCAATAGATTTATCACAATTTTTCCTAAATAATCAAATCAAACATTGGACAAGTTAATCTCTAGGAGGTGATATAATATGGCAAGATTAAAAAAATCTCCTTCAAAAGCGGGTGTTAGTGCTGCAAGCGTAAAGGGGAATGCGGGTCCTACTAACGAAAAAGCTGGCGGCGGGAAACGCACTAGTCAAAACCAACAATACAAACAACATAATATGGGTAGCGACGATATGTAATGTTGAAAAGCGTAAGCGCCTTGATCGGCCTAGGGTAAATAAGGCGCAAAGGGATAGAAGACGTTCTTTGTCTTCAATTCCTTTGTGGCTTATGACCTCGAGGGGCTAGGCGCTGACAGTCAGTAACGCGACATCCTTTCACATTGACTGCACTTGCACATCCTGTGTTTCGGAGCTAGTCGAAAAACTAATTACACACTTTCATAATATTATCTATCCCAAAAGGGACTAGCACTATAGATGCAGAGTTCCCTTTTTCATCTTTATCGTCTTTATCGTTTGATCATTCCTTTTATCACAAAGGCTATATTTGCAGGCCTTTCTGCCATTCTTCTCATGAAATATCCGTACCAATCTGTCCCATAAGGAACATATACCCTCATTTTATACCCTTCATTAACAATTTCCAATTGCTTTTCAGGCCGAATTCCATAGAGCATTTGAAATTCAAATTGAGTTTTTGGAATACCATGTTTGTTTGCAATTTGTTTGGTATAGTCAATTATCTGGTCGTCATGTGTTGCAATAGCTGTATAGTGACCATTAAGTAAATGCATTTTAATGATCTTTTTAAAATTTAAATCTACATCTTTTTTATCTGGAAATGCAACATCTGCCGATTCCTTGTATGCGCCTTTAACAAGTCTTAAGTTTGCTTGATAAGTACCTAAATCCTCTACATCATCTACCGTTCGATATAAATAAGCTTGAAGAACTGTTCCAACATTGTCATACTCAGATCTGAGGTGTTTAAAAATCTTCAATGTTTTTTCACACCTTGAATAATCTTCCATATCAATGGTTATAAAAACACCATGTTTTTTTGCTTTTGCCAAGATGCGGCACATATTCGATAAGACGACTTCTTCGGAAATATCTAAACCCATCGATGTTAATTTAATGGAAACTTGTGATTTTAATCGCTCATGACCAATGATCTCAATCGCCTTTATACAATGATTGGCTGTTTCCTCAGCTTCATTTTCATCAATAATAAATTCTCCTAAATAATCTAATGTTACATCAAGTCCTTTATTATTTAATTGTTTAATCACATCTTTTGCACCATCAATCGTATTACCGGCAACAAATCTAGCTGCCCCAAAACGCAAGCCGTATTTTTTGGCTAACTTCGTCATCATCTTATTTCTGGATAAAAACATAAAAGAGTTCCGTAAAAGTTTTTCCATCTTAAACCGCCTCCCTTTCATCCTTATACAGAAGAAAAGCACAATGGAAGAAAACGCATTCAAATTCTGCATCTTTATCAAATCTGTATTCGTCTTATTCCTACTATATGTTTGATGAATAAAACTGTTAAAAAACCACTAGTGTCTTGCATAGGGCTATGCGGATTGTGTAATTATAGACAAGAAAGAATTGTGAGGAGGATTAACATGCAACAGCAAAATTATCAACAACAAACTCAACCCGGTATGATGCAACAGCCCCCAAATGTTGTGACGACAAAGGATCAGCTTTACCTTACAGATATGCTTTCCTGGAACCTTTTAGCAATGAAAAAAGCTCATTTTTTTGCTTCTCAATGCCAAAATCAACAGGTAAAAACGCAATTGGAAAAAGTCGGTCAAATGCATGAACAACACTATCAGAAAATTTTAGGGCATTTACAAACCCAACAGCAATCTTCACAGAGCTCACAACTTCAATAGGAGGTAGCACAAGATGGATCAAATAAAAAGTGCATCAATGACACCGGTTCAACAGGGACCACAAATGAATGATCGTGACTTTGCAAATGATCTTTTAGCAACTGAAAAATATTTAACGACCGCATATTCAACTGCTTTAAATGAAGCAAGTCATCAAAATCTTTATCAAGACTTGCAAACCATTCTAACTGAAACACAGCAAGCTCAAAGAGATCTATATAACTTCATGTTTCAAAACGGATGGTATACTCTTGAAGCAGCTGATACACAAAAGCTTCAGCAGTCTTATCAAAAATTTTCTTCGTCTATTCAACAAGAATCACCGTACGGTAAGACCCAATAAAAGGAAAGGGACTGTTCAAAACACAGTCCCTTTCCTCTTATTGATTTTTTGTTTCCCTATGTTTTTCATTTAAAACCTTTATCTCATTGATCATGACCTTCAGGTTGTCTTTTGCATCAGGATAGGATGCATTCCAATGTTTGGTGAGTGGTGGCATTGACTTTGATATGTGAGAATATAGAGCCCACATTATTACTTTTTCCTTCAATTCATCAGAAGAATCTCCTAATAACAATTCTGTATACTTCTCTATGAGCCCATCAAATTGATCTTTTAACTTTTGATCCATTCATGAACACCTCCTAATTCGGACTTATGCATTCAATTGGACACGTGTTACATCGATCATTATTTTTTGATGTAAGATAAAATAAACAGCAAGTTGATCTTTTTCGTACATCATTATGTTTTTCATGAAAAAATGGAGCTAGTGGATTTTTAGCTTTTACTCCAAAGAGATGAGGAGCTGCCTCCATTACAACATATGAAAAATCATCACGTATTCTTGCTTTGGTTTCTTCCGATAAGTCTTTGTCTTCTAATGTAGACTCATACATCCAAAAAATATAGAGCGCTACATTCTCCCATAAAATAACCTTTGCAACACGCGATACTTTTGAAATAGTTGTAATCATAAGGGCAATATTTTGTTTAAATAGACCCTCTAAAACTTCATCCCGCCATTCATTTCTACTCGAAGCCGGAGTGGTAACTTCCGAGTTTACAAAA
>Ga0182744_1002331_pt1 | contig 15644 bp, 41 predicted proteins | sample eDN3rd30CKraftMG_FD_128525 | JGI IMG/M metagenome (GOLD analysis project Ga0182744, IMG submission 128525) | Enriched Miracle-Growth compost microbial communities from Emeryville, California, USA - eDNA 3rd pass 30_C Kraft MG (version 2) (version 2) ...
CGAGACCAAGCGCCGGGCGGATCGAAAGGGGACAGGGAATGTCTGTACAGATTGAACGGCCAGTGATCGGCCGCACGTACTACGCGCCGGTGCAGCTCGACCTATGCGGCGGTGTGGTGCCGATCATCGCCGGTGAGTATCACGGGGTGATCGTTGACGGCCGATCGCAGGATGTCGCTGTCGTGTACAGCACCCGTGACCGTGCGGAGCGTGCGCTTCGTGACGTGACGGTGTGGCACCCGGACCGGGCCGGCACCGTACAGGTGATGGCGGTTCGGTGTGTGGCCGCGCGGCGGTTCGAGTGGGCCGGGGATTCTTACCCGCGGGTGATCGGGCCGTACACGGCGTGCAGGGACCGGCTGCGGGCCGGTATCCAGTATCAGGTAGCAGGGATGCCGCCGCGTTGGGCAGCGACGATTACCGGGGCGGACCGGGGCGACGGGCGGCCGGTGTGGACGTGGAACGTGCACGGTCCGGCGGGCACCTCGAGCGCGGGCGCGGGTAGCAGTGTCGCCGCGTGCAGCGAAGCGGTCACGGATGCTGTCGGGTACATGATCTCCGAGATCATCGCCGGGGCGGTGACGGCATGAGCCGCGCTGACGTGACCGCGTGGGAAACATACGTACGCGGTGAGCTCGAGCGGTTCTACGCCCATTGTGACGGTGTCACCTATATCTGGGCACACACACCGGCCGCTGACCGCCTAGTGGCACGGCTAGGGGGTGACGGTGAGCTGTCCGCATTCAAGGGACCGTGGCACGTCATCCGCCGGCACTTGACGGCAGAGTTTCGGCAGTGGGTCGAAGAATACGAAGCGACGGAACGTCTCACTTTCAGTGAGTGGCAAGCGCGCGCTGTGACGGAACGTCAGGATGTCGCCTACCTCGAATCGGCGGCGCATGATCTCGATCTGCTGGCAGAGCTTCGACGGCTGATGGGGGAACGTGACGCGATCATCTGCGAAGCGGCGGCACGGGGTGCAGCTAAAACCGCGATCGCGGCCGCTATCGGGCTGTCACGTCAACAGGTGCACGCGATCATCGCGGCGGGTGCCGTGGCCGGTGACGGTGCCGGTTGGGATGCCCCGGCCGCGCCGGTCACCCCGCTCGAGCCGGGCGGGTGGGCTGGGGTGCCGGTCGACCGGTCCGCCGATCGGCCGGCCGTCGAGTACCGGCGACTCGCCGACGGCGAGATCGTCGAAGTCTTCTGACAGAGAGGGATGGACTGATGAGCATGATGAGCGAGATCCACGCGGCGATGGTCGCCGACGGTGCGATCCACGGGTACGAGATGGACGCGGCGGACGTGGCACTGTTCACCCGTGCGCTCGAGACCGTCGACCCGTACGCTCCGGAGACACCGGAGCGGGTGCGGAACCTGACCGCCGCGCGGGACCGTGCACGGGCCCGCATGACCCGGACGCTCGACGCGTACGCGGGAGCGGTCCGGTGAGCGGGGGTAAGTTGCAACTTTCGGGCAAGTTGCACGATTCGGAAGTTGCAGCTTTCGAGCTCGACGCGCCGGGAGAAGTTGCAACTTTCGCGGGGATTGCGCCGATCGGTGGGGTGTGGTGGCCGCGAGAAATTGCAGCACCCGCACCCGCCGACGGGCCGGAAGTTGCACTGTTCGACGTCGACGACGCGGGCGAGTTGCAAGAGTGGGAACCGCGCGGGGATGACCGGTGCACGTTCGTGGGCCGGTGCGCTCGAGGTCACCGGGTGCGGACCCGCGGAACCGTCGACGCGATGCGCGCGGCCGGGTGGCAGGTGCGGTGCGGAAGTTGCAACCGGTGGGCCGCCATGGAACCGGTGCAAGCGACGTTCAACCGGGGTGTCCGGTGCAGTGCACGTTGCACGAACGCTGTCGGCCCGTCATGTAGTTGCGACTGCGGGGGAAAGAATCACGGCGCACGATACACCGTGCACAACTGGGAGGTGCGGGGCTGATGGACGACATGAGCGGTGCGTGGATGATCATCCAGGCTGACGGGACCGGGTATGAGGCGGTGATTGCACGTCTCTGGGATGCGGGCGACGCGACGGCGATGCGGCGGATGCTCGAGCAGTCGCGGCCGTGGAACACGTACCGGGTGGAGATTGCACCGGACGAGCTGACGAACCGGGTTGAAGAGTTGCGGGTCGAGGGTCGCGGGTTGCGTGACGCGGTCGCGTCGCGGACCGGTGTCGACCCGCTCGTGTCGCCCGTGTTCGCATGGTCGGATCGGATGCGGTGTACCCGGTGCCTGATTGCAACTTCCACGGTCGCGGTCGACGGGGAGCGGTTGTGCTTCAACTGCTACAGCGGCCAGTGAAATTGCACCGCCCCGGCGACCGTATGGGCACCGGGGCGGTGAGTCGGGCCGCTATCGACCAAGACGCGGAACATCCAACTGATTGCACGAACCGAAAGGGGATCGAGCATGGCTAACGGTACAGCATGGGACACTGAGACGGTGACCGTCCAGTACCTGTCTTTGCAGGAAGTTGCGGACCGTATCGGGGTGACCCGGAACACGGTCGCGAAATACAAGTTGCCCGAACCTGACGTGGTGGTCGGGTCGGATCTGAACGCGCGTCGCGGGTGGTCGGTTGAGACGATCGACCGGTGGAATGCGAACCGGCCCGGTCAGGGGTGGCGGAAGGGTTCAGGGCAGTAGGCCCGGGTGTCGGCGTCTAGTTGCACGTTTGCGTGCGGCGGCACGGCCACCCTCGGCGGATGACTTGATTTTGTGGTGCCACTCACACAGAGATTGCAAGTTTCCCGGTGAGTGATCCCAGTTGCGTGTCTGGTCGATGTGGTCGACCTGGTTCGCGTGGTCGCCGCACGGTGTCCCGGTGTCCTCGCGCATCCACTGGCATTTGTACCGGTCGCGGCGCAGGATCCCCCGGCGGATTGCATCCCAGTCGGGGGGAAGTTGCGACTTGCGTTGCGATCCTCGCCATTGAGGCATGTTGCACCTCTGGTAGACAATTGCTTGAACGGTCGACGTTTGGGGCGTCGGGATGGGGAAGATAACATGAGCACACCGGTGAGGCCGGTCGCGGCACCTGGTTGGTATGACGACGGTTCCGGTAGGTGGCGTTGGTGGGACGGGTACGCGTGGCAAGGGTACGCGCCGCAGCCTCAACCATTGCAGGCACCGATGCGGACTGCGAACGCAATGCCCGTGTCATACACAAGACAGCAGACCGGGCACAGCCTGACGTTGCACATCCTGCTGATCTTCGTGTTCGTGGGGATGATCACGGTCCCGTACTACTCGGTGAGCCCGAACCACTACTGGCACATCTGATCAGTCTTCGCCGCGTTCGATTGCGGGGTTGTCGTCCGGGTCGTCAGGGTTGAACGCGGCCGGGTCACAGTGCAGCAGCTGCGCTCTGATGCTGCCGACCGGCTCACCGCATGTGAGGCATTCGAGGTCCATGCGGCTCATCGGTGATCCTCCACGTGCGCACGTGCGGATGTCAGGTCGGCTTTCAACGTGAGTTGCACGGTCCCGTCCGCATGCCGGGCCTGACCGACCACGGCCACGTCCGCGCAGATTGTTGAGTCGCATACTGGACATGTAAACCCGGTCATTGTCATTGACGCCATCCGTACCCACCTACTCCATGTCGGCGAGGCTGTTAGTGAATACCTCTCGACGCGCAGCTGACACAGCCGCTTCCGCATCGGATAAGTTGGCAAAGCGTCCCACCCACACGCTGCCCGCCCGCGCCTTCCAAGATTTGGTGGCTTTGTCCCATGACACGCCGCGCACTCCGCTCGTGCTGATCCGGCTTGGCCCACTGCGGTTCTCGTTGTTCTGCTTTGGAGTAACAGCTTGAAGGTGTTCGATGTTCACGCATCGCGGGTTCCTGCACATGTGATCGATTACTATTCCAGCCGGAATAGTGCCGTGGGCTGCTTCCCAAACGAATCGGTGCACATACCCTCGGCGACCTCGCATCCCCATCTGGCCATGGCCCCGGTGAGCGAGCGCTCCGGTCCAATTGATGCACCCGTTCGGGCCGGGTTCGCTGTGTCGCTCGATTCGTTCGGCGAGCGTTGCGTCGGCATGCACCACATTCGAATAGATCGGGTGTAGCTCGACCCCGTTGCGCCACTGCTTGTAGTGCGTATTGCACATGTTCCACGCGGCGACAGGATTCCCGCATCCTTCGAACTTGCATGTATTCTTCGACCTAGCCATCATCTGCCTCCTACGCAGTTGATTGGTGAGGCCCGATGAGAGGTGCGAACTCTCAATCGGGCCGTTTTCTTATGCATTGTCGATGTCGTCGGGGACGGCGAGTATCCGTCCGATGATCTTCCCGCCACGGAACCAGGCGATCAGAGTCAAAGTGACCCCGAGGAACATGCCGGCAGTGAACCTCACAGCAACGCCAGGGACGCTTCGCACAGCATGACGTCGCCCTCGAACTCCGGGTGCGTTTTCATGAACTCGAGGATCTGGTCGAGTGCGTTGTCTCGTTCCCGTTGCAGTCGGGAGATCTCGTCGAGCGCGGCGTCGAGGGTCGCTGACCATGTCATCCCGAGCATGAGCGCCCTCCCTGAGACAAAGGACGGCTCTGTGGCACGGTCCGCATGCGGGTCGTCCACCGCGTACCGTGGCGGTGCGTCGAGATTCAAGAGAAGGTTGCGTGTGCCCGTCCCGCGGGCTTCGACTCCGCGGCCCACCAGAGGCTCTGCGCTACTCCGGCAGCTCTACCAACTGAGCGTTAGGACGGGTCACACGCAAGCGTGAGGGCCGAATCAATCGCCGGCCGGTGCGATTCCCGGGCGTGGGCCGGGCTTGCTGGGATGGCAGGACTCGAACCTGCGCGGTGCCGGTTAACGGCCGGGTGCTCTGCCGACTGAGCTACATCCCATTGGCGCGCCGCAGCCGTACTGGACTCGCGCCTTTTCTGTTGTGCCCACTGCCTCGTGCTGTGGGTGTGTGCCGCGTTCGGGTGTGCGGCCTGTCACCGACCACACCACATGCTTTCGTGGTCACGCCGGGACGAAAAATCCCACCGGGCCCGGAGGTCGGTGGGAATCAAAAACGGCCAGTGGAGACACCACTAGCCGAGCACTGACAACGCTACCAGAAAGTCAGCCGACTTTGCGGTACTGGTATGCGAAGCGTGTCGGATCTCCGAACTTCTCCCGTACCCCGTCGATGTGGCGCATCACGGTGTCGTGTGGTTCGAACCACTCCCGCCCGCGTCGGAGGAACGCGTGGAACTGTTGATGCATCTCGCGTTCGACCTGTTTGGTGCCGGGGTGGACTGCGAGCAGTTCTGCGGTGGGCGGGTATGCGCGCATCCGTGTGCTGACGTCTTTCGCGTAGCCGATCTTGATGAGGTTGTCCATGCGGATGTAGTAGACGAATCCGGGTGCGCGGGAGTCGGCGATGCGTCGCATCTCGTCTTCGCGTTTCTGCTTCTCGTCCTCGATGTGGTGGCGGTTGTATGCGTCGATGATGCGGTGCCGGGTGACGGTGTGCGAGTGTGCTTTGTCGATGGTGGCGACGATCTCGAGAGCATGCGTCCGGCAGAGCGGCTTCCCTTCGACCATGACGAGCATGTCCATCTTGCTGTCGACCTTGTGCCGGCCGATCACGCACCGGTCGGCTTCGTCTTCCCACGGGTTGAAGATTCGGGATGCCATGCGTCAATCCTTGCTGGGGGTTCCGACATTCTCTTCGGCGTGGCAGTCACACCGGCAGTTCAGGGAGTGGCACTGGTGGTTGCCGTCTGCGCATGCCGATGAGAGAACCTGTTTCGGGTGGTGGGGCCGTTCGTCTTTCAGCTTCGGGTCTGCTTTCCCGTAGATGTTCGCCAGGAACTCGAACTGTGACTTGCCCCACACGGTCCCGCAGTTCAGGCACCGAGCATCCAGGGTTTCTCCCGTGTGGCGGTCGCGGCGGAAGTTGAGTGCGGACTTGCGGACGGTCTGCCCGTCGTCTTTCCGGTACACCCATCGTTCCCCGCATGCGACGCATGCTTCGGTGATCTCCGCCATGCGGGGCGGGTCGAAGAAGTCCTCGATCTGCTGCACCCACCCTGTGACGGCGTCTGATGCAAAGACCGATTTGCCACCGATGTGAACCGTGGTGTCGGCGTCCGCCCATGCCGCCCATTGGGAGACGAGCGCTTCTGGTCGTTCCTTTCCGGGTGGTCGGTCGAATGCTTGCGCCCATGCTTCGCTGATCTGCATGTCGATCTCGGTGTACAGATCCAGTGCACCGGCCGAGATCGGCAAACGTGACTTGGGTGTTGATCCGCCCGTGGACTCCATCCCGCCGAACACTGCCTCGCGGAGCTGCGAAAGAAGAGACGGTACCGAGTGGAACTCGATACCGTCGTCTGTGCTGAGGGCTTTCTTGTGCTCTCTCGCGAGAACTTCTACGTCGACACTCACTGCGTTGCTCCTTGCTGTCGGATTCCTAGTGCTGAGGTGATGTCTCCCCACCGTGCGACGACGGTGGGCATTGAGGATCCGGAGGTGAGTGCGATCGCGTGACGGATGTTGTGCCGCCACAACCACCCGCGAATCATTCGATCTGACCATCCGGCCAAGTACGACACGTAGGCCACATTCACGAGAGCCGCGTTGACGTCGACGGGCGGGTTCGTGTCGATGATGTCGTCCATGCTGAGGTGATGCGCATGGACGACACGGCCGTCAGCCGGCACAGCGAACTCGTCAGGCATTGGTTCTCCTTGCGTCTTCTCGTTCCCTGACCACGTACCCGTGCAACACGCGGGTGATGATGTCCTTCTGCTCCCCGGACAACCCTCGGAGTCCGTTGTCGAGGATCGCACCGTCAGCGGTGTCCAGTGCAATGCGGAGACGTTGCCATACGGTGAGGTTGCGTTCCTCACGAGTGAACGGGTCAGGCATGGCATTCTCCGGATGGTGTGACGGTCATCGTCGTTCTCCGCCTTCGGTTGGTTGGGTGCCCACCTGACGGGCGCGTGCAGCACGTCGACGAAGCCACGTCTCCACCGCAGCCTCGGCGTTGTGATACTCGCTGAGCCCATTCGGGTAGAACTCGGACAGGTCTACCTCGTCGGCAAGCTGCTCGATGATGTCCGCCTCGCTTGGCTCGTGGGTGGCCTGCTGGAATCCTGCCGCCAGGATCGCGTCGGCAGTCCGGCGAACATCCTTCATGGTCGCGCCGTAGTCGGTCAGCGGCGTCATCACCAGCGCGTCGATCAACGCCTCGCGCTCTTCGTCGATGGTCACTTCGACTCCTCTCGTGCTGCTTCGAGCACAGCCCTGACGGTGCTCGGCCAGATCGACCGGCCTGTCGCCGCCTGCGCGCGGTTCGCGATGTCCACGCACTCCGCGTCGGTGACGGGGCGCTGAGCCCCGGCCAGGTATCCCCTCTCGTAAGCGTCGCGCTGGTAGTAGCGGACTGCTGAGCGCGGGTACATCACCTCGTCGGGCGTCGGGTCCAGTTCCGGGTATCGCTTCTCCGCGGCCTCGCGGGCCTCTTGCTCGATGGTCATGCGTCGTACTCCCCTTCCGTTGTCTCGGCGCAGCACGCGCCGATCAGGTGCTCGTCCGGTGCGTCACCATGCACCAGCGGCGGGTGCTGGATGATCGTGTAGTCGCGGGTGAACTTCCCGCAGCTGTCACAGCGCGCCGCGCTCATCGGTCGCCTTCCTTGTCGTCGCCGGTGAGGATGCGCTCGATTTCGGAGAGCACCTTGATGACCTGCACGGGAACGCGTGCGTTCTGCACGTACTCCGCGATCCGGGCGAGCTTGGACTCGGCGGCTTCCATGCGGAGGCGGTAGCGATCCCCGTTCTCACGAGCGCGATCACGCTTCCGATGGAACGAGTCCCGCTCAGCCTCAGCGGTTTCGTAGGTGGCGTTCGCCCCCTCGATGACCGCATTGGCGTTGAGTAGCGCTTCCTTCAGGGCGTCCCGCTCGGCCTCGGCGGACTCGGCGCGCTCCAGATTCCTCTGCGTCGCGGTGCGCTCCAGTCGCAGGTACATCCTGTCAACCCTGGCCTTCTCCCGCGCCTCACCCAGCGCATCGAGCACGACGGCCAAGTCATCCTCGTCGCACTGCATCGCCCATCCGCCTGCGTAATCCCGCAGCCGCTTCACTGCGTCGTCAAGATCAGTCATCGCCCGTTCTCCTTGTCGTCGTCGGGATCGTGCTGCTCCGCACGAATGAATGCGTCCGCGATGAGTCCGGCGAGTATCCCGCCACCCGGACCCTCAGCCCAGCCAGCACTGTCGGGCCGGACAGGATGCGGCGCACCTCTGCCAGCAGTCGGTCGTAGTGTCGCGCCTCGGTCACACCTAGTGGTACTGAGCCGGACATCGTGACCGTCAGCGCTTCGTTCACACGGGCTTGCAGGGCGTCATAGTCAGACGCCTGACGCTCAGCCGCACGACGCCAGTGATCCCGCTCGGCCTCGACGGACTCGACGCGGGCACGCTGTTCGTGGACGATCCGCCACGCTTCGCCCTCGCCGATCACGAACTTCGTGGCCACTCGGGTGACCTCTGCTCGCGCCTCATCCCGCTCGGCCTCGGCGGCTTCCGCGCGGGCCTGAGTCTTCTTGGCCGCGATGAAGAATCGCTCTTGCTGCCCCCGCGCCTCATCCAGTGCGTCGAGCACGGTGCGGATGTCGTCTGCCCACAAGATGAACGGGGAACGCTGCGCGTTGCGCACGGCCTCCCGCAGCCGCTTCACGGCGTCGTCGATGGTGGTCATGCTGCTACCTTCGGTCGCTCACGGAAGAGGATGCCTGCGTTCTGCAAGGCGTTCACGATGTCCTCGACCTCACCACGGCGATACCCCTCGCCATAGATCGCCTCGTACACCTTCTCCAGCGTGTCGTCGTCGTGCACGGTGCGCTCGGCCAGCAGCCGCTTGTGCTCGGCGATGAGTGTGAGGGATGCGGTGTGCATATCCGAGCACGCCCACCGTGCGCAAGCGCTGTGCTCGTACGCGTTCAGTGCCGCCTCGGCCTGTTCGATCGGGGTCATGCGTCTCCCTTCTTCTTGTCGGGGAGTCGAGTGAAGCGCTCGTGCGCATCCTTCAGGAATGCCACGAGATCGTCGTCCCATTCGAACTGCTCCGCCGCATCGGCCCATGCGTCTTCTGTCGGGTCGTCGTCATCCCCGCCCCAGCCGAAGACGATCGCGTAGGTGAACGCTTCCGGCCAGTCCGCGGCCATGTCGCGGGATGTGAATGCACAGCGGTTGCGCATGATCCCAGCCCCCGTCTCGGACCCAAACCGGGTCTTGTCATTGAGAATGATGTGCGTCACTGCCCTTCTCCTTCGTTCTTCAGTGCTCGGCGGATCATCGGAATCTTCTTCCGCGCGATCTCCGGATTTGCGATCAGGTAGCCGTAGGCATCGGCCGCGGATGCCAGCCACACCCCCTGCTCTCGGGTCAGCGACTCAGCGCCGTACCAGTTGAGGGCGTGCGCCGGGCTGTGATGCTCGTCGCTCTCCATCGCGGGACGGGGGAACGTGGAGCCGTCCTCCAGCAGGAGATAGCCGGGCGTCTCCATCACTCTTTCCCTTCGTTCGGTATCTCTTCCCATGCGGTCGCAGGGTGGCGGCGGACGACGCAGTCAGAGTCGAGATACTCCGACTCCTCCAACTCCTGCTTTGCATCGGACTGCGTTTCGTAGACCTCTGCGCCATCCGTGTCCCACGCGCCGCGGGTCGGGTACGCGATTGAGTACTCCCACGGCTGTGCGTTCTCGAAGACGGTGAGAGCGGCCTCCGCGTCACGTAGCGCGTAGTCCCATGTCTGCGCCCAGTACTCGCCCTCGGTATCGGGGGTGACACCGTCCTTGTCCAGAATCGCCTTCGCTGCCTGCTCGATGAGGTTGTCGCGGGTGGTCATGCCAGCCCCAGCGCTTCCCGTGCCTCACGGATCAACGCATAGTCGGTGGACTCTGTGTAGCCGGCCCTGTTGATCCGTGCGAGGGCCAGCATGTTCGCTATGCGCTGTTGCTCGACGAGCGCGAGTTGAGCGTGCAACCGGGCCAGATCGAACTGCATCACCGCGACCATGTGTGGTGCCATGGGCGCTTCCCGCATGACTGCAAGACCCGCTTCTTCGTGGGCGCGCGCCTCCGCGGCGTGGTCGATTCGTTCGTTCATTGCTCATCCTTCTCGTGTCCGTACATGTGCTCGAGGCTGTGCGTGCAACCGCACCGGATCTGGGTTTCGATGGTCTCGACAACCGGATCCCATGGGCCGAGCTCGCCTGTCCCGACGGTGACGGGTATCGGGTAGTGGTCGCTCACCGGTACTCCCGGACGGTCATGTTCTTCACGAATTCGCGTTCGATCTTGTCGCCGGCTGATTTCTTCGGGCACCGGTTGTGTGGGTGTTGGCGGGGTGTGCCGTCCTTGCGGCGCAGCAGCATGACCCCACAGAGTGGGCATGGTGCGTGACCGTGTTCGTGGTGGTCGGCCATGCGTTTCTTCTCCCACCCGGTGAGGTGGTCGGGGATCTTGTATCCGCATTCGACGCACCGCCAGATCGCGGGCCAGCGGGTCTGACCGTACGGGCCACCCCACCCGCGGTCTTCCCGGACCACGATGAAGCACGTGTACCGCTCCCCCACCCTCGGCATGTTCATGGGAGTCTCCCTCCGTCAGCCCTGTACGCCGCACGGCAGTCCGGGCATGTGACCTTCGACCAACTCGTCGTCGTGTTGGTGGACCGTCGGCCGCAGTAGGCACGCCCCGGCTCTGACAGCATCGGGGCGTGCATGTGGTCGCTCACCCGTCGACCTTCCGTGCCCATTCGAAACCGCACACGCACATGTGGTCGGTGTCATGGTCGGTCACGTCCGCAGATGCATCGCATCCACAACCACATCCCGGCCCGCTTCGACAGCGGCGAGCACGGTCGCTTCCTCCACTTGGGAGACGGTCTTCTCGTCCACGCCGTCGTACCGGCCGAACAGCATGGCCCTGATGTCGTCACGGTTCACCCGCACCCGCGCGTCAGGGTTGAGGGCGACGTACTCGCGTGCCCACGTCGACTTGCCCGATCCGGGCAGACCGCGAAGAACAACGATGGTCATTGGGAGTCTCCTGTCACTGCTGGTGTGCTTGCACGGACGGGTCGTTCGGGCATGGCAGTTGGCTGCGTCCCCACGGGGTACGGCACCGTCCGCAGATGTGGTCTGGTGTCGGCATCGGTGTGAGCGCGCGTTCGAGCCAGTGGAACTCGTCGTCAAGAAACCTCGGCTTGTATCCTGGCCGGCCCATCAGATGTCGCTCCCGTGTCCGAGGAGTTCGAGGGGCCATGCGGGCCCGTCTTGGTCGACGGGGCAGCCGATCCCGTCGTACAGGCGACCGTTGTTCCGGTCGACCGTTTCCCCGTTCTCGTCGGCTTCGATCGGCATGCCCTGGTAGATGTCGAAGTCCTCATCGGACCCGAGGATGTACAGGCGTCCCTTCGCGTCTTTGACGGCGAGGGTGAGCGGGGTTTCCGCGCGTTCGTACTCTTCCCACACGTCTTCGAGGGTGTTGAGCATGGTCACGGGTTGTCCTTCCACGGGTGGGTAGGTGCAGAGGCAGTTGATGTTGATGTCCGGGTCACGGGTCAGGGGTAGTTCCCCTGCCCCGTGACAGAACGGACATGCTTCAGAACGGTCGTTCATCTTCGGGGACCTGGGCGACGGCCCACGCGCCCGCCTGAGCGCCTGGGGTGGGGTCGGATGACCAATCACCCGTCTGAGTGGGTTCTGTCGCGGCAGGCGCGGCGTGGGCGTCGGGGGCGGTGTTGTTTCGGGTGCGGGTCACCTGCACGGTCGCGCGGCGCAGTGACGGGCCGAAGTCGGTGACCTCGAGCTCGGTGGACGTTCGGGGTTGCCCGTCACGGTCTTCGTAACGGCGGGTGGTGAGCTTCCCGGTGACGATGACCTGTGACCCCTTGTCAAGGTCGGATGCTGCGATGTGCTCCGCGAGATCCTTGAACGCCGACCACCGGAGGTACAGGGACTTCCCGTCGCGCCATTCGTTGGTCTGCCGGTCCTGGTAGCGGTCGGTGGATGCGACGGTGCCGGATGCCACCGGAACACCGGATGCCGTGTATCGGATCTCGGGTGCGGCGGTGAGCCCGCCGTGGATGGTGATGATCTCAGTCACAAGGTTCCTTCGATGATTCGGTTGAGCATGTCGGGGTTGAACCCGTACCAGTGGACGTCGGACCCTGCACCACGAGGTGTGGCGATCACGACGGGCGCTGCGGCATATCCGAGCGCTTTGATCGCAAGAAGGTTGTCTGGGTCATCGGCCGGCGCGGTCGTGTACTCGACGTCGTGACTGTCGAGCCAACGCTCTGTTGCCCGGCACTGCTGACATGCGGCACGGGTGTAGACGGTGACGACGGTCATGCGCGCCCCCGCCGTGTCAGATGGTTCGCGACGATGAACGCGGACGCGACGGTCAGGAGAATGTTCCCGAATGTGGGCCCGTTGGTGATGTCGAAGATCCCCCATGCGAGCGCGAGGATGATGACCGCCCATCCGAGGGATACGAACATGCCCAGGATCGCGACGGAGATCAGCTCCGCCGACGTGGTTTTTCTCGCATGCGCCGGCTTACGGTTCGACGTCTTGGCCGTGTCGATGTTGTCGGGGTCTTTGTCGTCGTTCGTCGACGTGAACGGGGTCACTGGAAGATCGCCTTCCCCGCCCACATGAGCGCTTCTTCGAGCTTCGTCAACGCGAGCGACTGTTCACGTGACGGTGCGGACGCGCCTTCGATGCGTGCCGCGGCGCTCGCGATCGCCTCACGGACGTGGTTCTGGTTGGCGAGCTGCGCGTCGGACGGTTTCGCGCCGTCCTGCGCGATCTGGAATCGGTCAGTCATGGCATTCCTTTCATGTGCCCGCCGAGCATTCGGGTGAGCCCGGTCAGGTGGGTTTTGGGGAGTGGGATGGGTGTCGCCCCGCCGAGGTGTGCGGCGGCGATCGCGAGGGCGCATGCGTCGGCGGTGTCGTTGCCGGTGATGAGCCCATCCGGGAGCCTGGGGACCATCGCGATGACCACCTGCTCTTTCGACGCGTTGCCTTTGCCTGTGGCGATCTGTTTCACGACCTGTGGGGGTATGACGTACGGTTCCCCGTGGTGTTCGGTGATCGCCCGGAACACGGCCCACCATGCGTAGTGGAGCCGGTCGACGCGGGAGCCTTTCGCGTTGAACGCGAGACCTTCCATCACGATCACGTCGCCCTGATGGGGATCGCACCATCCGATGATTCGGGCGGCGATGTCGTCCACTCGGGCAAGAAAAGAGCCCGGGGACTGATCCTCGGGCTTGCTTTTGATTGTGGCTGTGTCCCACGTTTCGCCGTCGAAACTGGCGATGCCAGTACTTCGGAGGCTCAGGTCTATCCCGAACGCGGTCATGTGAGTCCTCGGATCAGTTCGGCCCGGATCAGCATCTTGTTCAGTCGTCGTGCTGACGGGACGTGTTCGGGGTTCGGGTCGTCCGTGTACGGGAACACGGACCCGCATGTGCACCGTTTCTCGGTGTTGAAGATGTCGCACCAGTCCTCGTGGAAGCTCATGCCGCGACCGTTTCGGGTTCGGGGTCGGTGTCGATGTCGTCCCATGCGAGGACCGTCACCCATCCGCGGGCTGTGGCGAATGCTCGCGCACGGTCGCCTTTCTTCCCGGGCCGTGGGGTGTACTTGTGTTCGTCGAACATGCGGTGCACGGCTTGCGCGGTCCGGATGGACACCTGCACGGGTCGTCCGGATGCGATCTCTGACAGTCGCCCGTTCGACAGACCCGTCGTGTTCTGAATGTCGGACAGTGACCATCCGACGGCGACGAGCGCACGAACCCTCCGTGTCACCCCGATCGCGGGGACCATCAGCGGCAGGCCTTGCCTGCGTCTGGCCATGCGTGCCCGCTGGTGATGGGTGGAGCACACTTCCCTCGCCCGTACGGGTCGGATACAACCGGGCACCTTGCATTCACGCTGCGGCATTGTTCGCCCTCCTGACCGCGTTTTCGATTGCCGCCCACCGTGCCATGCGCACATCCCGTTGTGGAAGCGACTCCGACGCTTCCCTCATCAACCGGATCCTGTATCGGGCGTCGTTCGCGAAAAGTTCCGCCGACGATGCGAGGAACGTGGACAGTGTCAGTTCGGACGGGCTCACGGTGTTGCCTCGAGCGCTGGCCGGTTTGTGCAGAGAATGCATGTTCCGTCGGGCAGTCGACGGTGCATCCCGGGCGGGCATTCGTCCCGGGTCTCCGACATGGTGCCCTGGTGTGCGGTGCGGATGCTCCGGATGATGTGCGCCGGTTTCAGGTACTCCGTCGATTCCCGGAAATGCCGGTTCACAGCAGCCACCGCGTCGTGGTAGTTCACGTCTTCCATGAGCGGTGCCCACGCTTGGATGGTGAGTTCGTCAACCTGCCGGTTGTCGAGCACCTGAATCCTGGCGAGCAATGTCGTCAACTGTTCGGTGTTCACGGTTCAATCTCCTTCGGGTCAAGGGATGTGACTTGACGGCCCGCGACGGCACGTCCGGCGGCGGCGGTCTGCGCGGCGCGCTCGGTGGGGGTCTTCTTACGTGGACGGGATTCGGTGTTCCGCATCCAGTACCGCCACGCGGCAACCCAGTCGACCTTCCGGGCTTTCGACCCGGACGCTGCGCGCCAGTAGTCCACGAACTGGCGTGTCTCCGCGTCGATGCTGATGTTCGGGACTTCTTGGATCGCCCAGTCACGCATCGCGGTTGTGAGAAGGAAAGGATCTGGGATGCGCGAAGCGCGTCCCCCCTGCACCCCCTTACCAACAGGAGATGTCTTAGGACTAGATACCTCTATCTCTTTATCTGTATCTATATCTGCTTTCGTTTCGGTTACGTCTGGGTTCGGAAACGAAACCGGCTGGGTTTCTGGTGGGTTTTTCGGGGGTCGCCCACCCTTCGAACCATTCACCTGATTCCGCCGCCTGCGAGCTTCCTCATCCGCCACCGTTTCCTGGTGCTCCGCGTAATCCCGTAGCACCACGAAGCGCCCATCGGAAAAAAGCAAAGGTCGGGTCTCATGCGACCCGACCAGCTCGTCGATGACCTCAGACGGCCACATGCGTACCGCAGCCGCCAGCGGTATCTCCCCGTCCAGCTTGTGCATCCTCGAATACCCGTTCATCTCCACGAACGCCCGGAACGCAGCATCCGACAACGGCGCTATCTTCGGGTGCGACCAGAAGTCGATCGGGAACGTCATCCACAGTCTCTTGTCCCTCGGCACTTGTCCTCCTTTCTCCGATGCAATGCGGCCGGTTCTGTTTCTCAACCCAGTAGGCGACGTACTCATATGCGCCGCCCACTGCGCGGAGGGATGCGACCTTTTCGTCTAGTTCCGTGTGGGTGAGGACACGGGGACCACCATGCCTCCCGGGTCCGTTCATGTCACTCGTCGTCGGAGTCGGCAGAAGCCGCATCATCGCCTCCCGGGAGTAGCTGTACGGCGATAGCGAGTGGCATTCCCATGCCGTTGCCGTTCTTCGCTGTGGCCTTCACGCGCTCACGGCGAGCAAGCCACGTTGCCGTGCCTTCGCCGTCGTTCGGGTTCATCGCCGCGGGCGCCGGCAAGAGATTCCCGATACCACCGAGAGTCGGTGTTCCGTTCCC
>Ga0182744_1002335_pt1 | contig 15639 bp, 13 predicted proteins | sample eDN3rd30CKraftMG_FD_128525 | JGI IMG/M metagenome (GOLD analysis project Ga0182744, IMG submission 128525) | Enriched Miracle-Growth compost microbial communities from Emeryville, California, USA - eDNA 3rd pass 30_C Kraft MG (version 2) (version 2) ...
ATAACTGCGGTCCGCGGTCGTTTCCACCGAGCCCGGCTCGGGGTCGTTGAAGCTCGGCCAGCCGGTGCCGCTCTCGAATTTCCGCCTCGAGACGAAAAGCTTCTGGCCGCACCCGGCGCAGGTGAAGTGGCCCGAGCGCTTTTCGTAATTCAGCGCGCAGCTTCCGGGTCGTTCGGTGCCGTGATTGCGCATCACCTCGAATTGTTCGGGCGAGAGTATCTTGCGCCACTCCGCATCCGTATGCGTCACCGGAAAAATCTTGGCATCCATCGCTAGCCTCCGTACCGGCCCTAAGCCGTTCGGGCGCCTCAACAAGCGCCCTTTCTGCGATCGAATATAATTCAAATCCACCGCTTTGAAACGCGCCTGTCACGCAATTGTAAAGCAGCGGCGCGACATTGCGTCAGCCTCCCTGCTTCATAAATGCCAACGGCGGGCCTTATTCTGCGCCCAGTTCCTGCATAGAAAGCGAGCGAGGCGGCAACAGAACCGAGACGATCCGTCAGAAGCGATCGTCATTCGAGAGGAGGCCAACATGAAATCGGAAACCGGCCGCAACTTTCTCAAGCACGTTCCTCACCGTCGCACCCATTCCGGCCCGCTCCCGCGCCCGGTCAATTTCTGCGCCCAGTGCGGCGCGACGATCTATGTCGCGACATGGTCGGAGCACATCAGCGACAACCGGATTCGCCATCTGTGGTGTTGCGAGGACTGCGGTTATGCGTTCGAGACCCAGGTGACCTATCCGCCGCTGCCGCGAGGCTAGCTGCCGCTCCGCCACAGCGGAGCTGAAACATCCAGGAAAGAAAATACGCCGCCCGGAATTCCAGGCGGCGTTTGCTTTATCCGGGCTCGGGGTCGGGAAGACCGTCGACGTGCTTACATCAGCCGGCGCGGCTCCGGCGGCGATGGAGACGAGTGCTGGGCGTCGTCTCCGTCTCCGATCAGCCTGCCGGGAAGACCGAATACCCAGTTGATCGTATCGCCGGTCGCGTTCGCGGCCGTCCCGGCCGCCGACGAGATGGTGGAGAATACGCCGCGCGATTCCTCGCGAGCGACCTGCTGCCGCTTCGGTTCAGGCTGCACCACGACTTCCTGCGCATGCGCCGCGGAAGGCGCCGGCGCCGCGACGTTGACCGGCGACAATATCGTCGGCGGCGGCAGTTCCGGCGCGGCACGCGGCGGCGCGGCCTCCGCGACCGTTTCCGACTGCTTCGGCCCAGCGGAACCTGCGGGCTGCGCTGCCTCGATCCGGGGCGGCCGCATGGCCGGCTGGGTCGTCAGCGATGCCGCCGCAGGCGTCTGCGCCGGCGGCGCGACATAAAGCGATTCAACTGACGGTTCCGGATCGTAGGGAATCGGCTTGTAGGATTCGGTTCTGCGCGGCTCCAGCGAAGCAACCGATTCACGCGATTTTCCCGTCTTCTCGGCAACCTTCTCCTGTGGCCGCTCCTTTTCCGCGGCCGCAGCGGGCGGGCGCAGTTTCACCGCCTTCGCCTCGGACGATCCGCCCTCGGCGGCCTTCGCTTCGGTATGCTTGCCTTCGGCGGTCCCGGGCTTCGACGCCGCTCCAACGGCGGCGGTTTCGACCGGCTTCACCTCGACCCGCGGAACGGAATCCTGCGCGGATTCGCTCACCCCGGTCGTGCGCGGCGGCGCCGTCGCCGACGTATTGGAAGCAACATGGAGTTGCGCGAGCAGATAACCGCCGAGGACGCTGGCGGTCACCGACGGCACCACCTGAAGCGTCACCTTGGCCACGTAGCGGCCCGTCTTGGATAATATAACCCGCATGCCATCCACCCCTGAATAGGTGCCGTTTCTTGCGGGGCATTCCGGCAAATTGTGGCCGAGACGGGGGCGAACCTTGGGTTTTGACGAAGAACGGCAACCGGAACCGGCGGAACCTCAGGCCGGCCCGCGCCCCCGGCTCATCATGAATGCCGCCAGCGCCAGCAGCATGAGCGCGCTTGCCGCATAACCCATCGCGATCAGGTGGCCACGGGCGAAAAGCTCGGCTCCGAGAGCCGAGCCGAACGCCTGGCCGACGTAGTTGCTGGACGTATTCAGCGCCACCGTGGCGCTCGCAAGCGCCGGGGCAGCGGCGACGAGCCGGGCCTGCTGCATCGAGTTGAACGCCGCAAAGCCGATCCCCCACAGTGCGACGCCCGCTGCCATGGCGGCAATCGTTCCGGCGCCGATCGCCCAGATCGCGGTTCCCGCGAACATCGCCAGAAGGAAGATCAGGCCGGTGTTGAATGCGCCGGCCCGCAGCACGATCCGGGTCGCGGCAACGTTGCCGACAAATCCCATCGCCCCCATCACCGCAAAGAACAATCCGATGATCTCCGGCCCGCCGCCGGTCAGCGCGGTGACCAGCGGCCCGAGGAACGTGAAGAGCACGAATTGGCCGGACACCCACAGGATGGTGATGAACAGCAGCAGCAGGATCAGCGGATTGCGCCCGATCGCCGTCCAGCTCTGCAGCGACAAAGGCACGCCGCGCACGCCCGGCGGCACGAACCGGAAGACCAGCGCGAGGGATAGCGCCGAGACCAGCGCGAGAACGCCGTAGGTCTCGCGCCAGCCGACATGCGCGGAAACGAACGTGATGATCGGCAGGCCACCGGCAAGCGCCAGCGACCAGCCCAGGAAGACGAACGAAATCGCGCTGGCACGATCCTTTTCCGCAACCAGCGCCGATATCGTGCTGGCCGCGACGGGAGTGAACACCGCGCTCAACACCAGCATGACGAGGCGGACGATCAGCAGCATGGTGAAGTTCGGCACGATGGCCGACAGGGCATGGCCGGCCGCGATGGCAAGCACGGCGAGCGAGAGCAGCCGCCGCCGGTCGAAACCGCTCGTCGCCCACACCATCAGCGGCGAGCCCAGAAACAGGACCACCGCCCCGAACGTCACCAGCAGGCTGACCTCCCGGATCGAGACGTCGAGCCCATGCGAAAGGTCGGCAAGCATGCCCGCCGGATTCATGATCGACAGCGCGGTGATGAAATTGCCGAGCGTGAGGACGAGCGCGGCAATGCGGGCGTTCGCGGAACCTGCGGAATTCATGCGTCGATCACCCGGCCGGACCGCCATGGCCGCGGAAGGCCGGAAACTCCCATGAGATGAAAACGGAAGAAGCGGCACACGGGAAGCCGGCACAGCGGCCCGGCGCAGCGGCGCGTGAGCTACGAAGCGGTGCCCGACGGCGGCTGCCGGTCCGCGAACAGCAGGCCGCCCTTGGCCTTGTCCGTCGCCGCGCTCTCCACCAGCGTCACGACGACGGCATCGGCCGGCACGTTGAAATTCTTCACGACGGCCGAGGTAACATCTCTCACCAGACCGCGCTTCTGATCGACCGAACGGCCCTCAAGCGCATAGATCACCACTTCGGGCATTACCCTGCTCCCGTTTGCATTCGGCCGTTCGGATTTGCATGCGGCTCGGCGCGTTCATCAGGCGGGATAATCGTCCTCGTCCTGCAGGCCGGGATGCCAGCGGCCGAGCACCGCCAGGATCAGGAAGCCACCCATGATGGAAAGGTTCTTCAGCGCCTGCACCATGTTGGCCGACTGGGCGGCCGCATCGGTCATGTTCCAGAAATCATGCATGAGATAGGTGGCCACCGCGACGAAGATCAGCATCACCAGGGAAGCAAACCGCATGGCGATATGGAAGACGATCAGCAGCGGGAACACGATCTCGACGGCGCCGGTGGCAATCGCCAGCAACTCGTATGGCGTGAAACCGGTCGCGGCCTGCGCGCTTGCGGCGAGATCGGAAAGCGCAGGCGGGATCGTCACCTTGGCCTGAATGTCGGCGGCGGTTGCGGAAATGCTGATGAGTTTCTGGATGCCAGAGACGAGGAAGATCGCAACGAAGGCAAGCCGTGCGACCAGAAACAGAATGCTCATCGAATTCCCGCCCTTCCCAGCCGGCGCATCGCACCGGTCAGCTCCGCCGCCGGAATATAGCCGCCGGCGGCCCCATTTGCATGCCTGCGCGGCGGCAGGCTGCTGCTACTCCATGTCTTTTTAGCTTGCATGGCATTCCGGAGACACCGCCGGCGGGAACCCGGCGGCCTGGGCACTGCTGACAGCCGTAAACCATTGATCCGATTGGGCTCGCGGTTCCCTTGACGCATCATCGCACTGGCGGAACGAGGCCGGTTCGACTAACGTCGGGACACGAATCCCGCGCCGGACGGGGCGGCGACGCATTGATCTTCGGCCTCAAACCCTTGATTAAACGCGATAACCGGCGTTTGACATGATTCGATTTTGAACTGGAGGTCCCCATGCGGGTCGTCATCGCGTGCTTCATCGTCGTGCTTGCCGTTGTGGCGGCATTCGGCGTCGCGCAAACCGAAAATCTGGCTTCGCTCCTCGGTCGCAGTCCGGCCGTCGTCGCGGCCGCCAACGGGCCGGCCGGCGTTGCCGCCGCGCCGCAAGCCACCAGCGGCGAGCAGGTCGTTGCCACGCTCAACCGGGCTGTCGTCGTCGATACGCCGGCCGTACGCGCGCCGGCGGCGGAGACCCCGGCCCTGCCGCCGGCTCCGGCAACTGCCGACACGATCGCCCGCGAAACGCCGGTCGAGTCTTCCGCTTCCGCCCCGCTGCCCGGTGCGCCGGCCGTGGTCGCGCAGGCGCGGCCCGCGGCCCCGCCCATGGCCGCTCCGCCGCCGCCGCCGCCCGCACCTGTTCAACCGCAGGCAGCCTGCGCCAATCCGAACGCGCTCGGCGTCTCCCGCGTGGTCGAGGTCGACACCACCGGCGGTCCCGGCTTCGGCTCGCAGCATTTCAAGCAGATGGACTTCCTGCAGCCCGGCGAAGTCGTTCTGACCTTCGACGACGGCCCGTGGCTCAATCACACGCCGACCGTGCTCGCCGCCCTCGCGCATCACTGCACCAAGGCGATCTTCTTCCCGATCGGCAAGCACACGACGTACTATCCGGATATCCTCAAGGAAGTCGCGGCCGCGGGCCACACCATCGGCTCGCACACCTGGTCGCACAAAGACCTCTCGAAGAAGAGCTTCGATGAAGCCAAGCAGGAGATCGAGCTCGCGATCAGCGCCGTGCGCCAAGCCGTCGGTGACGATGCCAAGCCGTTCTTCCGCTTCCCCGCGCTCAAGCATCCGCCGGAGCTCGTGACCTACCTGGGTCAGCGCAACATCGCGATATGGTCCACGGACATCGACTCGTTCGATTTCAAGTACCACAAGCCGGACCGGATCATCTCGAACGTGATGGCAGGCCTGAAGAAGTGGGGCAAGGGCATCGTCCTGATGCACGACTTCCAGAAAGGCACTTCGGAAGCGATCGCCGGCCTGCTCGATCAGATGAAGGCAGGCGGCTACAAGATCGTTCAGGTCAAGGCGAAGGGCTCGGTCAAGTCGCTCCCGGAATACGACGAGATGCTGGCGAAGGAAAACAAGCTGCCGACCGTGACCAACCGTTCGGTCAATGACGTCGTGAAGACGATCAGCCAGTAAGCAGACGCGCAGCGGCAAGCGAACCCGCTGCCCGTAAATACCGCCTCCCGCACTTTCGTGCGGGAGGCTTTTTGTTTCCTGCCTTTTCCTGCGCCCGCACGGGCGTGCGTTGACGCCTTGAATGTCGCGGCGATAATCGCCCCATGACGCACGATCGCAAGCGGATGATGGACGCCGCGAAGAACCCGATTTCCGCCCTCGACTACGAAGTGGCACAGGAAATCGCTTCCGCACTCGGGCGGCTCGGACGCGCGCTGGAAAGTGCGCTGGCGGCATTGACCGCCTTCGACGAGCGGAATAAGGCGACGGCGGACGAGGCCGCTGTCGCCGCCGAGCGGCGCGAGCTCGTGGCCAGGGCCGGCCATGCGCTATGGCAGTTCACGGTGCAGCGCGAATCCTGCGGTCTGCGCGACACGCGACAGATGCTGCGCGAATATCGTGTCCCGGCCGAGGTCCAGCGCCGCATGGGCATGCTGGCGCCCGAAGCGGGCCGCATCGCCCGCCCGCATAGTTGATCGACGCAAGCGGCCGCGGCGAAAGACTTTCGCCGAACCCTCGCCTCGCGCTCTGAAATGCCTCGGCTTCACCGCCCTAGCAGTAGCGGCGCGATACCCGGACATAGCCGCCGCGAACCCGGCGGTAGCAATTGTCGTGATAGTAGTAATGGCCGCGGCGACGCTCCGCCTGCGAACCGATTGCCGCGCCGGCGGCCCCGCCGATTACCGCGCCCACCAGCGCACCCTCCGCACGTCCCGTCGCCGCTCCGCCGATCACGCCGCCCAGAACGCCGCCGACGATGGCGCCACCTACCGTGTTGTTCTGCGCTGCCGCCGGCCCAACCGACGCCGATTGCATCGAAAACGCGAGCGCGAGAATCCCCGCAACTCCGAGAATCCGCTTCATCCTGCTTCTCCCATCCCAATGGCGCCGCGCCGGCACACTGTAAAAAATACCGCAGGCGAATTCAAATAGGCGAGCACGCCAGAGTCGCAAGTGCCGGCACGAATTCACGCGACTTCCGCCTGCGCGCCATCGGAAACCTGGGCCGCTGGCGCATGCTCCGGTGCCGCCACCTCCGGCCCTGTCGCCTCCACCAGTTCGAGGAACGACGAGGCCGGCAGCGCGGGCGCGAACACGAATCCCTGTGCGGCACGAATGCCGCGGCGGCGCAACTCGGTCACCTGATCGAACCGCTCGACGCCCTCCGCCACGGTGTCCATTCCGAGCTTGCGCGCAAGATCGACCAGCGTGCCGATGATGGCAGCCGAGTTACGGTCATTATCCATCGAGTCGACGAACATCTTGTCGATCTTGATGATATCGACGCCGAGCCGGAGTATCGAGGACTGGCCGCTATGGCCGGTCCCGACATCGTCGAGCGCCACCCGGCATCCCAGCGTCTGCAAGGCGACGATGACTTCGCGGGCTTTCTCGAAGCTCTTGGGTTCGTGCCGCTCGGTGAGTTCGAGCACGATCTGCGACAGCCGCATCGGCGACCGGCCGAAGATCGAACGGATCTCGTTGACGGTCTCCGGATCCTCGAACTGCTCGGCGGTGAGATTGAAACTGATGCGCAAATGCGGCCGCCCGCCGTAGGCATTGCCGAGATCGGCCAGCGCCTGCCGCATCAGATGCCGGCTGAGCGCGCCACTCAGCCCGCTCTGCTCCAGGATATGGACGAAGGCGCCGGGGCCGACCAGCGACCCGTCGGGCTTGCGCCAGCGCGTGAGCACTTCCGCGCCGATCAGCCGGCCGGAGACGATGTCGATGATCGGCTGGTAATACGGCACGAATTCACCGCGCTCCAGCGCGGCGGCATATTCCGCGCAGGGATCGGCGGCATGCCGCCGCTGGCGACACAGCGCCGTCCCGGCGAACAGCAGAGCCCCGACGGCAAGCGACAGGATCATCCCATAGAAATGCAGCCCGTCATGCCGCGCACGGATCTGCTGCCGGATGCGCGATACCGTGGCGCGGACGCCGAAAGCCGCGGACTCCGCCGTGGTCGAGAACAGGTCGCGCGGCGGCACGTCGGAAAGGACCGCGCCGTTGACCTCCGAAATCAGCGCGCCGTCCGGCCCGGTGATGCGGACATAGGCATTGTCGCCGTCGCGCGCCTTCACAGCGACGGGAACGGAGAAATCGATGGAAACAAGGCCAGCAAGACTACTGCCGTCCGGCAGGATGCGCCGGACCCGCACCATATGCAGGTTCGCGGCCATGACGTTGACCACCTCGATGACCACGTCCGGATAGCGCGTGCGGCCGCTGCCGCCGATCTGCGGACGCGGCCCGGGCGGCAGTTCCGAACTGGTGCAAACCGGCTTTCCTTCCGCCGAAATCACGCTTAGCTCCTTGAGCGGCGCGGTCACGAAGGTCGCCATGCGCATGGCTTCGAGATGGGCCGGCGAACAGGCCGCGGCGCCCGAGGTCGCGAGGCTATCCAGTTTCGCGGCCACCCGTTCAAGCCGTATCTCGAGCGCGGCGATCGCCCGGTCGGCATTGGTTTGTGTCTCGTCGCGCCCGAGGCGTTCGAGATAGCTGTCATACCAGTAGCTGAACGCAACCACAGGCAGGCACCCGAGCACGATGCCAATCGCGGCCGGCAACAGCTTTCGGACGGGGATACGCAAGACGCCTCACGGACCTGTGGATGAAGCCAGATTCCCGCGATTGCTTTAATGCCCGCTTAAGTCCGTGGGTCAGCGCCGCCGGCGCGGCGCCCGCGCCGCGCGCGAACGCAGCCATGGTTAACGAAAGATGACGAAGCCTTCGCGCTCAGCGCCCCGGCGCGTTGCCCTGGGCCTCGACGACGGCCACCGCCGTCATGTTCACCACCCCGCGCGCCGTCACCGAGGGCGTCAGGATATGGGCCGGCCGCGCCGCGCCGATCAGGATCGGGCCGACCGGCAGGGCGTCCGCAACCACCTTGATCATCTGGAACGTGATGTTCGCCGCATCGAGGTTCGGCAGGATCAGCACGTTGGCGGGCCCCTTGAGGCGCGAGTGCGGAAACACCCGCTCGCGCAATACCGGGTCGAGGGCGGAGTCGCCGTGCATCTCCCCATCGACCTCGAGCTCGGGATGGCGCTCGGCGAGCAGCGCCCGCGCCGCCTGCATCTTGCGCGCCGAGGCCGTCTCGTGGCTGCCGTAGTCGGAATGCGAGACGAGCGCGATCTTCGGCTCCAGCCCGAACCGCCGGACATGCGCGGCGGCGTGGACTGCGATCTCCGCGATCTCCGCCGATGTCGGCTCCGGCCGCACTTCGGTGTCCGCGATGAAATAGGCTCCGCGCGCCGTAATCACGAGCGAGAGCGCCGCGAACTCGTTGATGCCCGGCGCGTAGCCGATGACAGCGCGGATATGGCGGAGGTGGCTCAGGAAACGCCCCTCCAGTCCGCACAGCATCGCGTCCGCCTCCCCGCGATGGACCATCATCGCTGCGATGACGGTCGCATTGGTGCGCAGCAGGGTGCGCGCGGCGTCCGGCGTGATGCCCTTGCGGCCGGCGGTCGAGATGTAGTCCTGCACATAGGCGCGATAGCGCGGATCGTCCTCGGGATTGACCAGTTCGAACTCCCGGCCAGGGCGTATCGACAGTCCGAAACGGGCGAGCCGCGTCTCGATGACGGAAGGCCGGCCGATCAGGATCGGGCGCGCAAGCCCTTCCTCGATAGCGACCTGCGCCGCGCGCAGCACCCGCTCGTCCTCGCCTTCGGCATATACGACCCGCTTCGGCGCGACCTTCGCCTGGGCGAAAACCGGCTTCATGATGAAACCCGAGCGGAAGACGAAACCGTTGAGCCGTTCCTGGTATTGCGCGAAATCCGCGATCGGCCGCGTCGCGACGCCGGAATCCATCGCCGCCCGCGCGACCGCCGGCGCGATGCGCAGGATCAGGCGCGGATCGAACGGATTGGGGATCAATGAGCCGCCGCCGAAGCTGCGGACTTCGCCGCCGGCGGCCCGCTCCACCACATCGGAGGGCGCCTCGCGCGCGAGCGCCGCGATCGCGCGGATCGCCGCAAGCTTCATCTCCTCGTTGATCGTCGTCGCACCGACATCGAGCGCGCCGCGGAAGATGAAAGGAAAGCACAGGACATTGTTGACCTGATTGGGATAATCCGAGCGCCCGGTGCAGATCATCGCATCGGGCCGTGCCGCCAGCGCTTCCTCCGGCAGGATTTCGGGCGTCGGATTGGCGAGCGCCATGATCAGCGGCTTGTCCGCCATCCGCTTCGCCATATCCGGCCTGAGCACGCCCGACGCCGACAGGCCGAGGAAAACGTCGGCGCCGTCGATCACCTCGTCGAGGGTGCGCTTGTCGGTGTCCTGCGCGTACACGCCCTTCCATTGATCCATCAGCGTCTGGCGGTCGCGATAGACGACACCCTCGATATCCGTGACCCAGATGTTCTCGCGCTTCATGCCCAGCGCGACAAGCTGATTGAGGCAGGCGATGGCGGCCGCGCCCGCCCCCGAGGTCACCAGCTTGATCCGGTCCAGCTGCTTGCCGGCGAGATGCATCGCATTCTCGACCGCGGCGGCGACGATGATCGCGGTGCCGTGCTGATCGTCGTGAAACACCGGGATCTTCATGCGGTCGCGCAGCGCGGCCTCGACGACGAAGCACTCCGGCGCCTTGATGTCCTCGAGATTGACGCCGCCGAAGGTCGGCTCCAGCGCCGCGACCACTTCGATGAGCCGTTCCGGATCGCGGGCATCGACCTCGATGTCGAAGACGTCGATGCCGGCAAACTTCTTGAACAGGACGGCCTTGCCTTCCATGACCGGCTTGCTGGCGAGCGGGCCGATGGCACCGAGCCCGAGGACGGCCGTGCCGTTGGAGACGACCGCGACCAGATTGGCGCGCGCGGTCATTTCCGCGGCCGCCGACGGATCGGCGACGATCGCTTCGCAGGCGGCGGCGACACCGGGGGAATAGGCGAGCGCAAGGTCGCGCTGGTTGCCGAGCGGCTTGGTCGCGACCACCTCGAGCTTTCCGGGACGCGGCAGGCGGTGGTAGATCAACGCGCCGGAGCGCAGATCGTCGGTGGGATTCGAGGGCACAGGCTACTCCGCGGCACAACTGCGGGAATCGTTAGCGCAATCTAGCCCAAAGCGGCAGGAAGATCGGTAAAATCCCACGTAGATTTTTGCGGGTGGCGAGCGCGTCAGGCCTTTTCGAACCGCACGTCAAGCCCGTAGCGTTCGACGAATTTCCACCCGAAGGTTGCCATCAGTTCGGTGACGACGCCCGCTGCACGGTCTCCGTGGCTCTCGATCTGTGCGAAGCCGCCGTTGCGCGTCAAAAGCCTGGCCGCTCCGGCAAGGACCTCGATCTCGTATCCTTCCACATCGATCTTCACGACCAGGTTGCCGCCATCCAGATCGACAAGTTCGTCCAACGCAACGATCGGGACCTCATAGGCATCGGATGCAGGCTCGGCGCCGATACGCGATACGCCGCGGTTGGCCGGGCCGCCAGGCAACAGCCTTGCGGTTCCCGCTTTCGCGCCGGCGCCGGCTTCATGCAGTTCCACGATCCCGCCCAGCCGGTTGAGTGTCACATTGGCCGACAGGCGGGAGAAATTCTCGCGGTCGGGCTCAAGCGCGAGGATACGCGGCACCGATTTGTGACGGCCGAGCACGCAGGAATAAAGACCGAGGTTGGCGCCGACATCGATGAACAGCGCCGGCTTCAGCCGTTTGCAGGCATCCAGCATCAGCTTGAGCTCGCGCCACTCGAACCGATTGAGCGCGATTTCGTAACCGACCTCGTCATCCAGATTGACGACGAATTCCGCCCCGAAATAGCGGCAGCGTACAGGCCGGCCCGCGCCCGGAGCACGCTTGCGCCCATACCAGCGCTTGCGCAAGGAGGTGCGAAACTTCTCGGCGAACGGGCGACGATGCGAAAGCGAGAGGCCTCCTTTCCGAGCTACGATCGACAACGGCATCGCCATGGAAATGTCCCCGGGCTCAGGCGGTTACGGGCCTTCAGCACAATTACACGAGGCAACCCCACCGCGCCGCCGAAGCACCGCAGCTTAGCCCTTCGCCGGCAGGTTCAGCCGCAGGTGCAATTCGCGCAACTGCTTCGGCGTGGCTTCGGAAGGCGCGCCCATCAGCAGGTCTTCGGCGCGCTGGTTCATCGGGAACAGCACCACCTCGCGCAAATTCTCCTCGCCGCACAGCAGCATGACGATGCGATCCACACCCGGCGCGATGCCGCCGTGGGGCGGCGCGCCGAGGGAAAGCGCGCGCAGCATGCCGCCGAACTTCGCCTCCAGCACGTCTTCGCCGTAACCGGCGATGGCGAATGCCTTCTTCATCACGTCGGGTCGATGGTTGCGGATCGCGCCCGAAGAAAGCTCCACGCCGTTGCAGACGATGTCGTACTGGAACGCCTTGAGCGCGAGCAGCCGCGCCTCATCCTTCGGGTCCATGGCGAGGAACTCGTCGACCGGGATGTTCGGCATCGAGAACGGGTTGTGGGAGAAGTCGATCTTCTTCTCCTCCTCGTTCCATTCGTACATCGGGAAGTCGACGATCCAGCATAATTCGAACTTGTTGGAATCGATCAGGTTGAGCTCCTGGCCGACCCGGGTACGCGCGGGACCCGCGAACTTCACGAAATCCTTCGGCTTGCCGGCGACGAAGAACACCGCGTCGCCGACATCGAGGCCGAGCTGCTTGCGGATCGCATCCGTGCGCTCGACACCGATGTTCTTGGCGAGCGGGCCGGCGCCGCCCTCCTCGCCTTCGCGCCAGAAGATGTAGCCGAGGCCCGGCTGCCCCTCGCCCTGCGCCCACGAGTTCATGCGGTCGCAGAACGCGCGGTTGCCGCCCTTCGGCGCCGGGATCGCCCACACCGCCGTGTCGGCGCCTTCGAGAATCTTCGCGAAAATCTTGAAGCCCGAGCCGCGAAAGTGCTCGGACACGTCCTGCATCTCGATCGGGTTGCGCAGGTCCGGCTTGTCGGAGCCGTACTTGCGCAGGGCGTCGGCATAGGCGATGCGCGGAAACGTCTTGGTCACGCTTTTGCCGTCGCCGAATTCCTCGAACACGCCGCGCAACACCGGCTCGACCGCGTTGAACACGTCTTCCTGCGTCACGAAGCTCATCTCGATATCGAGCTGATAGAACTCGCCCGGCGAACGGTCGGCGCGCGCATCCTCGTCGCGGAAGCATGGGGCGATCTGGAAGTAGCGGTCGAACCCGGAGATCATGATGAGCTGCTTGAACTGCTGCGGGGCCTGCGGCAGCGCGTAGAACTTGCCCGGATGGATGCGCGAGGGCACCAGATAGTCGCGCGCGCCCTCCGGCGAGGAAGCCGTCAGGATCGGCGTCTGGAATTCGAAGAAGCCCTGCTCCTTCATCCGCCGGCGCAGGCTGTCGATGATCCGGCCGCGCTTGACGATGTTGTTGTGCAGCCGCTCGCGGCGCAGATCGAGAAAGCGATACTTGAGGCGTGTCTCCTCGGGGTATTCCTGATCGCCGAACACCGGCAGCGGCAGGTCGCCGGCCGCGCCCAGTACCTCGATTTCGTTGACATAGATTTCGACCGCGCCGGTCGGCAGTTCCGGATTGTCAGTGCCTTCCGGCCGCCTGCGCACCTTCCCGTCCATGCGCACGACCCATTCCGAGCGCAGCGTCTCGGCCATCTGGAAGGCCGGCGAGTCAGGGTCCACCACGCATTGCACCATGCCGTAGTGATCGCGCAGGTCGATGAACAGCACGCCACCGTGATCGCGGATCCGATGGCACCAGCCGGAAACGCGGACGGCCTGGCCGATGTCGCTGTCGCGCAGCGCGCCACAGGTATGGGAGCGATAACGGTGCATGATGCGTCTGATTCTTGCGGTCTTTGTGTTTGAAATTGCGCGCGAAAAGCGCACGCAGGGTCGGCTTTGTCAAGGATCGCGCCCACCTTCGGCCCGGCGTGTACCAAGACCTTGCCCTCGACAGGCCGGTGCCGAAATGCACACTTTGCTTTCAACCACTTAGCCAGATTCAGGCCAGCCCGCCCATGCCCGAGACCATGACCGCCGCCGAGGCGACCGTCGCCACGCTCATCGCCCACGGCATCGACACGATGTATGCCCTGCCCGGCGTCCATAACGACCACCTGTTCGACGCCCTGTTCAAGGTCTCCGACCGCATCCGGACCGTGCACAGCCGGCACGAGCAGGGTGCGGCCTATATGGCGCTCGGCGCGGCGCTGGCGACCAACCGGCCCCAGCCCTATGCCGTCGTTCCCGGCCCCGGCCTGCTCAATACCGGCGCGGCGCTGCTGACCGCCTATGCCATGAACGCACCGGTGCTGGCGCTGTTCGGCCAGATCCCGAACCACGCCATCGGCAAGGGTATCGGCTACCTGCACGAGGTCCGCGATCAGGCCGGCATCATTTCCCGGCTGGTCGATTTCTCCGCCCGCATCGGCGGCCCGGAGGTCGCCTCGCGATATGCCGCGGAGGCATTGCGCGCGCTCTACAGCGGACGCCCCGGCCCAGCCGCGCTCGAATGCGCCATCGACATGTGGGGCCGCAGCGCGCCCGTCACGCTGACGAAGCCGCTCCCGATACCCGAAACCGCGATCGACGAGGACGCGGTGCGGACGGCGGCGAAGCTGCTCGCCAACGCCAAGCGCCCGATGATCGTGTGCGGCGGCGGCGCGCAGGACTGCGCGGCTGAAGTCACGCTGCTTTCCGGCATGCTGCAGGCTCCCGTCCTCGCCTATCGCCGCGGGCGCGGCGTGCTGGACGGCCGCAGTCCGTTCGCGGTGACGCTGCCGCTCGGCCGCGAACTGTGGGGCGAAGCGGACGTCGCCATCGGCATCGGCACCCACCTCAATATCCAGAAGCTCGAATGGGGCGTGGACGACGACCTCAAGGTGATCCGGATCGACGCCGACATCGAGGAACTCCCGCGCGCCATCGATCCGGCGGTCGCCCTCGCCGGCAATGCGCGCCCGATCCTGCGGCGCCTCGTGGACGAAGTGGCAAAGCTCAACCGCAAGCGCGCCTCGCGCCAGGACGAGATGGAGGCACGGCAGGCGAAATGGCGCCAGCGATTCGAGAAGATCGCGCCCCAGGCCGGCTGGCTCGAGGCCATTCGGGCCGAACTGCCGGAAGACGGCATCCTCGTCGACGAAGTCACGCAGATGGGCTTCGCCGCCCGCCTGATGTTCCCATTCTACAAGCCCCGCACGTTCCTCTCGCCGGGATACCAGGACAACCTCGGCTGGGGATTCGCTACCGCGCTCGGCGCGGCCGACGCGCGGCGCGACGTGCCCGTCGTGGCGATTTCCGGGGACGGCGGCTTCATGTTCACCGCGAACGAAATGGCCACCGCGGTCCGCCACCGCATTCCCATGACCGCGATCGTGTTCGCCGACGGCGCGTTCGGCAACGTGCGGCGCATCCAGGAAGAGCGCTACGGCAATCGCGTCATTGCCAGCGACCTCGCCAATCCCGATTTTGTCAAATTCGCAGATAGTTTCGGCGCCGCCGCCGAGCGCGTGCGTTCGCCCGAGGAACTGCGCGCGGCGCTGCGCCGCTCGATGGCGCGGCGCGACGGCCCAACCTTGATCGAAGTACCGGTCGGCCCAATGCCCTCCCCGTGGGAATTCATCCAGATGCCGAAAATCCGCGGAGCCGGCGCGCGCCCGGCGTGAGAGAGGCGCGACAAGCCCGACGTTTTCCGCTAAAACCGCGCCGATGAAACTGATTACGACGACCGACGCGCTGGCTGATGCCTGTGCGCGTTTCGCTGCGCAGCCCTTCGTTACCGTCGATACGGAATTCCTGCGCGAGACGACCTATTATCCGCTGCTGTGCGTGGCGCAGATCGCCAGCACGGACGAAGCGGTGGTGATCGATACGCTCGCGGAGGGGATCGATCTCGGTCCGCTTTTCGGCCTGATGGCGAACGAGCGCGTGCTCAAGGTATTCCACGCGGCGCGGCAGGACATCGAGATCGTCTGGCACCTGGCCAATCTCATCCCCCACCCGATCTTCGATACCCAGGTGGCGGCGATGGTGCTGGGCTATGGCGATTCGATCTCCTACGACCAGCTTGTCCAGCGCATCACCGGCGACCCGATCGACAAGTCGAACCGCTTCACCGACTGGTCA
>Ga0182744_1002337_pt1 | contig 15630 bp, 9 predicted proteins | sample eDN3rd30CKraftMG_FD_128525 | JGI IMG/M metagenome (GOLD analysis project Ga0182744, IMG submission 128525) | Enriched Miracle-Growth compost microbial communities from Emeryville, California, USA - eDNA 3rd pass 30_C Kraft MG (version 2) (version 2) ...
AGTTACCGGATGGGGGCGGGGCCCGTTGATTCGCGCACAACAAGCGGTGCGGGAACGAACGGGAGTTCGAGCATCGGCTCATCATGCAGCATGGCTAGGAGCGCCAGGATCTTGTTGCGCCCGTCGTCTTCGAAGTTCACGTGCAGGGTGGTCAGCGGGGGAGAACTGAACGCCACATCTGGCATGTCATCGATGCCGGTGACGCTCATGTCCTGCGGCACGCTTAGCCCGCGCACGTTCAGCGCTCGGATTGCACCGAGCGCCATGCGGTCGTTGGCTGACACGATGGCTGTGAAGTCCAGTTCCTCGCCCAGTCCCGCAATGGCGTTGAAACCCGATTCCGCGGTCCAGTCGCCGTAGACCACACCGGCGGATTCGAGTCCGCGTTCCGCTACGGCCTGGTTGAAGGCGTTCACGCGCCGCCGCGCCGCAGGCCAGGTAGCTGGCCCTGCCACGTGCAGCAACCGCTTGTGTCCCAACTCGGCCAGGTGATCGATGATGAACGGCACGCCCGCGGCCGGAACGTCGGGGATGAGCTCATCGCGTTCTTGCGCGTCAACGTCACTCATCATGAGGGGGATGGGGAGGTCCGCGGAGCGCAGGGCGCGGTCCATCTGGTCGGTGTAATCCAAAGAGAGCAGCGCATCGAGGTGCTGGTGCCGAATGGACTCGAGAACCGCCGCGATTTCCTCGGCGTCCCCGGTGTCGAGCGCGATGGTGTCCAGCACATACCCGGCCTCGCGTGCGGCACGAATCGCGCCCTTGACGGTGCGGGCTGGGCCGGGATCGTCGATTTCGAGGATGAACGCACCGATGGTGTTGGTCTTGCCCGTCTTGAGGGATTGCGCGGTCTTGTTGGGCCGGTAGTTGAGCTCCGTGATGGCTGCGTCGATGCGTTCGCGCGCGGGCTTCTTTACGGAGGTGTCGCCTTTAAGGAATCGGGCAACGGTTTGGTGGGAGACCCCTGCCAGCGCGGCAACGTCGCGAATGGTGGCGGCCCGTTCGCTTGGGGGACTGGGGGTGAAAAACGACGTCTTGTATACCCGCGTCGATGCGGTTTCCTCTAGCACGCCTTACCTCTTTTCCTGCGCCAACCCGGCTTCACAGTGGCCGTAGATGCTGGTTATTCGGGCTTTCTGGGGCTTTCCTGAAGGTTTCTTCTTCACAGAATGCTACCCCGAAACTTCTCCAAAAATACCTCTTGACAGACAGAAAGTGAACGGTCACAATTTTCAATACGGCAGGAAAGTGAACGGTCACATTCTGTCGGGCACGCGTCTAACGAAGGAGATAGACCCAGCATGCAGCAGCACAACCAGGCACCCCCGTTGTCTTCGGACCTGCCTGTGAACCAGCGTTCTGGCCGGCCCGCGCCGCAGGCTAAAAGCGAACCTGTAGACCTCCCTTCGGGCTTGCTCTACGGTGTGGCTTACTACCCCGAGTACCACGTTGCGGATCGGCACATCGAAGACCTCGATCTCATGGTCAAGGCCAACCTCAACGTCATCCGCGTGGGTGAGTCGGTGTGGTCCACGTGGGAGCCTCGCAACGGCGAGTTCAACCTCGAATGGCTTGCGCCAGTTCTCGACGCGGCACATGAGCGCGGCATCAAGGTCATCCTGGGAACGCCCACCTATGCTGCTCCACCGTGGCTGCAGACGGCCTACCCGGAGATCGCGGTGGACCGCAAGACCGGTCAGCCTGCGCTGTGGGGTTCGCGCCAGGAGATCGACTACTCTCACCCGGCCTTCCGCTTCCACGCAGAGCGCGTTATTCGCGCAATCTTGAACCGGTACGCGCAGCACCCCGCGATCATCGGCTTCCAGGTGGATAACGAGCCCGGCCTCGAACTCATCCACAATCACGGCACCTTCACCGAGTTTGTGAAGCGCCTTAAGGCCAAGTTCGGCACCACCGACAATCTGAACAAGCAGTGGGGCCTGACCTACTGGTCCCACCGCATCGACGACTGGTCCGAGCTGTGGCGCCCGGACGGCAACTCCGTCCCGCAGTACGATCTGGCGTGGCGCCGCTACCAGGCGGATGTCACCAACGAGTTCATCGAGTGGCAGGCGGGCCTCGTGGCCGAGTATCGCCGCCCCGAGCAGTTTGTCACCACCTGCCTGCAGTACCCACGCCTCGGCCTTGACGACGAGAAGTTGGGTCGCGTCCTCGACGTCACCGCGGGCAATCCCTACTACGGCATGCAGGACCACTTGGAGCGCGGCACCGAGCTGGCCCAGCCTAACGGCTGGACCACCACGGGCGTTGCCGGCTTGTTCCGCCAGGCGGACCGCATCTTCTCTTCGCGCCAGGCGCGCTACCTCATTACGGAGACGAACGCGCAGGCCATCGGCGATTCCTTCATGAATTACCCGCCATACCCGGGCCAGCTCAAGCAGTCTGCCTACGCGTTCATTTCGCGTGGCGCGGCCATGATCGAGTACTGGCACTGGCACACCCTGCCCTATGGCACGGAAACGTACTGGGGCGGCGTGCTTCCGCACAGCCTTAAGCCGGGCCGCGTCTATAACGAGGTTGCGGAGATCGGCGGCGAACTCGCTCGCCTGGGCGGCGCGCTCGACGGCTTCGAGCCCGACGCCGATGTCGCGATCATCTGGTCCGCGCCCAGCCGCTTTGCCATGCAGTACATGGCGCCGCTGGCCGTGGACGGCCGCGCGGACGGCGAGTCCTACGAGAAGATCGTGGACTCCTTCCACCGCGGAGTCATCGATTCGGGCCGCCAGGCTCGCATCATCCACGCGAGCCAGGCTCTGGATTTGGGTGCGGAAGTGCTGGTGGCTAAGTTCCCGGTTCTGGTTGCGGCAGCGCACTACATTATTTCCGACGATGACCTCGCCCTCCTGCGCACGTATGTGTCACTGGGTGGTCACCTTATTCTCGGTCCGCGCACGGCCTATGCGGATGAGGAAGCTCGCGTCCGCATCGCGGTAGCACCAGAAGGCCTGAGCGAAGACGCGGGTGCGTGGTACGAGGAATTCTCCAACCTTGACGAGCCAGTCACCGTGACGGCCACCGGCCCGGAACTGAACCTTGGCCCTGACGCAGCAGGATCACGCTGGATCGACGGCCTACAAACCAACGGTGCCCAGGTGCTCGCCACCTACAACCACCCACGGTTTGGTGACTTCCCGGCCGTGACCACAAACGCCTCCGGCAAGGGCCGAGTCACGGTCGTCGGCACCGTGCCCACCCCGGCGCTCGCCACCGCAGTCATGGACTGGGCCGCACCACGCGCCGCAGACCAGCTGCTGGAAGGTGAGGTGCCTACGGCAGTGACCGTATCGTCGGGAAGCATGCCAGACGGCACCCGCGCATTCTTCATCTTCAACTGGAGCTGGGATGAACAAAAGGTTGCGTTAGCAACCAACGCACACGAACCAGCCACGGGCTCACACCACGCGCAGGGCGGCGCACTGAGCTTGGCAGCCTGGGGCTGCCGCGTCCTCATCGCACAGGCCACACCAAACAAGGTCACACCAAACAAGGCGACACCAACCGGGGAGGACGCATGAGCGCCACCGCAGCTGGCAGCGCAGCCGGCTCCGTCACCAACCGCGCCGCGAAACGCGCGCGCCCCAGCGAACCTAACGCAATCCGCAAACAAAAGCGGAGCTGGGGCGGCTGGATTTTCACCGCACCATTCGCAATCGTGTTCGTTCTCGTGTTCATCACACCACTGCTCTATGCCGCCTACCTCAGCCTCTTCCAAACCAGGCTGATTGGCGGAACGGTCTTTGTGGGACTCGACAACTACGTCAACCTCCTGCAAGACCCGGCGTTCTGGGAAGGCTTCAGGCGCGTACTGCTCCTGCTGCTCATCCAAGTGCCCATCATGCTGGGACTATCCATGATCGCGGCGCTCGCCATCGACTCGGCACGGCTCTATATGACCGGCGTATTTAGGATCATCATCTTCCTGCCGTACGCCATCCCCGGCGTCGTTGCCATCCTCATGTGGGGATTCCTGTACTCCAACAACTTTGGACTCGCGGCCTCCATCAACGAATGGATAGGACACAACGTAGTCTTACCATTCTCACCGCAGTGGATCATGGTCTCCCTAGGCAACATCGTGACCTGGCAGTTCGTGGGCTACAACATGCTCATCTTCTACTCGGCACTCAAAACCATCCCCACCGACCTCTACGAAGCAGCCGAAATTGACGGCGCACGCGGCTGGCAAGTCACCCGAGCAATCAAACTGCCCGCACTGCGCGGCTCCATCGTGATCGCAACCGTCTTCTCCATCATCGGAAGCTTCCAACACTTCACCGAACCAAGCATCCTGCAACCACTCGCACAGGGCACCATCACCAGCTCGTTCACCCCGAACCTGTACGCCTACACCCTGGCGTTCCAAGGACGGCAATTCAACTACTCGGCAACCGTAGCCATCGTCATGGGCATCATCACCGCGATCATCGCGTACGTTGTCCAGCTCCGCGGCACGCGAAAGGAGGACCGCTGATGTCCACCGCAACAGCCCCACGGACCATCAACCCCAAGGTTCGCAAGCCTCGGGCAGCCAAGGAAGCCAAACCCTTCTCGGTACTCGAACCAAAGAAGTCAGCCACCCGCACCATCCTCATGGTGGTGTTCCTGGTCTACTCACTGCTGCCCATAGCCTGGCTGCTCATCTCCGCAACAAAAACCCAGCCAGACCTGTTCGCCACCTTCGGATTCTCCTTTGGCAACACGTTCTCGCTGTGGGACAACATCACCGGCACACTCAGCTACAACGACGGCATCTTCCTACGCTGGTTCGGCAACACACTGCTATACGTGCTCCTCGGCGCAGGCGGCGCAACCATCCTCTCCGCACTTGCCGGATACGGATTAGCCAAATACCGCTTCCCAGGACGCAACGCATACTTTGCCGTAATCCTCGGAGCCATCGCAGTCCCCGGCACGGCGCTCGCAGTGCCAACGTTCCTGCTGTTCAGCCAACTCGGCCTGACCAACACTCCGTGGGCAGTGATCATCCCATCGCTGATCAGCCCCTTTGGCCTCTACCTCATGTGGGTGTTTGCCAACGAGGCCGTGCCCACGGAACTGCTCGAAGCAGCCCGCATCGACGGTGCCAGCGAGATGCGCACGTTCTTCTCCATCACCATAAAGCTGCTGGCTCCCGGAATCGTCACCGTTGCACTGTTCGCAATCGTGGCCACCTGGAACAACTACTTTCTCCCGCTGATCATGCTCACGGACCCCAAGTGGTTCCCGCTCACGATCGGCCTCAACCAGTGGAACTCACAAGCCCAGGGCGTGGGCGCAGACCCGATCTTCAACTTTGTGATCACAGGTTCGCTGCTCGCAATCATCCCGATCGTTGTGATCTTCCTCTTCCTCCAGCGCTACTGGCAGTCAGGTTTGGCCGCCGGAAGCGTCAAGCAGTAACTCGCATCAACCCAGCCACCGGGCCAACCCGGCCCGGTGGACTAACTACCCGACTCGTCGGAAATCAAAATGCCTGAATGACCGGCACAACCGCCGGTATGACCGGCATAACCGCCGGTATAACCGGCCGACCCGCCGGAACTCCGGCACCAGAGCCGGAACGACCCGGCCACCTCACATCGAAGGAGATATGAGAATGACACGCACAACCCGCTTTACCCGCTCGAAGGTGGTGGCGGCAGCACTTGCCCTCACCCTCATGGGATCGCTCGCAGCCTGCGGCTCCGACGACGGCGGCACCGGCAACGGATCCGGCTCTGGCGATGGCGAGGCCACCGCAGCCGGCCCCGCAATGTCAGACGACGAGATGAACGCCATCTTGGAAAAGGGCGGAAACCTGACCTGGTGGACCTGGGTGGGCTGGTCCGAAACCCAAGCCAAGGCCTTCACCGCAAAGTACCCCAACGTCAAGATTGACGTGGTCAACGCGGGAACCGGTGGCGAGGAATACACCCAGATCGAAAACGCACTGCAGGCCGGATCGGGCGCACCAGACATCGCGCAGATCGAGTACTACGCCATCCCGCAGTTCGCGCTGAGCGACGGCCTGCTTGACCTCAACAAGTACGGATTTGGCGAGCTCAAGAGCAAGTTCACCGATTCCACCTGGGCACAGGTAGCCCTCAACGACGGCGTGTACGGCCTGCCCCAGGACTCCGGCCCGATCATCATGATGTACAACGAGGAACTGTTCAAGGAGCACGGCGTTGACGTGCCAACCACCTGGGACGAGTACGTTGCCGCAGCAACCAAGTTCAAGCAGGACGACCCCAAGATCTACATGACCAACGAGGTTGGCGGGCCCGTGTCGCTGCCACTCGTGTGGGCATTTGGCGGCAACCCATTCCAGATCAACGGAACGGAAATCACCGTCAACACCCAGGACCAGGGCTCGGTGGACTGGGCAAACACCTGGAACAAGCTCATCCAGGCCGACTCGGTATCCGACATCGCAACGTGGAGCCCCGACTACTGGACCGCACTGGGCAACGGCAACATCGCCACCGTGCTCTCGGGTGCATGGATGCCGGGCATCTTTGAAAACTCCCTGCCCGACGCAGCCGGCAAGTGGCGCGTAGCTCCGCTGCCCACCATGGACGGCACGCCAATCACCGGCGAAAACGGCGGTTCCTCAATGGCCATCACCAGCCAGACCAAGAACCCAGAACTGTCCGCCGCGTTCCTCAAGTGGCTCACCACCGACCAGGAGTCGGTAGACCTGTTCCTCGAATCCGGCGGCTTCCCAGCAACCACCGCTGACCTGGGCAACGCCGAGTTCGCTGACAAGGTGTGGGACTACTACGGCGGCCAGCAGGTCAACCAGGTCTCGATCGAGGCTTCCAAGGCCGTCTCGCCTAACTGGGCATTCCTCCCATTCCAGATCTACGCCTACACCGTGTTCGGCGACACCGTTGGCCAGTCCTTTGTGAACAAGACCGACCTGAACGCCGGGCTCAAGGACTGGCAGGACAAGCTCGTGACGTTCGGTAACCAGCAGGGTTTCAGCGTCAACAAGTAACGCTGGTTTGATCTGTCAGCGCACCAATAGTGCAGGAAAAATTGCTGCAGATGCATCATTAATGATGTAGATACATCATTTTTTCACGACGATCTGGCCGGGCCGGTCCTAACGGTCACGTTCCGGCCAGGCAGGTCAGGCTGGCCGAGCAGACTGGGCCGGTCGATGCCGGTCGGTCCTCGAGGGCCCGGGAGGTTCGTGCGGGTTCCGCACAGCTTCCCGGGCCCTTTCGTTTTATTGCCATTTGCATTTACACTCCCTCGTTTTATTGCACTCCCGTTCCCCCGCGTCCTTGCAATCAATCGCGGTCAATCAGTTTTGGTGAAAGAAGGCGACGATGCCTCGTCAGATTTTTGTGTCCACCACCGGTTCCGATTCTGCTCCCGGCAGCGAAGAGCAGCCGCTGCGCACAATCAATTGCGCCGCTCAGCGCGCGCAGCCCGGCGACACCGTGGTGGTTCGCGCCGGCGAGTACCGCGAGTGGGTGCGGCCCGCCCGCGGCGGGATCGACGATTCCCGACGGATCACCTACCGCGCCGCCGAGGGCGAGCGCGTGGTGATCAAGGGCTCCGAGCCGGTGACCGGCTGGGTGCGGGTCGCTGACCCGGCCGTAGGGCCGTCCGCTGACCCGGCCACAGGGCCGGATATCAGCGGCACCGGCGATGATTCTGGCGCTCGCGCCAGCACCAATTCCAGCACCATCTGGCGAGCGGACGTGCCCAACTCCCTGTTCGGGGACTTCAATCCCTTTGCCGTGGAGCTGGCGGGTGACTGGCTGGTGGAACCTGACCCATATCGTCGGGAAATGGAGCCGCCGCTGCACCTGGGTGACGTTTTTTTGAATGGCCGGTCCTTCTATGAAGTCCCGCTTTACGACGATCTGGCGGGGCCCCAGCCCCGGCTCACCGCGGTCGATCGCTGGACTGGGGTCAGCGTTGCGGTGCCTGAGCCGGAGGCCAGCACCTACGTGTGGTACGCGGAGGTGGGGGACGAGGCCACGACGATTTGGGCGAACTTCCAGGGCGCCGATCCCAACGAGGAATTGGTGGAGATTAATGTGCGGCCGTCGGTGTTTTCGCCGGTGGTGCAGGGCGTGAACTATGTGACCGTGAGTGGGTTCGAGATGGCGCAGGGCGCACCGCAGTGGGCACCACCCACGGCCGCGCAGCAGGGTCTGATCTCGCCGGGCTGGGCCAAGGGCTGGATCATCGAGGATAATGCGATCTACTCGTCCAAGTGTTCCGGGATTTCGCTGGGCAAGGAGGCCTCCACCGGCAATAACTTTGCGCTGGAACGCGGCAACAAGCCGGGGTATCAGTACCAGGTGGAGACGGTCATGGCGGCGAGCCGGATCGGCTGGGACCGCGAACACGTGGGCTCGCACGTGGTGCGACACAACACGATCTTTGACTGCGGGCAGACGGGAATCGTGGGGCACTTGGGCTGCATCTTTTCCCGGATTGAGGATAATCACATCTACCGGATCGGACTCAAACGCGAGTACTTTGGCCACGAGATCGCGGGCATAAAACTGCACGCCGCAATAGATGCCGTACTGGAACACAACCGTATTCACGATTGCTCGCTGGGCGTGTGGCTCGACTGGCAGGCGCAAGGCACGCGGGTGAGCCGCAACGTGATGTACTCGAACAACCGTGACCTGTTTATCGAGGTCAGCCACGGTCCATACGTGGTGGACCACAACATGCTGGCTTCGCGTGCTTCGGTTGAGGTGGTGTGCCAGGGTGGCGCGTACGTGAACAACCTGATCGGCGGGAGCGTGCGGCTCGAGGCCGTGCTGGATCGTTCCACGCCGTATCACGTGCCGCACAGCACGCAGATCGTGGGGCTGGGCGTGGTGTCCGGCGGGGACGACCGCTGGATCGGCAACGTGTTCTTTGGTGGGGACCTGGACCGGGCGTATGTTGCGGGTGGCGCGCACCATGCTGCGGCTGCGTACGGCACGGTGGGATACGCCGGATACCCTTCTGATCTTGAGGAATACCTGAGCGGGATCGACCGCTCGGCTCCCGATCACCTCCAGTTCCACGATGTTCGCCAGCCCGTATATGCCGCCTCGAACGTGTACGTTGGCGGGGCGCAGCCCGTTAAGAGTGAGCGTGATGCTGTTGTTCTTGGTTTTGGTGCTGGCGGTTTAGGTTTGGGGGCTGGTTTTGGCGGCGGCGCCGGTGTGGGGTTGGCCGTGACTGAGGTTGAAGACGGCCGGGGCGTGGTGCTGGAACTTGGGGAATCGTCGGGAAGTAGTGCCGAGAATTCTGGGTTGCTGGGGCAGATCTTTGCCGAGCGCGTGGGCGTGGTGACGGGGGCGGACCTACCGCCCACCAGGCTGTCGGACGCGGCGTATGACGACGTGGACGGCGGCGTGCTGCGGCTTGACGTGGACCTGACCGGCGCGGTCAAGCAGGAAGGTAGAAAGTACCCGGCGGGGCCGTTCGCGCGACTGCCGGAAGGTGGCGCACCCATCCGTCTCTGGTGAAGTTGCCATCCACGTGTGGTAAAAAACTGTTCTTGACTTACCCCAATCGACATACAAGAAAAGTGCTGGTTTTCCAAGGTTTTTCCTTAGAAAAGCAGCACTTTTATTGCATCTCGATGTTGGGACGGGTGCGATGAAAGTCCGGCAAATCTACTGGCATTCTCGTCACTTCTGGCCAAATTCAGTGTGCTGTGATCCAAGAACCTGAAAGGAAAAACTATGGCTCGGGAGTATTATCATGCCCACTTAGCGATAACGACATAGGCGACCAGAAAAACGAGTAGGGGGAGTGAGAGGGAAAAGAAAATTACCGCGAGGCGCGCTGTGCGTCCCCAACTGATTAGTGCGAAGCGTATAGTCTTCCAGCCAGCGTTACTCAGTTTTGGCGCCGACAAGTGAGTCACCTTCTCCTCCATGCTTATCCAGACCTATTGAGAGATGTCCTTCCTCGGTTTTGCGAGGGGAGGGCTTTGCTTTATCTTTCGCTTTTGAAGTGTTCTTTTTCTCGTTCTCGCGAGAGTTCAACTCGGACTGTGCCTTCGCCTGCATCGCCATGCGGGAGGGTCGGCTGAACTCACCGGTCAATGCATAGTGCATCTGTGTAGTTTTGCCGGTCGCGGACAGCGGCGCATTGATCGATTCCCCTCGGACACTGAGTAACCCATAGTCACGGAGTTCCTTAACCCCAGACTGAACCGTGCGGGCTTTCAAACCGTACCAATCATCCATCCGGTTGTAAGTAAAACGGCATTCGTCTTGGTAACTAGTCTCTTTTGCCACCACCAGGAATACAGCGAGGGCAGGCAGACTTAACTTCGCGAACCACTCGTCACACCAGAATGAATCAGGGATAGTGAAGTAGGTGTGTAACCGATCAGTGCGACCTCCAGGCGCTGTATATTCGTCCTCGGTGTCTTCCCTGCGCGGCGTGACACGGACGAGGCGATCTGCACGTTCACGCTTTTCAATGAGCCCGAATTCTTCCAAGCGTGTCCATGCGCGGGAAAGAGTGGACGGTGACCACGTTAAGCCACCGGGTGCGGTGAGCGCGCGCGTCCAAACTCCAGCGGGTAATGGCTTTTCTTGCTTGTGGAGCCACGTCCAATTAGTGAGAAGAAGCATGTAGAGAAGCAACTCGCGGTGTTTTCGGCCCGAGACCATACGACTTAATGTGCTTGCTCGTGGTTTATCTTCGTCAGGAAGTTGAACTAACGTATTCCGAAATTGAGCGTACCCGCGCCCCGCGAGTTTCGTCATAAACGCACGGGTCTCTGCGGGAGAGGACCCGTCGGAGGCTGTTGTCGATCTGACGACTGATGTAGTTGGTGTCGTGTTCATGAAGCCATTAAAGCAGGTTTCACGGATTTCAATATTTCAGTCGGATGCAGGCCGCTTGTCGTTTCGTGCTAGACCATGCGACACCTTCTTGCGATACCTTTTTGCGACACTCGTAATGCAATAAAATGCGATACCTAGATATCTTGTAGCGGCCGAGATGCATCGCGGTGGGACGTGGTTCTCGCTGGCGGGGATCCGGTTTGTGATTTGAAGAAATTTGATCCGCCGCGAGACCGAGTCACGTGTAGTGCTTTACCACACCGGTACACGTATACGTTGTCATTCTGGTGTTCACCTCGTATGAGAACACTGCGCCAGCGCCAGCATCTCGATTCGAATCGCACCGTTGGTCATGCCTAATGAGTAGGGCTCCACCATCGAATCATCTGGATTTTACGATTGGAAGTGAGCAGTGACTGCGGCTGCTGCATCTCTCGGAACCGTATGTGACTATTTGGTTTGGTAGCGGAAAGTTCGCTTTCAGCGCGCCAAGTCGCAAAAACCCACACACACGTGTGGGTTTTCTGCGTTATGGCAGGACACAGGTCTTAGTGGAGTGGGAGTAGGCTCTTGACTGCTTGCACGCCTAAGAATCTCGGCAAATCCGCAACTGAATCGCGCCGAGACGGATAAATCCCCAGTTGGGATGGGGTGCGGTGCTCCTAGAGAGTTAGTTCAAAATCTGATGGAATCGTCTCCAACTCATCCCGTACTTAACAGGAACTGACAAGAAGATCCCAGCTCGTTGTCTGTATATTGCGTGGTCTGCTTGGTTTGTCACAGGGGACTAGTATCCTGTTGATTACGTGGCAGGAACCAAAGAAGTCTGCACGTGAACACGCAATTTTAACTTTGAACCACGGGAGGTCTGCCGCGTGCCGGATTCACCATTGCGCAGCCCCGTCGATGTTCAGATCGGCCAGAGGATTCGCGGCCTGGTCCCAAACCGAATCGCAACTGTGAAAGCGATCGATGTGTTGGGCGCCGATCTGCTTGAGGTGTTCTATCGTGACGAGACCGGCACTAGCGGTACCAGAATGGTCACGCCGGCAGAGATTGCGACGTTCGAGATCGTTTCTGAGTTGGACACCGCACCTGCTTTTGACGGTGATCCAGATGAGTTCCGGCTAGCTTCTGAAGCGCTCCGCATCAAGTACGCGGCACTGTATGATCCGATGGCCGCAATCAACAGTTCGGATGTGGATCCTCTTCCCCACCAAATACGTGCTGTCTATGAGGAGTTGCTTCCGCGTATCCCGTTGCGCTTCTTGCTTGCTGATGATCCGGGTGCAGGTAAGACCATCATGGCGGGGCTTTACCTGAAGGAACTCATTCTGCGATCCGACTGTGAGCGCGCGATTATAGTTGCGCCTGGTGGTTTGGTTGAGCAGTGGCGCGAGGAACTGTCGCAGAAGTTTGACTTGAAGTTTGAACTTTTCACTCGAGAAATGGTTGATGAGGCCGAGGGACGCAACGTTTTTGCAGAGCACCCATATCTGATTGTCCGGATGGATCAGGTCTCTCGGAGCGAAGATCTCATGGAGCAACTTGAGAGTGTCTCCTGGGACGTTGCAATTGTTGATGAAGCACACAGAATGTCAGCCCACTATTCAAACTGGGCTGGTGAAGTTACTGAAACTAAGCGCTTTAAGCTAGGACGTCTACTCTCTCAGACAGCGCACAACTACCTCCTTATGACTGCGACACCGCATGCAGGCAAGGAGGAAGACTTCCAACTCTTCATGTCTTTGCTTGACCCAGATCGGTTTGAAGGTAAGTATCGGCAAGGTGTTCACCGCACGGACACTAAGGGTTTGATGCGGCGAATGGTTAAGGAAGATCTGCTCAAATTTGATGGATCACCACTCTTTCCAGAGCGCCGCGCCTACACAGTCAAGTATGAGTTGAGCTCAGGGGAGCGGGACCTGTATGAGCAGGTCACCGAGTATGTAAGGACTGAGATGGGCCGCGCGGAACGTATCGCTCAGGCGGGTGATAAGAAGCGCGGAAATAACGTTGGATTTGCTTTGACGGTACTTCAACGTCGCTTGGCGTCAAGTCCGGAAGCTATCTTGCGGTCGCTTGAAAGGCGTCAGCTGCGCCTTGAAGGTCGACTGCGGGAGATGGAACGCGTGCAAACGGTGTACCGAACCCCAATTCTAGCGGGGGGGGGGGACTCATCTGGGTACCTTTCCACAGAGCTCGATGATCTGCCTTCGTTCCAGCTTGATGAGCTAGACGATCTAGACGAGGACCTCACTGACGCTGAGCGCTCGAAGTTTGAGGAACATGTTGATGAGGTTGTTGACCTTGCAACTGCTGCTCAGACTATTCCTGAATTGCGGGCAGAGATCGCGATTCTTGAGGATCTTATCCGTACTGCTCGGCGAGTGCGGCACCAAGGCGAAGACAAGAAGTGGGTGCAACTGCGCACCATTCTTGATGAGCAGTTGCTCCGCAATAATGCGACCGGTGAAGCGCGAAAGATAATTGTTTTCACCGAGCACAAAGACACACTGAACTACCTTCAACAGAAGATCTCTGCGCAGTTTGGACGTGCCGATTCGGTCATCACTATTCACGGTGGAACCAAACGTGAAGACCGCAAGAAGGCTAGAGAGCAATTTACCCACGATCCTGATGCTGCGGTTCTTCTGGCCACCGATGCTGCAGGTGAGGGCCTTAATTTGCAGCGAGCTCACCTTATGGTGAACTACGATCTGCCATGGAATCCAAATAGGCTAGAGCAGCGTTTCGGTCGCATCCACCGTATCGGTCAACGTGAGGTTTGCCACCTCTGGAACATGGTTGCACTCGACACCCGTGAGGGCGATGTTTTTGATCGTCTGCTTACCAAGATTGCTCAGATGGAGCAGGCCTATAACGGCAGCCTTTTTAATGTTCTTGGAGAGTCGGGTGCTTTCCAAGAACGTTCGTTGCGCGATCTGTTGCTTGAGGCTATCCGATACGGCGATCAGCCTGAAATTAAGCAGAGGCTTGATCAAATCATTGATTCGAGCGTTTCAGATGGGCTTGAGGAGCTTGTTGCGGAGCGCACTCTGCATCCTGAGATGTTCAGTGCCCTGAATATCGAGGAGATTCGTGAGCGCATGGAGCGCGCACGCGCGCGCAGGCTTCAACCAGGCTATATTGCCGCATTTTTTATTCCTGCGTTTGAGCGTTTAGGCGGTCAGATCCGCAAGCGTGAGCGTGGCCGCTACGAGATAACCCGGGTTCCTTCTCGGGTGATGGATGCGGCGCGCCAGATTAACCGGTGGGCTCCTGTCGCCGAGCAGTATGAGCGCGTGACATTTGATTTGAAGCTGGTGCACGCACCCAATCAGATCCCCGCGTCTTTGATCGCTCCAGGGCATCCACTGTTACACGCAGTAATCGAACTGATCATTGCTGATATGGGTGCGGCTCTTTCACGTGGGTCAGTGTTGGTTGACCGAAGGGCTGAGCAATCGGATGAGATTGCGCTGATGTACACGGTGGAGCAGAAGATTCATCGATCTGATTCACAACATGTTGTTTCGCATCATTTTGATTACGCGGTTCTTCGTCCGAGTGGACAGGTTGAGGTGGGTAGTGCGCCTCCGTATTTGGATTATTTTCCACCGAATGAGGATGAAGCGCAGTCTCTGAGAAAGTTCTTAGAATCTGCGTGGGTTACGCAGGATCATGAATCGGTAATTCGTGGTTCTGCGTTTCGTGATGGGTTGCAGCCGCGCCTTGCAGAGGTAAAGGCACGTATTGGTGCTGAGGCGGCACGTGTGCGTGCTCAGGTTGAGGATCGTCTGTTTGCTGAGATCAATCACTGGGATGGTGAGCATAACCGGCTGGCTGAACTCGAGCGTTCTGGCACGGTTGGTCGTATCCGTGCTGAGGCCGCGTTAGCTCGCGCTCGTGCACTGGACGCTCGGCTTGATCGCAGGCTCGCTGAGTTGGATGCTCTCACGGATTTGGTTGCGGATTCTCCAGTGGTGAGGGGACTGGCACTTGTGGTGCCAAGTCAATTGCTTTTCGACGATGTGGCTGGGTTGGAGCCACAGCCTGCGGTTGGTAGGGACGTAGTGGAGCGCCGTGCGGTGGACGCAGTACTCAGGGCAGAACGTGGGATCGGTAGATTCCCCGAGGAGATGCCGCACCTGAACCCCGGCTATGACGTCCGATCGAAGGCGCCGGACGGGCGTGAGTTCTTCATTGAGGTCAAGGGGCGGATCGAGGGCTCAGATACTTTCACGATCACTTCCAATGAGGTGTCTTTTGCCCAGACGCAGGGGGAGCGCCACCGTTTGGCATTGGTCATTGTGTCGCCGAACGGGCCTGAGCATGACCAGATCTGCTATGTCCATAACGCATTTGCGCATATGGAACCTTCCCTGACTACGCGCTCTTTCAACGAGGAACTTAGGAGTTATTGGGATAGGGGCGGACCGCCGTCATGAGATGACTTCCTTGCTTTGCCGTTCATTTTCGTAATTATTTAAGGACTCCTTGTGACTGCTACACCTAAGAAAAAACTCATTGAAACTTCGCTCCCACTTGAAGCGATCAACGCAGCTGCTTCCCGTGAGAAGTCGATTAGACACGGACACCCATCCACCCTGCACTTGTATTGGGCGCGCCGCCCTCTTGCGGCAGCGCGCGCGGTGCTCTTTGCGCAGTTAGTTGATGACCCAGCTTCTCGTCCAGAAGAATTCCCAACGGTTGCTGAACAAGATATTGAGAGGCAGCGTCTTCACCAACTCATTGAGAAGCTGGTGGTGTGGGAGCACAGTAATGACGAGAC
>Ga0182744_1002338_pt1 | contig 15626 bp, 13 predicted proteins | sample eDN3rd30CKraftMG_FD_128525 | JGI IMG/M metagenome (GOLD analysis project Ga0182744, IMG submission 128525) | Enriched Miracle-Growth compost microbial communities from Emeryville, California, USA - eDNA 3rd pass 30_C Kraft MG (version 2) (version 2) ...
CCACTGAAAAACAAGTAATATTCTTATCAAAATACGCATGCAGTTCAGGCGATACAAATCCCATCTGCCTTTTAATATCCCAGATACTCTCACCCGTACCCCTTTTTTTCCCAAACAAATAGATTTCATTGGCATAGGCCCTTGGGTTATCACCATAAATAAGACTGAGCAAAGTGGATTTACCTGCGCCGTTGGGCCCTTTGAGCAGCCACCGTTCACCGGGATTTACTGTCCAGTTCAGCCGGTTAAAAATTAATTTATCCGCATAACCAATGTGCAGGTCCACCATTTTGATAATGGAGTCAAATGGATCGTTGTCTATTTGTGGTAATGCCAGACTTTCCAGATCATAGTGTTTAATGCAGGGTTGAAAACCCGGTTCATAGCCCGCTATCTCACCAAAATAAGTGGCTTTGCCCGCCTGCAATTCCAATACATGGGTGGCTACGTCCGGAAAATGGCTTTTTGCCCCTGACAGTATAATTAGCTGCACGCCGGTTGCGGCCAGTTTTGTCAGTTGCTGGTTTAAAACCGCTCTTGCCGCCACATCCAGTCCTACAAAGGGCTCGTCCAAGATGACAACCGGCGCAGGGCTTAAAAGCATTTTTACCAGTTGAAAACGCTTATGTTCTCCACTGGAAAGTGTAAGTAAAGTTTTATCTGCCAGGTAACCGATATTAAAATCAGCCAGGTGCCCTTTGATAAAGGCCTGGTTTTCCGCTTTACGGCCAGCGGGATGACTGCCGGATCCATCCATTACCTGTAAGAGCTCCTCCATAACACTGTAGGCATCTTCGTTATCCAGGCTGTTATAGCGCTGCTGGTAATAACCGTCTACGGTATTGCTCCGGTTTTTTACCACGTAGCGCTGGTCCACCATCTGCACGTTTTTTCCACCCATTTGCGCTGGGGTCCGTTGCATTGAAGGGTTGATTTCCATTCGACCGGTGGTAAAAAGTTTACCCGCAAGCGCCAGGCCGAGCGTGGTCTTGCCCGATCCGGAGGGGCCGGTAATCACCAGGTGCGATCCCCGGGGCAATTCAAAACTTAAGTCTTGCATACAAAAGCCCCCGGGCCTTGACAACCTGACATTGTCTAATATGATTGTCGGTGTATTCACGCTAATTTTTTCGCTTTAATTCTAAGTCTTCTATAATCCGCCCACCACTGACCATTGATAAAATGTGTCGGGCGCAATCTTTCTGCGGCCTTTTGGATCAGGTTTTCCACCTGGATGGCGTCCATCCCTTTAAATAAATACATGGCGAACATTTCCATCCAATTAGTCATACCGTCAAGGCCGGAAAGTTTTGTGGGCCTTTCAAAATAATGGACCAGCTCCACCTCAAAGCCTTATTTTTCCAATAGCGCCGTGTACTCAGCCACTGTCGGAAAATACCAACTTCCTGTATCGGCCATTTGACCACCTGTACCGGAAATTTCAAGTGTTGTTTTTATGGCCTGGATAATACCCGCTACATTTTTATGTCCGCCCATCTCCAGGACGAGGCGTCCTCCGGGTACCAGATGATGATAAATACACTTCAGGGCTGCCTCCGGTTCCAATATCCAATGCAAAGTCGCATTAGAAAAGACTGCGTCAAAGGTCTTTTGCAAGTCAAAATCTGTCAGATCAGCCACCTGAAAACTTATATCCGGGTAAGCAGTCCTGGCTTTTTCGATCATTTCAAAGGAACGGTCCACACCATGCACCCGGGCACCACGGCTGCTGATCTCAGCTGCCAGGCTGCCGGTCCCGCAACCTGCATCCAGTATGCTTTCGCCCTTGACTGGTTGCAACAGTCCGACCAGGTCCTGACCATAGTCAGAGACAAAATGATGACGCTCATCGTAAAGTGCCGCATTCCATTTGATCGTTTCCTGTTTCATTGAAGGATTAAGTAAATTGTGTGAATGATTTTTGCCTTAGCTTTTTATCTGAATTTTCTTTTCCATTATCCTTATACCCGTGCCTTTTCATAAGCGGTGATTTCTTCCCGCATATTGAGCAGATAATCAATATCATCAAAACCGTTCAGCAAACAGTCTTTTTTATAGTGATTGATTTCAAAATGCTCTTGCGCGCCTGTCGCTGCAATGGTAATGGTCTGATCAGCCACACTGACTTCGATTTCGGTTTTGGGATCTTTTTCTACCGCTGTAAAGATTTGCTGTAAAAACGCTTCAGATACAGTTACCGGTACCAAAAAATTATTCAGGGCATTATTTTTAAAAATATCCGCAAAAAAGCTGCTGACAACGACATCAAAACCATAGTCTTTGATGGCCCAGGCAGCATGTTCCCTGGAAGAGCCGCAACCAAAATTCTTGGCTGCTACCAGGATCTTACCGGAATAAACCGGATTGTTCAGCACAAAATCCTTTTTGGGGCAGGCGCGATCATTATTTTCGAAACGCCAGTCCCGGAAAAGATTTTCACCAAAACCTTCTCTGCTGGTCGCCTTCAAAAAGCGCGCAGGAATGATCTGATCGGTATCTACATTTTCCAGGTTCAAAGGGACCACCGTTGATTGTATAAGATTGATTGCTTTACTCATAACTGATAAATAAAAATTACATTTTTAAATTTTGAATGACTACATGAAGGGAACTAAGCATGCTTAGACGAGTTCCCTGACGTCGCATACCTTACCGGTAACGGCGGCGGCAGCGGCCATTAAAGGGCTTGCCAGCATGGTGCGGGCATTAGGCCCCTGACGGCCTTCAAAATTTCTATTGGATGTGGAGATACAATATTTACCGGCAGGGATCTTATCCTCATTCATTCCCAGGCAGGCACTGCAGCCCGGCTGGCGTAATTGAAAGCCGGCGTCCTCCAGGATCTTATCAATGCCTTCCTCTTTGGCCTGCGCTTCCACCTGTTTACTGCCCGGCACGACCCAGCAGGTCACGCCTTCGGCTTTTTGTTTGCCTTTCACGAAGGCTGCTACCTGGCGCAGGTCCTCAATACGGGAATTGGTACAGCTACCGATAAATACATAATCCACGGGATGTCCCATAATACTTTCTCCTGCCTTAAGGCCCATGTACTGAATGGACTTTTCAAATGCAGGCTGATCGCGTTGATTGATTTCACTGAGTTCAGGTACATGTCCAGTAACCCCGATCCCCATGCCCGGATTGGTCCCGTAGGTGATCATTGGTTCGATGTCCTCCGCCTTAAAATGATATTCTTTGTCAAACACGCTATCCTGATCGGAATAAAGCTGTTGCCACTGGGCCAGTTTTTTGTCCCAGTCGGCGCCCTGGGGCGCAAACTTGCGACCTTTTACATAATCAAATGTTGTCTGGTCGGGAGCAATCATACCACAACGGGCTCCCATTTCAATACTCATATTGCAAATGGTCATGCGGGCTTCCATACTGAGGGCGCGGATCGCACTGCCGGCAAATTCTACCGCATAACCGGTGGCGCCGCTGGCAGAAATCTGACTTAGAATATACAGTACGATATCCTTGGAGGTAACACCTTTACCCAGTTGGCCATCCACGGAAATACGCATCAATTTGGGTTTGCTTTGTAACAGGCACTGGGTGGCCAGTACCATTTCCACCTCACTGGTTCCTATGCCAAAGGCAATGGAACCAAAGGCCCCATGTGTACTGGTATGGCTGTCTCCGCACACATACGTGGAGCCAGGTTGGGTGATGCCCAGTTCCGGGCCGATGACATGGACAATGCCCTGAAAAGGATGCCCCAGTCCGTAAAGCTCAATACCGAATTTGGCACAATTATCTTTCAGGGTCTGTACCTGGATCCTGCTCAGCTCTTCCTTTATAGGCAGTTCCTGATGCAGGGTAGGGACGTTATGGTCTGCGGTAGCCACGACCTGCTGCGGCCGGAATACCGGCAGGCCTCTTTTTTCCAGGCCTTTAAAAGCCTGCGGGCTGGTAACTTCATGAATAAAATGCCGGTCAATATATAAAACAGAAGGACCATCCTTGATCTGTTTCACAACATGAGTATCCCAGATTTTATCAAATAATGTTTTCTTGCTCATATCACGGAATAAAAAATCTTAAAAATATTGAATAGAAAATGAATCGTTTTAAATGAACGCTTAAATACCGGCGGCCAGCTGTTGCAGGTCCTCATCTGTGACTTCCTTTTTCTCGTCGGCCACGGAAAGAAACCGCTCGTAAAGCACATCCACCTGGTCGCGGGTAAAATCATGTCCGAGTTTCTTAAAGCGGAAGGCAAGAGCACTTCTGCCACTTCTTGCGGTCAGCACAATTTTAGAAATATCCGCACCCACTTCCATTGGATCAATAATTTCATAGGTGGTCGCTTCCTTTAAAAAGCCATCCTGGTGGATGCCTGAGGAATGCGCAAATGCATTGTCTCCTACAATGGCTTTATTGGGCTGCACCGGCATGCGCATCGTATCAGAGACCTGTTTGCTCAATCCATGCAGGCGGGTGCTCTCAATACCTGTATATAATCCCAGTTCGGGATGTTTTTTAATGGCCATGGCCACTTCTTCCAAAGAAGTATTGCCTGCTCTCTCCCCGATGCCATTAATCGTACATTCTATCTGCCGTGCACCGGCGATTACGCCCGCCAGGGAATTGGCCGTAGCCAGTCCCAGGTCATTATGGCAATGGCAGGAAATGGTGGCCTTTTCAATACCTTTGACATTGTTGACCAGGTAAGCGATTTTCTCCGCATACTGGTGTGGCAGACAAAAACCGGTTGTATCCGGAATATTGACAACCGTCGCTCCAGCAGCGATCACCGCCTCAATTAACTGCGCCAAAAACACAATATCCGCCCTGCCTGCATCTTCTGCAAAAAATTCTACGTCCGGTACCAGGTTGCGGGCCAGTTTAACGGCGGCCGTTGCCCGCTCAATAATTTTTTCCCTTGTCGTGTTGAATTTGTATTTAATATGGTTATCTGAAGAACCGATCCCGGTATGGATACGCGGGCGTTTTGCAAATTTTAGGGCATCGGCAGCGACTTCAATGTCTTTTTGAACGGCCCTGGTAAGCCCACAAACGGTCACATCCTTGACGGCTTTAGCGATCTGCTCCACAGAATGAAAATCACCTGGGCTGGAGATCGGAAAACCGGCCTCAATAATGTCCACGCCCAATAGTTCCAGTTCAAGTGCCAGTTTTACTTTCTCTGTCGTATTGAGTTTGCAGCCAGGTACTTGTTCTCCGTCCCTGAGGGTCGTGTCAAAAATATCAATTTTGTGTTCAGCCATAATCTTAGCGTTATTTAAATTAATTTGTTTGTAATATGGTAATCATGTACTTTAAACAAACAAATGTAAGTTTTTGTGATCGTTTTTCTTTATTTTTCAAATGTATTTAGGCCTTTGTTGACAATCAAATCAAATTATCACTGAATCTACGGTGAAAAACGTAGCTTTGTAAGGCTTAAACCCACGAGTGTCAAGGGTTTGATAAATTGATAATTACTATGCCCAATCGAAGAAATGACGAGCTTTTTCAACTGGTTAAATCCCTGGAAAAGAGTGAAAAACGCCATTTTAAGCTTTTTATCAAGCGAAACTCCGGTGCGGAGGATTTGAAAATCGTTCAGCTTTTTGATGCTTTTGATAAGATGGAGGAATACGATGAAGCGGCGCTGCTGAAAAAAAACAAGTCCATCAAAAAGCAACAGCTCTCCAATTTGAAAGCGCATCTTTCCAGGCAGATACTGACCTCGCTAAGACTGCAAAAAGACGACAGCAACCTTGAAATGTGGCTCAATGAACAAATGGCCCACGCACGCATTCTTTACAGCAAGGGACTTTATTTCCAAAGCCTGAAAACCCTGGAGAAAATCAAGCAGCAGTCGGCCATGTACCACCAGCATGTGTCGCTTTTACTGGCCCTGGAGCTCTCTAAAAAAATAGAATTACTGCATGTTACCCGGTCCATGCAGGACCGTGCCGAACAACTCTCCGAGGCCGTCAACCAGGTCACCGCTAAAGTCACCGAGCAAAACCAGCTATCCAACCTGGCCTTACAGATGTATGGATGGTATATTAAGATGGGGCACGCCAGGGATCAGAAGGACGTACTGGCGGTGCAATTATTTTTTAAGACGAATTTACCTGAAACACAGGTAACACAACTGTCCTTTTATGCCAAAATGTATTATTACCAGGCACATAGCTGGTACCATTTTATCCTGCAGGATCTCAGATTGTTTTACCGTTATACCCAAAAATGGTTCGACCTTTTTATCAGAGAACCCGATATGCAGCAGATCGAACCGGTCTTGTTTGTCAAAGCCATGCATAACCTGCTGAGCGCGCATTTTGATACCAATAACCATGAAAAATTCGTGGAAGTGCTAAGAGTGTTCGAAAATTTTAGCCAGTCGCCCATTGCGCAAAGCAGTGTAAATATAAAAATACAGGTATTTATGTACCTGTATACCGCAGAGATCAACCGTCACTTCCTGGAAGGCACTTTTACAAAGGGTATTGAACTGATCCCCTTAATTGAAGAAAAATTAACCCAGTACAAAGCACACCTGGACACGCACCGCGTCCTGGTTTTCTATTATAAAATAGCCTGTCTTTACTTTGGCAGCGGTGATAACGGACGATGTATCGATTATCTGAATAAAATCATCCATCAGAAATCAGACCTCAGAACCGACCTACAATGCTATGCGCGGCTACTGCACCTGATCGCACACTATGAACTGGGCAATATGGATCTTTTGGAATATCTCTTAAAATCGGTCTACCGTTATATGGCCAATATGAAAAACATGAACGTAGTGGAAGACCAGGTATTTGCCTTCCTTAAACGGTCTTTTAAACTTTCACCGGGCCGTATGATTGCCGCTTTTAAGAACCTGAAGCAACAGCTCGATAAACTGGAGAAAAACTCGCTAGAAACAAGGTCCTTCATGTACCTGGATATCCAGGCCTGGCTGGACAGCAAAATCCGTGGCGTACCGGTGCAAAAAGTGTTGCGCGAGCGTTACCTGGGCCGCCAGCGGTCTGGAAAATCCAAATTAAAACAAATCGGAAAAGTTCCGGACAAGCCCTCCAGAAAGGGCGGGAGCGCCTAGAGAATTCATGTGGCATATGGCCAAGGGCATTAGCAGTTAACTGGGTCAGTTTAAGTCCGGTTAAATTTCCGGCCGTTAAAGGCGCTTTACGCGGTGATAGTGGATAAGAACCAGGATTTTAACAATTGAACATTATAAATAGGGGCATAATTTTAAACAAAACGGTTTTAGAAGTTCAGGAAACATCGCTTATTTTCTCCAATGGCCTCCATTCAGAGCCGTTTTTATCCACGTTTTATTCATTCAGGTAGCGATCTTTTTCCTGCAACAAAAAAAGTACAGTTCATTACATTTGTAATTTAAACTGTACTTTTTTTGTTGGTCGTAATCCGCGCTTGGCCAAAGGGCCAACGTAAAATCTCAATTAAAGATGGGCTTTAATTTTTTGTTCCAAAACGGATTTAGGAACCGCGCCGATTTGTTTGTCTACGACTTCGCCGTTTTTAATAAAAAGGATAGCCGGTATGGAAGTAATACCATATTTAACGCTGACATCCGGATTATTATCTACATTGAGTTTGCCTACTTTAACCTGTCCTTCATACTCTTTTGCCAGTTCTTCAACAACTGGTCCGATGGCCCGGCATGGCCCACACCATTCTGCCCAAAAATCAACAACAGTCAATTTTTCGTTTGCAATCACTTCATTTTGGAAGTTGGCGTCGGTAAATTCTAATGCCATAACTTTTAAATTTAAGTTTGATTAATTACTAGGTTGAAATACAAAGATAACTCCAATTTCTGATTGTGGGCACTTTTGGCACTTCCATCGGTGCAATTATAACAATTGAGTGACAGAAAGGCATAAATTTAATAAAAGCCGTACAACCGTGTCACTTTTATACCTAATTTTGCCCTCCAAACACATAAACTATGGCCCAAATAGAATTAATCCGCGCCGGTCACGAATATGCATTTGATTCCATTGATGAGAACGGCGTAATCACTAAAATGGACACTAAACCAGAAATGGGGGGTGTTGGTTACGGTGCCAGGCCCATGCAGTTATTATTGAATGCCCTGGCAGGTTGTGCCAGTATTGATATACTATCCATCCTTAAAAAAAGAAAGCAGGAAATCACTGATTACAAAGTGACGGTGAATGGCCAGAGACAGGTTGGGCAAGAGCCCTCGCTGTGGACGGAAATATTTATGACTTTCAGTATTGACGGCGATGTAGACCGGTTAAGTGCCAAAAAAGCCATCGATCTTTCTTTGGATAAATACTGCTCCGTGGCGGCGACGCTTCGGGCGGCCGGTGCCACCATTAAATATGAACTGATCTTAAACGGTCAGTAATGTTGTATTGGCCGGCTTTTATGGCGACCGGTCCAAAGAAATAACCAGCTTATTTATCAAATCATCACAGCATAATTTTAATTGTACATGTCAAATAGAAAATTACACCCTGAGACCGAGGCGATCCGTCTGCAGACACCTACGACGGCTCAACAGGAACACTCTGTTCCCTTATATCTTACCAGCAGCTTTGTTTTTGACAAGGCCGAAAATATGCGGGCAGCCTTTGCCGGAGAAACCGACGACAATATTTATAGCAGATACAGCAACCCCAACGTAGATGAATTTGCAGCGAAAGTAGCCGCCATGGAGAAATGTGAGGCAGGTTACGCGGTGGCCAGTGGTATGGCCGCTGTATTCAGTTCTTTCATGGCACTTTTAAAAACCGGTGACCATTTACTCTGCTGCCGTTCAATTTTTGGCGGCACAGTGACCGTAATCACTAAATTCCTGGATAAATTCGGTATTGAATATACTTTTGTACCGGCTGATGATGTCAGTAGCTGGGAAAAAGAAATTAAGCCCAATACCAAAATGGTTTACCTGGAAACGCCTACCAACCCGCAACTGGAACTGGTAGACCTGGAAGCTGTCGGCAAACTGACCAAAAAACACGGGATTATTTTTAATGTGGACAATTGTTTTGCAACACCGGTTTTACAGACGCCTGTAGATTTTGGTGCAGACATCGTGCTTCATTCCGCCACTAAATGGATGGACGGCCAGGGGCGTGTCCTGGGCGGCGTTGTAGTGGGTAAAAAAGAATTGATCCATGAGATCTATCTATTCTGTCGTAACTCCGGGCCAGCTCTTTCTGCCTTTAACGCCTGGGTCTTAAGTAAGAGCCTTGAAACCCTTTCCATCCGTATTGACCGGCATTCTGCAAGTGCTTTAAAAGTAGCAGAAAGACTGGAAAAGAACCCGAAGATTGAATGGCTTAAATATCCGTTCTTACCCAGTCATCCACAATATGAGATTGCCAAAAAACAAATGAAAGCCGGCGGCGGTATCGTATGTTTCGAAATCAAGGGCGGGATAACCGCCGGAGCTAAGTTTATGGATAGCCTGGAACTATTATCCCTGACGCCTAATCTGGGCGATTCCAGAAGCATCGCTTCCCATCCGGCCAGCACCACTCATGGTAAACTCACAGAAGAGGAGCGGGCCAAAGTAGGTATCACCCCGGGACTGATCCGTATTTCAGTTGGCCTTGAACATCCCGATGATATCCTGGCAGATATTGAACAGGCCTTGGCTAAAATCTGATAATAATGTATGGATCCTGTTCCGACAGGTGCTTATAAAGACCGATCTCATTTAATTAGAAAGCATACCCAGATGGGTATGCTTTTTATTTAAATGGCAGGTTTTTTGTATATATCCAGGCGATCTACCATCAAAACAGTTGATTCATGACGAAAGTATGGCCTCATCTCATTTATTTATTTCGATCTAAGCTGATCATCGCAATTATCTTTGCGGGCTGCCTTTCCGTTAAAGCACAAAGTAGCGGAGATGCTATCTGGGGGCTGGATATTTCTCATCATCAGGGCAGGATCGACTGGAAAACCCTCGCTGCAAAAAAACCCGATTTTATCTATTTTAAGGCCACGGAGGGGAGCACCCATGGAGATGCCAATTATGAAGACAACAGGACTGAGGCCCGCAAACATGCAATCATAACAGGTGCTTATCATTTTTTTTCTTTTACCTCACCCGGTATCCGACAGGCGCTGCATTTTATTCATACGGCCAAACTTAAAAAAGGGGATCTTCCCCCTGTATTAGATGTTGAATGGATAAAGCCCATGCCCGCGGTAACAGCCGTGGTAAGAGAAGTGACGACCTTTGTGACTACCGTTGAAAAAGAGTTGGGCGTGCGCCCCATTATCTACACAGACTGTATGCTTTATAATCAATATCTGAAAGACCGGCTTCCGGGCAATTATAAATTATGGATTGCCAGCTATCAGTCAAAGCCGCAGTGTGATTGTATCTTCTGGCAAAAAAGTAATAATTATTCCATCAGTGGCGTAAACGGATATGTAGACTATAATGTTTTTATGGGTAGCAAAAGTCAGTTTCAGGATATCCGGATGCGTTAAAAGGAGCAAACTGACTGTAATTATCTCCATGCCTTAATTCCTTTTAAAAAAACTTTTATTTAAAATCTGGTGAACGCTTTTAAGGCTCAGGACGTTAAAATTAAGCGCTTCTTATGCATTACAATAGATTTCATTTTTTTCAAAAATAATTTTCCTTCTGAATGACCTAAAGTAATGTCTTAACTGCCCTCTTAACCAAATTTGCATGGTTTTAAACACGGAATAAGATTTACGGTGCGCCGTTGTTTCTCTCAGCCGGCAAGCGCTACAAAATAAAAACCAGCCATTCCTTTTGTTATAAAAAGTCATCGCTGGTTTTTTATGAGTATTTCGAAGCACTTATTTTTTATAAATATCTAGGCACAACCGCTTATGCTTCCTGTCCAATCACTTCACTTGAAAATTCAAAATGTATTTCCGGATTATTGGTAATCTCCGTATTCAGGAACCATTCACTTTGTGCCAGATAGACCGGATTACCGTCTTTGTCTTCGCCCGTATTCTGCTGTTTAAAACGCATAAAGTCGGCCAGAATTTTCGGATCCTCAGCGCTCAGCCAGCAAGCTTTATAAAAGGGCAGCGTCCTGAATTCCACCGCAGCGCCATATTCCTGCAATAAACGATACTGAATAACCTCGAACTGCAAATCTCCCACACAACCAATGATTTTTTTCGTACCGCCATATTGTGTGAATAACTGGGCCACGCCTTCATCGGTTAACTGGGCAATTCCTTTTTCCATTTGTTTGGTCTTCATTGGGTCTTTATTGACCAGTTCCTTAAAGATCTCCGGAGAGAAGGAAGGGATACCTGTAAAATAGAATTTTTCACCTTCTGTCAGTGTGTCGCCAATTTTAAAATTACCCGTATCAAAGAGACCGACCACATCTCCCGGATAGGCATCCTCAATAATATCTTTGCTGCGGGCCATAAAGCTATACGGGTTACTAAACCGTATATCTTTATTCAGACGGACATGTTTGTAATATTTATTGCGTTCAAATTTGCCACTGCATACCCTTAGAAAGGCAATCCGGTCCCTGTGTTTGGGATCCAGGTTGGCGTGAATTTTAAAGACAAATCCGCTGAATTTATCCTCTCCGGCACCGACTTCCCTGAGTGTGGTGTTCCTGTCCCTTGGTACAGGGGCAATATCAATAAAAGTATCCAGCATTTCTTTCACACCGAAGTTATTGACGGCACTTCCAAAAAAAACAGGAGCAATTTCACCGGCTAAATAAGCCGCGGTGTCCAGTTCACCATATACGCCTTCTATTAATTCAACGTCTTCACGCAGCGTATCAGCATCGGCCGTACCCAGCTTCTTGTCCAAAACCGGATCAGTCAGCTCTTCTATCACGACGCTCTCACTATCCGCCTTCATGCCAGGGGTAAATAAAACCAGGTTCTTTTCCCTTAAATTATACACTCCTTTAAAATCCTTACCGCTGTTAATAGGAATGGTCATCGGATGCAGGGTAAGCTTTAATTCTTTTTCAATTTCTTCCAATAAATCAAAACGGTTTTTACCGTCCCGGTCCATCTTATTGATAAATACGATTACAGGTGTATCCCGCATCCTGCAGACTTCCATGAGCCTTCTGGTCTGGTCTTCCACACCATTGACACTATCCACTACCAGCACCACGCTGTCTACCGCTGTCAGCGTACGGTAGGTATCTTCGGCAAAATCCTTGTGCCCCGGTGTATCCAGCAAATTGATTAAATAATCCTTGTATTCAAAGGTCATGACAGAGGTGGCCACCGAAATCCCACGCTGGCGTTCGATCTCCATAAAATCGGAAGTAGCGTGTTTTTTAATCTTATTACTTTTAACGGCACCGGCCGTCTGGATCGCACCCCCGAATAACAGGAATTTCTCAGTCAGCGTCGTCTTTCCCGCATCCGGATGGGAGATGATGGCGAAGGTCTTACGCCTGTTAATTTCTTTTTCGTATTTCATTTTTTTAAATAGGGGGCAAAGTTAAGGGTATTTGCGGCTTTTGCAAAGCGGCAAATACCCTGTTGATCAGTAGCTTTTAAGCACATTGTTTATTCCATTAATTCACTGAGTTCCAGCCACCTGAGTTCCTTTTCTTCCAATAAGGCGATAATTTCTGCGATCCTTTTACTGTGAACGCTCAGTTGCTCAAATTCAAGATTTCCATTTCCAAGTGCCTCCTCAAGGCTGGCTTTCTCGGTTTCCAGTTCAGCGATCTGTGTTTCCAGCTGTTCAAATTCCCGTTTTTCTTTGTAAGACACTTTTTTCAGCGCTGAATCTTTTTTTACCTCAGCAGTTGAATTTGACTGCTCCTTATTTGCTTCGGGTTGTTTTTTAGGTGCCAGGTTTTCGCTATTTTGCTTAAGCCGCGCTTCCTCCTGTTTTTGCCAGATTCTGTATTGAGAATAGTTTCCCGGAAAGTCACGGATATGCCCGTTGCCTTCAAACACAAAGAGATGATCCACCAGTCTGTCCATAAAATAGCGGTCATGTGATACAATCAGGATACAACCCTGATAGTCCATGAGAAAATTCTCCAGAACGGACAGTGTAGGAAGGTCCAGGTCATTGGTCGGCTCATCCAGGATCAGAAAATTCGGATTTCTGAAAAGGATTGTTAACAGCTGCAGCCTTTTTTTCTCACCCCCGGACAGGGATTCTATAAAAGTGTATTGTTTATCACCCGGAAATAAGAACAACTCGAGAAACTGCGCTGCCGAAAGTGCACCGCCACCCGCCAGCGGAAAACTTTCGGCGATGGATTTAACGTATTCGATAACACGAACATTTTCCTTAATTTCCAGGCCTTGCTGGGAGAAATTCCCGAAAACGACTGTTTCACCTATATTGACTTTTCCACTGTCTGCGGTTTCGATTTGCTGAATAATATTAAGCAGGGTCGACTTGCCGGCGCCGTTTTTTCCCACGACGCCAATCCGTTCGCCCTTCGTAAAAGTATAATCAAAGCCCTGAATAACCTTTTTGTCCCCATAGCTTTTATATACTTTTTTCAATTCCACCACCTTACCCCCCAGCCGTGTCATTTTAGCTTCCAGCTGCATTTGGGTATCTTCGATTTTTTGACTGGCCTTTTCAGCAACTTTATAAAAGTTGTCTTGTCTGGATTTGCTTTTGGTGGTCCTGGCTTTGGGCTGTTTACGCATCCATTCAAGTTCCTTTCTATAGGTATTGCGGGCTTTTTCTATAGTGGCCTGTTCGCTCTCAATGCGGGCCGCCTTGGCCTCCATATAATATTCATAATCGCCCCTGTATACCTGCATATCTGAACGATCCAGCTCCCAGATCTCCTCACAGACACTATCCAGAAAATACCTGTCATGGGTAACGAGCAGCAGTGTGATCTTTTCCTGATTCAGGTAATGTTCCAGCCATTCAATCATTTCTACGTCCAGGTGGTTGGTCGGTTCATCCATCATGAGCAATGTATGGCCTGGTTCAAAACCGATATCGATCAATGTCCTTGCCAGTGCGACTCTTTTACGCTGCCCACCGCTAAGTGTCGCCACCTTTTGATGATGCTGGGTGATATTTAACTTGGCGAAAATCTGTCCGACTTTAGCATCAAAGGACCAACCGCCGACTTCATCCATCAACTCGAAGGCACGGGCGAGCTGATCTGCATCTTCCGCTTCCACTGCAGTTTCATAGCTGCGGATGGCCTGAATGACTGGATGGGCTTCATGGAGTACATTATCCAGGATGGAGCCGTTTTCATCAAACTCCGGCTGCTGTTCAAATAAGGCCACTTTTACGTCTTTGTGCACCCAGAGTTTCCCCTCGTCCGGCGTCTCCTTGCCGGCAAGTATTTTAAGTAATGTACTCTTGCCCACACCATTGCGGGCAATCAGACCAATTTTATCCCCTTCATTGATATGAAAGGAAATATTTTTAAATAGAGGGACGATACCGAAACTCTTTGTTAGCCCTTCGGCCGATAGATAATGCATTTTGCAAAGATAACACGCAAGCCGGTAAAAAATTTTTAAATATATTAAATTTAGTTCCAGTTTTTATTCGTAAAAGCACAGTTTACATGCATTTTGAGCACTTTTGGAAACGATAATATTACCAAACAATCGAAGGATACATTCAAAAAAAATCTCAGATGTCAAGTCTAAAAAGGATTGAAGGTCGAAAAGAATGAATCCTTTAATTTTAAGTCGTCGTTTTTTACTTTCAAGACCCTGTTGTTAATAGAGCCGTAAGCAGGATAGGCACTATGAACTCCAAGCCAAATTAGCATTATTACACTGGTAATCTTCATATCTTCGCTTTATGTTACAAAAATATCCCATAGGTCTTCAGCGTTTCCGGGAAATTCGGGAGGGGGGCTATGTTTATATAGATAAAACTGAAGCCATCCACCAACTAGTAAAAACCGGTAAATATTATTTCCTCAGCCGCCCCAGACGCTTTGGCAAGAGCTTGCTCGTAGATACTATTGAGGAACTTTTTAGAGGCTCTAAAGCCTTATTTGAAGGGCTTTGGATCCATGACAAGTGGAGTTGGATTCAGTCCAGTCCCGTTATCCATTTTGACTTTTCAGAACTACCTTATAAGGAGGAAGGCCTCAATGAAGCCATTACATACGGGCTCAATATTAATGCTAAAAAATATGGAGTTGCGTTAACAGGTAATAGTATTAAAGTTCAGTTCAGGGAACTTATTGAATCTTTATCTGTTATGGGCAACGTGGTTATCCTAATAGACGAATACGATAAACCCATCATAGATTTTCTGGATGAGCCTGAGCAGGTAGAAATTAACCGCTCCATCATGAAGAGTTTTTATTCCATTTTGAAGGGTAGTGATAAATATATCCGGTTTCTCCTTATTACCGGGGTGAGCCAATTTAGTCAGGTCAGCATCTTCTCTGACCTGAATAACCTGGATAATATAACGCTGGCACCTCAATATGGGGGTATTATTGGTATCACACAACAGGAACTTGAGGAAAACTTTGTGAAAGAAATAGCAAGGTTGCAACAAGGAAGGCCTAATATCTTATCTCATATTAAAGACTGGTATAATGGTTACACCTGGAATATGCAGACCTGGGTCTATAATCCTTTTTCACTGCTTAAGTTTATGAAGTCTCCCGTTTTCCACAATTACTGGTATGCCACTGGTACGCCTA
>Ga0182744_1002339_pt1 | contig 15624 bp, 8 predicted proteins | sample eDN3rd30CKraftMG_FD_128525 | JGI IMG/M metagenome (GOLD analysis project Ga0182744, IMG submission 128525) | Enriched Miracle-Growth compost microbial communities from Emeryville, California, USA - eDNA 3rd pass 30_C Kraft MG (version 2) (version 2) ...
AAAGCGGAGACTTTCTAAAGGGTACTTACCAAATGGCCATAAAAGGCAGAATGCCAAAAATTTGGTTGTACGGTAGTTTAATTCAGTGGCGGTATCACCTACGACTTGAAACAGATTATGCAAGATAAAGGTATCTCCAACACTTATTATGATTGAGGTCAGCCATATTGGGCAAACAAAGCCTTGGTCAGGAATTTCCCAAAGCGAGCGAACAACTCCTCTGACAAATTACGACCGATTACTCTCATTTATTCAGCGCTTCTGCGCTCCCACAACATAGCAAGAACAAAAATTTTCGCCAGTCTATTCTACGGTTCGTTTTTTGGTATAAGTTCCTGCAAATGACTTTCTGAACTTTTTAATATAGGCCGATGGAGTCAATTTAAAAAGCTTCTGAAACTGCGCCCTGAAGTATTTTACATCACTAAAGCCCACAATAAATGCAACTTCATTGACATTGTTTTGTGTATTTACAAAAAGCTCAGCTGCCTTTCTTAGCCGGACAAACCGAACAAAACCCGCCACAGAATAGCCGGTAAGCCCATGAATTTTCTTATAAAGACTGGAATGGCTCATACACATCTCATCTACCAATATCTGGACTTTGAACTGATCATCATCCAAATGTTCCTTTATCACCTCAATGCAGTTCTCAAGGAAAATTTTATCTTCCTCAGTCAGTTTATGCTGATGGTCCTGCATAGTGATCTCATTGTAAAAATATTTTTGCAGGCTGCTTTTTGCCTTAAGCAAATTATGAACTCTTGCCAGAAGCAATTCTTTCTCGAAAGGTTTTGTTATATAATCGTCCGCCCCTACTTCTACGCAGCGCAATTTAATTTCGGCGGAAGCTTCCGCCGTCAAAATAATTACTGGGATATGACTAAACCTTTCGTCCGATTTGATAGACTGACAGATGACATCCCCAGTCAATGCCGGCATAATCAAATCCAGAATAACTAAATCTGGTACCTTTTCCTGGATAAGTTTCCAGGCAAGCTCCCCGTTTTCCGCCCTGAGCAGTTCATGACCTTTAAATAGGCTGCAAACAAATGTCCTGATTTCTGCATTATCATCCGCAATAAGGATTGTTTTGCGATCGGAAAACAGTTCTACAGGCACATCCTTGCTATCCATAACCGCCGTTTTTTCCGGACGCTCCCCATGTATACTGTCTCTACTTGCCTTATTATTAGGCGCTTCAGAAATCTCCTGCTCACTTATGATCATCGTTGACGGGTTCTCGTTATCTCCATTTTCGATAATATCCTCCGCTACCCCAACATGCTTTTCCGTCAATTCAGAGATGTCTGCTCCCTGAAAATGCGCCTTGCCTTTTGGTAAAACAATTTTAAAAGCAGTGCCTTTACCTACTTCGCTTTCCAGGGTAATATGGCCATGGTGCAAAGTCACAAATTCTTTCACAAGGAACAATCCAATTCCAAAACCGGCTTTGGCTCTTTGCGTCGTATCATGGCGCTGATAGAACTTCTGGAATACTTTTTCTTTTTCCTCATTTGGAATCCCCTTGCCAGTATCTTCCAGCCGGATCACCACTTCCTTGTCATTGGCTTCTAATTTTAAAAGAATTTGTCCATTTTGTTCCGTGTATTTAAATGCATTGGAGATCAGATTAAATAAGAGAATTTCAATTTTCTCTGCGTCGCCATAAATGCTCAGGTGTGCTTCCGTACTCTCAGGGTCGCATGGCGAATTTACCGGTCCCTCGAACCTATAGTCGATATTTTGGGACTTTGCCTGGTAAGCAAAACTCTCGAAGACTTCCCTGCATAGGTCACCAATGTCCAGTTTGCAAATATGCAATTGCGTTTCTTCTCTGTCAGCTTTTCGAAAAAGCAGTAACTGACTGATCAGGCCAAGCATTCTTCTGGAATTTTTATAAGCAGTCCTGATTGTTTCCGGCTGACTGGTTTGGTCAGCATGCGCCATTAATTCCTTGATGGGATTGATGATCAGTGTCAGCATCGTCCGGAACTCATGCGATATATTCGTAAAAAATGCAATCTTCCTTTCATTAAGTTCGCGCTCCGCATTGGCATTCATACGGGTGAGTTTCATTTCATATAACAAGTGGGTCCTTCGTTGCCTGTATTTCTGATAAGCATAAATTAAAGCGCCCAACGCCAGTAAATATAACAAGTATGCCCACCATGATCTGTACCAGGGTGGCAGCACATGGACCTGCAGCGTTCGCTCCGTCACGAGTAAAGGTTTTCCATCGGGTAGTAATACCGCCAAATGCAAAATATAATCCCCTTCATTAAGCCTGGAATAAGTGATATTATGGCTATTGCCGATGCTGATCCAGCCCTTATCCCAGCCTTCAAGGTAGTAACCATATTGCACACTCCCAGGTGCATCATAATTAAGACCAGCATACCTTACCTGAAAATTTGCCTGATTAAAAGGTATTGTAATGGAAGTAAAATCAACCGGAGAAGCATCTTTTGATAACAAACCGGTCTGTTCAATAGGCACATTATTTACCTTAAAACTGGTAATCAATACTTTAACAGAAGCAACCACTTTATTGACGGATTCAGGCGCAAATTCATTAAATCCGGCAATGCCGCCAAACAAGAACTGTCCGTTAGTGAGCGCAAGCGCAGCATTATAACTAAACTGATTGCTTTGCAGCCCGTCATGTGCATGGTAATTAAATACTGTTTTTGTGTCCGGATCAAATACACTTAGCCCATTATACGTACTACACCATATCCGGCCCTTTTTATCCTTGAGCAAATTCAAAAGGGAATTACTGGAAAACCCATTGTCCATGGTGTAACTTGTAAAAGTTTCCTCGTTTGGATTGTATAACATTAAGCCACCACCTTCGGTCCCTACCCATAACCGGTTCTTATCATCTTCGATAATGGCTCTTACCGGATAACCTACATGGACATATTCATGATGTTTATGAATCGTATCCAGCTTAATAAGCTGATCATAATTACCCATCCAGATATTACCCAGATGGTCTTCATAAATCGTGTGAATATTGATGAGCGTTGTATCATATACTTCAAATTTGCCCTCTTTCCTGTTAAACTGAAAAAGCACATCACCCAGCGTAGCGCCAAGCCAGATCCGATGGCGGCTATCTTCGAAAAGTTTCCAGAAATTCTTGGCATAGCTGTTTCTATATGGATTATAACAAGGATAATGTTTAAACTGATGGCTGCCGGCAGTCAGCCGGTCGATACCTCCATTGAAAGAAGCCACCCAGATATTGTCCTCGTGATCATTAATGATACTAACAATATAATTACCGCTGAGAGAGCCAGGATCATCCTGATGATGCGCATAGTTCTTAAATAAATTTGTTTTCGGGTCCCAATAGCTTATTCCACCGCCGTCCGTACCGATCCAGACCTTATGGAATTTATCCTCGCAGAAGGAAAGGATAAAATTACTGGCGAGCGAGTTTGGATTAAAATCATCCTTACTGATTGTTTTAAAGGCGGCATTATCCATGTGCAACAGACTAACGCCTCCTCTTAGGGTAGCGATCCATTTCCTTCCCTTTTTATCTTCATAAACACTATATACGGCAGCACTTTTCAACTGGTTTTTTTCCCGGCCTTGTTTGATAAATTCAAAACCAGTACTGGCGTTTGCCCCCTTTGGTAAAACGGCTACGCCATTTCCATCCGTCGACACCCATAATAGGCCATTTTTATCCCTTAATAAATTGGTGATATTGCACCTTGACAATTGCGTACTATACTCATATACTGTCTTTTGTGATAAATTATAAGTGAACAAACCATCCTCGGTCCCTACCAGTAATTGACCCTTGTCAGGTTCATAAAGCAACCGGGTTGCGATTGGCACCTCAGAAGATATTTCGCTGAGGGATCTCTCATGGGGAATAAACTGATATAGTCCTTTGTCTTTTAAATAAACCAAATAGGTCCCATTTACATATGGCGCTATGGCCGTCACATTTAAACCGACATTCCCCGCAAGTAAAATCTGATGAAATATCCGTTGATCGGCGCTCTTAAAAAGTAACCCATAATTTTCTGTAGCAACCAATACACAGCCCGTACTATCCGCCAGTATATCTTTGACCCTGGCCCGGGTCTTTAAGGCCTGCTTTTCCCCCTGTGGCAGATAGTAGGCAGCATGGAATTTGAAATCCTGATAGTCAAATCGGACAAAGCCCATTTGCGTGCCCACCCAAAGGCTCCCTGACCTGCCTTCCTTAATAACCGTGACATGGTTATTAATCAGGGAAAAACTGTCGCTTAATTTATTTCTGAATACATCAAAGTCTGCACCGTCATACCGGTTTAACCCGTCATATGTACCCATCCAGATTAACCCATAATGATCCTGCACAAGACAAGTCACCGCATTATTAGAAAGCCCGTCCTCTACACCTATGTTATCAAAGGAAAGTGTATCAATGGTCGCGCTTTTCCCGTTAAGCCCCATTCTGTCCTGCGCGTGCAACGGGCAGTGGCAGAAAAAGGTAACCATGGCCGCTACCCCCCAATAAAATAATATGGAAATAGACTTTCTGAACATACATACGCTGTTATAGCCCAATTATTTATTTAATAATCTTAATAAATACGATCATAAAGAAGGCGCCACTGGTTGAATCGTACCATCCTCATTAAACTGCAATCTATCAATACATACTTCCCGGTGATAACCAGCGGCATCACCCATATGAATCCCTGTAGGCCGATGAAACCGGTGATATACAATGTACCATTCATCTTTACCCGGTACCTGTATCACCGAATTATGCCCGGTCCCGTAAATGCCCTTTTCGGGAACTTTTTGAAGGATCAGGTTATGTTTTGGTATGGTGATTGGTCCCACAGGACTATCTGAATATCCGTATCTGACCCGGTAATCCGGGCTCCTGGTGTCATTTTCTGACCACATAAAATAATAGCGTTTATTTCTGTAAAACACATAAGCACCCTCCCTAAAAGTATGATCCGGGGTAATCACTTTAAGCGAGCCTTTCTTTAAAGATTCCATATCCGGATTCAATTCGGCCACTTTCAGGTAACCATTGCCCCAATAAAGATAATCCTTTCCACTGACCGGATCGTGAAAAACGGCCGGATCGATCGCCTGTCCTCCCTTGGTCTCTTTACCGATCAATGGCTTGCCGCTGTCTTTAAAAGGGCCTGTCGGATTTTGTGAACTGGCTACACCGATTTGCTGACCTGCCACAAAATAGTAATAGTACTTATAATTCTTGCCTGATTTCTTTTCGATAATCGTAGGTGCCCAGGCATTCGTGTGCGACCAGGATACATCCTTTTTCAAGTCAAGAATGACCCCTTCATCCTTCCAATCTTTCAGGTTCTCTGAGCTAAAAGCTTTAAAATAAGTGCCGCTCCAACCTGTAAATCCATCACTTGTGGGATACAGATAATATTTTTGGGTTTTATGGGCATACAAAATATCAGGATCAGCATAAAATCCCTTTAATACGGGATTTTGTTTATTGTCAAAGGGTACATATCCAGGATCGGTGCCTGCTGTAGTCATCTGGATTTTTTGAATAGTTCCATCAGGATTGTAATTTAAAAATTCAGTACAGACCGAGCGGCTGAAACTGCCTCCATCAGGCTGAACTCCTCCGTTATGGTATATAAAGTACCATTGTCCTTTAAAATCTACGATTGCATGATGATTGGTGTTGCAGTTTCCAGCCAGTTCATTGATGACTCCTTTATAGGTATAAGGACCATCAATATGGTCTGCCATGGCATAAGCCGTTTTTTCCGGAAACCCTGTTGAATAACTCAGGTAATATTTGCCCTTATATTTATGAACCCAGGCAGCCTCCGTAAACTCAAAACCATCAAATTTCATTTGCCTTACAGGGCCGTCAATCGCGGTCATATTTTCCTTTAATTTCGCATAGTAACATTCTCCATTTCCCCAAAACAACCATGCTTGACCGTCATCATCTATAAAGACAGTCGGGTCCAGACAAGCCCAGCTATGTGAGGAAGCAAAACAGTCTTTACTGGTCAATAATGGTTTGCCGATGGCGTCTTTATAAGGCCCCTCAGGCCTGTCCGCCACAGCAACGCCAATGCCCGACCAATTAGTGCAGAAATACCAATAGTATTTGCCGTTGCGGGGGATAACCTGGCCTGCCCAGGCAGCCTTGCTCTTTGCCCAGGAAATATCAGAAGATTTTAAAGGAGTCGGATATTCTGTCCAGTTGTGCATGTCTGTCGTACTAAATGCCAACCATTCCCGCATATGATAACCCTTTTGTCCTCCGGCCGCATCACGGCCGGTAAACAACCACAGCGTATCTCCAAGGACCAATGCTGCCGGGTCAGCTGTAAACTCATGGGTAATGATGGGATTTCCATCAGCGCTAAAGTGATATAGGTCCCCGTTAGCTTCGGGGCGCAATAAATCTGCCGGAACACCTTTCCATTTGCTTTGGAGCCGGCGCGCTTCCTCCTTACTGATACTGATCACGCTACCATGTCTGGGATTAAAATCTTTCGTAAAATAAGCGGGCGTTTCTGAAAAATGCACCAGGTCCTCAGATTGCTGATACGCATATTTTCCCACGCCATAGAGGTCGTACATAAGCAGATACTGGTCTGCATGATTTAGTTTAAAAACACTTGAACCTTCCACACTGGTGTCTTTTTCTGCAAATGCATCTATATATCCCGGTAATTCCTTCCAGGGGCCCCACAGCGTCTGACTCGTCGCCTGTTTGATGCCGCTTTGCACCTCCTTGCCCCCAGCGTCTTTTGTATTGCCTTTGAAGAAAAAATGATACAAGCCGCCCTTTAAAATAATATCGGCATCGATCCCACCGTATTTTGGACTAAATAATAATTTAGGTGCGGATTCAAAGCCCGAAAAATCCTTATTTGCATAAGCGGCATAAAAATCAAGCTTTTTATTACTATTAAACCGGACTGTAAAATAAACAAGGTATTTGCCCACTTTAGGATCATAAATTGTTTGCGGTGCCCAAACCCACTTCACATCCCTGAAACCATCCGGATAAGCCTTTGCCAGGTCGACAATATGGTGAGACCAGTTGAGTAAATCATTTGAATGCATCAGCACAATACCCGGATTATGGTCCCACCCGTTTTTCACGGTATTCATATCAGTAGCCACCAGATAAAAATCCTTACCGGTCTCTCCTCGCAATATATGCGGATCCCTGATGCCTCCTGTTGCAGAAATACTGTCTGAGGCAATGACCGGTTTGTTATTATTTAAGGCTTTCCAATGAATAGCATCCTTGCTGGCAGCAAAACGCAGCGCTTCCTGATCCTGCCCCCTTCCTTCAAAATAGGCAAACAAATAACCGTCCTGGACGCTCCTGTCATCTTTTGCCCTTTGCGCTAAAAGTTCGTGATTACTCCATAAAACACCTGCCAGTAACAGACCATTTATCACCCATTGCTTTATTATTCTCATGGCGTTCCGTTTATTTTTTAAGGCTATATAATTTACATGCATGGGCAGCCAGAACGGCAGATACTGTTCCATGGCTACGCCCTTCTTTTTTCCCGGACCAGATGTCCGTTAGAGACGCCGTTTTAAGTCCCAGCGCAGCAAGGGGCACAGTCACCGTGATGGGCGACGTACTATCAGAAATATTAAATAAGGCCAGGTAATGCTCCCCGGTCCTGGCATTCACTGAAGTCACTGCCAGCCGGCCATCTTTTTGAAAAAGCTGCCTTACCTTAGTTCCATTTCGGTGCATGGCCAGCGCCGCTTTATTGGTCAGCAATCCGCGGGTAAAGGAATCAAGGCTAGGCAAGTCTCCCCCAAACATTAAAGGAGAGCGGAAGATCAAAAAGAAGCTCATCAGTGAATACTGTTCGTCTCGGGTAAGCCTTGTCATGCGGTCAGTGCCTCTTTCTCCCCTGATGGCTATCCGGCCAAGCGGGATCATATCACAATCCGGCCAGGTGCCCGGCTGAATATAAGGATACCACTGCTCAGCAACTTTCATCAGGTGGGTAATATGAGGCCATGTATCCCAGACATCATCTACCATGCGCCACATATTGGCATTGTTCGCTATGCTCGGGCCATCAGCAATGGGTGTTTCTCCTGGGGAAGTACTGAAAACAATAGGCCTGCCTGTCCTATCAATGGCTTTTCTGATCATTTCTATTTCTGCCTGATGATAAGGACGTGACAGGTCGTCCACCTTTATAAAGTCAACGCCCCAGGACGCATATAATTCCAAAATTGAATTATAATAAGCCTGGGCACCAGCAGCAGTACTGTCAATGGTATAATTATCTTTTAGCCAGGCACATTGCCCTTTTGGGCTAAATATCTGATCTGCCGTATAAGCAGTACCCTTGACAGGCAATTTGCGGGCGACCGCTTCTACGGGCACGCCACGCATAATATGGATACCGAATTTAAGACCCCTGGCATGAATATAATCTGCCAAGGCCTTAAATCCTTTGCCATCTTTTGCGGAAGGGAACCTGTTGACGGCCGGAATATAACGTCCGTATTCATCCAAGTTATAAATCGCATCTTTTTGGTTATATCCGCCTGCCTTATCATTAGAAACATACCAACGAATATCCACAACAATATACTGCCAGCCGGAGGCTTTTAAATGACTGGCCATATAATCTGCATTGGCTTTTACTTCCGCCTCCGTTACCGTTGGGCCATAAGCGTCCCAGCTATTCCAGCCCATGGGTGGTGTGCGTGCCCATGATTTAAATGTAAATGTTGATTGGGCATGCATTATCTCTAGGCAAAGCAATAGGCCTATCAGCATTAATGACCGGTTCAATACGTATTTTCTCATTGTCAAAGTTTGCCTGTGTTAATCAATTTCAAGCCAGTATATTCTCCGTTTACAAAATTCAGTAATGATCCGTTCTATAACAGCAGCCAATATATTTGTACAATTGACAAATAATAATTTATGGGCAACAGGTTAATTTTTAACAGGTCATAGGGAACAATCCCTGCAAAGAAAGAACGATTCTAACTAAATTGATAATCAATACAATCTTACTATTTTTCAAGGAAAGGCATAATCGCCAGTCTTATTGCGATAAACCATATCAATCAAACTTCCAACCATGGTTAATCTTAAAACAACCATTCATAAGGTTCGGTCGCGATTTCGAAGATAAACAATATTTGTACAATTGACAAATATTAATGAAAAATCAAAAATATTTTTAAAGAGGGCCATTTATATTTATTTCGCTGTATAACCAAACCCGTTTGGGAAAACAGATTAATATATTATCCCTCAATAAATTAGATTTTAAAAACATCCATAGCTTAGAATGGTATCCTGAAATTTAAGCTCTTTCTGTCCCCAGATTTCTTTGCAGGTTTGAATTTTTTTTGTCTCACGAATTTCAACGGCAGCCCTTTCTGAAAGAAACTACCTGTATTTATAGAAAGTTAAAGTATAAGTGAACCATTTTTAAGAAGGCTCCAAACCTTTGAACGAAAGCTTAGTGATTCATAATAACGCTTAAAACCAGTCTATTCTGACTTTTAAAATCGATTTTTTTAATGCATTTGCTGTGGCCGATTAAATGGAATGTAAATGGCTGATTATTCAAGAATTGTAAAACAGCATGTGATTATAGAATTTTGCCCGTCAATTACAACGGGTTAGCGTGTTTTAATATTGAGAATCAAGACATTTTCAAGCCGTTCAAGGATTAGTTAATTCACCGTTGTATATAAGCAATTACAGGCATCCATGGCAATTTTGCCTTACCTTTGCGCCAGAAATTCTAGGTTTGAGACCCATTTATTAATTCTATTCAGATATGAAGAAATTAAATATCGTTGTATTGGTAGTCATCGCAGTAGTTATTGCACTACTGATCAGCCAATTAGGAGACTTTTCTACTTATGAGACCATCAAATCAGCCAAAGCAAAAGAAGGCAAGACGGTGACCGTTATCGCCAAACTCGATAAAAGCACTTTAAAATATGATCCGGTTAAAAACCCGAATTACCTGACCTTCCAGGTCATTGACACATTGGGTGACCGGATGCCGGTAGCCTATTATTACGAAAAGCCAACGGATATGGAGAAAAGTGAACGCATTGTCCTGAAAGGTAAAATGGACAAGGAAGGCATTTTCCAAATCCGGGAACAAAGTGGAATCCTTCTTAAATGCCCTTCCAAATATAAGGATGATCCCAACGCCATGAAGCAAGACTTCAGTGCCAGCAGGTAGTTTATTACAGTGCTCTTGCACTGTTTTACTCTCAAAAGCTTATTTTAAAAAGACCCAGCATTTCCATTTCCATTCACAGTATTATTAATTCGAGACATGACCTATACAGGTGAGCATTTATTACCCGGCCAATTGGGACACTTAGCAAGTATTGTTTCCCTGGTGGTCTCCCTCATTGCTACTTTTGCATTTTTCAAATCCAACCGGGCGGTTATCCCCGAGGAAAAGAAAAGCTGGCTAAAACTGGCGAGAACAGCGTTTTTTGTAGAAGCACTGGCTGTAGTGGTCACCATTGGCTGTCTTTATTATATCCTTTCCAATAACCTATTTGAATATTATTACGCCTGGAGCCATTCAGACAAAACCCTGCAAACCGAATATATCTTTTCCTGCCTGTGGGAAGGTCAGGAAGGCTCCTTTTTACTCTGGACATTCTGGCATTGTCTATTGGGTATTATTGTCATTGCCAAAGGGGGCAAATGGGAAGCGCCCGTAATGACAGTAGTAAGTTTTGCCCAGTTTTGTCTGGCCACCATGATTATCGGTGTTTATGTTTTCGGGCTCAAAATCGGCAGTGACCCCTTCTTACTGATGCGCCAAAAAGGCATTTTAGACAACGCCCCTGTTTTCATTGATCAGGCAACCGGTCTTTTTAAACAGGATTACCTCAAATACTTAAAAGACGGGCAAGGCCTGAATGCTACTCTTCAGAATTATTGGATGGTCATCCATCCACCGATTCTCTTTTTGGGATTTGCCTCTACCACGATTCCATTTGCCTATTGCTTCAGCGGCCTTTTAAACAAAGATCACGGTTGGACGAAACCGGTAGTTCCCTGGGCAGCCTTCAGTGGCGGTATTCTGAGTTTGGGGATTATGATGGGGGGTGCCTGGGCTTATGAAAGCCTTAATTTTGGTGGTTATTGGGCCTGGGATCCGGTGGAAAACGCCTCCATGGTGCCCTGGCTGATTATGGTGGCCGGTCTGCACTGTAACCTGGTCTTTAATCACTCCAAATACTCGCTGAAAACGACGTATTTGTTCTATATTCTCTCCTTTAGCTTTGTATTGTATTCCACTTTCCTGACCAGAAGCGGCATATTAGGAGACACTTCTGTGCATGCCTTCACCGGGGCAGATATGAGTGCGCAATTAATTTTATTTATTCTGGTCTTTTTCCTACCTGCCATCTTCTTGTTCTTTAAGAACAAAAACAGCATGCCAACGGTAAAAAAAGAAGAAGAACTATATAGCAGGGAGTTCTGGATGTTTATCGGCTCACTGGTATTATTCTTGTCTGCCCTGATCATTATCGGCCAGACCTCCATGCCTGTTTTCAATAAGATTTTCGGTACCAAGATTGCCCCTGCTGAAGATCCCAAATTTGCCTATAATAAAATACAAATCTTTATTGCATTTGTCCTGGGAATGTTAACTGCCATCACGCAGTTCCTTAAATACAAAAATTCAGGCAAAAAAGACCTCAAAAGACTGATAACACCGACGATCATTGCATTGGCACTCACCGTCATTTTCTGTTTGATTATAAAAATTGATTATTACACCCACGGTGCAGGCTTTTTGGTCGCCCTATACCTGACGACCTTTGCAGCGATATATGCTGTCGTTGGTAATTTCACCTATATCCTTGCAGTACTCAGGGGTAAAATCAAAACAGCCGGTGCCAGTGTTGCCCACATCGGATTTGGCTTATTGCTATTCGGAGTGTTAATATCATCCAGTAAAGAGCTGATTCTCAGCCATAATACAACCGGTATCGCTTTATTCGAAAAGACAAAGGATGAGGATCCTGCTGAGAATATTACTTTGTTCAAGGGAGTCCCCATTGATATGGGCAGGTATATGGTCACCTTTGTCGGTGATTCGATGAATACCCGTGACAAACAACGCGTCTTCACCGTTCATTTTAAAGGAAAAACAAATGGGGAAGAATTTACGCTGCATCCCTACTGGTTGAAAAACAACCGCCAACAGGAAGGTTATGGCGCTACACCGGACTCCAAACATTTTTGGAATAAGGATATATACACTTACGTTTCCTCCTGGCAAAAAGAAGGAATGGATACCACTACCTTCAGGCCTGCTGAACTGGCGGTAGGCGATACGACGTTTTATTCAAACGGGATGATTATCCTGAATAAAGTAAATGTCACTCAGTCCGCTATTCAATCCGGCAATGATTCCAGCATGACAATGGGCCTGGATATGACCGTTGTTACCAGGGACGGCTCCAAATTCCCGGCCACACCTAAGGTGGTGATCAATAAGGACAAAGCAGATGTAATAGCTGATACCGTACTGGCGCAGGGTCTGGTCATTAAATTCAACAAGGTGTTAAATGACAAGAACGGTAAACTGGAAATTGGCGTGAAGGAAAGCAATTCTTTAAATGATTCATTGACATTAAAAGTCATTGAGTTCCCACTGATTGGGGCTGTCTGGTTAGGGGTAATCGTCATGGTAATCGGCTTTTTTATGAGCGTTTACCAAGGCTATCGTAAACTTAAATTATCCAAATCGACACGCTAGTTCATTAAAAGGGACTTACCTTTGATAAGAACAACCTCGTTTAAAAAGACATCGTAGCGGACCAAAAAAAGAAAAGCAATGAAAAAGAAACCCATACATACAAAAAAGATTTCTACTAAAAGCAGAGGAGTGCTTTTAGGTGTTTCCATGCTGTTTTGCCTGCTTCTCATCAACCTGTCCAATCTGATGGCACAATGCGCGCTCTGTACGAAAACCGCGCAGCAACTGGGCGACGGACCCGCCGCTGGTCTGAATAAAGGCATTCTTTATTTAATGGTAATCCCAATAGGCATTCTTTCCATTATTGGTATAAAATGGTATAAAAAAGAAAAAGTTACAAGGATGTTGGAGGATGGTGAGCAATAGGAAGTAACCATTAATAGAACTAAATAAGACCTCCTTTTTATTATGGTATAGAAAAGCCAAAGAGACAGGCGTGCTGTACTTATTGAATCAAGGCATCGCAAACTGCTCTGAAATAGATTTAAACCTTAGCGACCTGCTATTGGGTTAAGAGCAAAAAAATATCAAGTACAAAGAACATAAAAAATTCCAAATGGCTTTTGAAATGGCTTTTGAAACCCCTTCAAAAGCACTTAAATTCTACTAACCGGGTTATTACAGGCATTCGCGCTATCAACATATTTTTCTGAACTGACAAGATCGTGATACCAGCATTATCATTACCTTAGTTTAATGCAAAGCGTAAATTATTCTTTTAGAGAAACAAGCAGACTTTTCCGACCAGCATTCCTGTTTAGTTTCCTGCCAGTTTTTGTAATCATGGCCTGGCTCTTTTTTGATCAAAGAGCCAAACGTGATAATTTAGGCGTGATTCTAAGTATAGTGACAATCGTTATTTGCATCGCAGCCCTTTGTTTTATGTTTCTTCTAAAACTTACGACAAAAATAACTGATGAAGGTATCGCATTCAAATATGCACCAACCATGCGCCAATTTAAGATTTACCCGTGGGAACAGATTGCCTCTGTCAGCATAGTCAGTTATAACCCTTTGCAAGATTTTGCCGGCTGGGGCCTGAAAAAAAGCAAAAAATATGGCAAAGGCTATACCACTAAAGGAAATAAAGGTCTCTGGATACAACTTACTGACAGCAAAGCATTTTTCTCTCCATTTTTGCAACGGACAAAATTAGTGCATACATCCCGAAGGAAAAATTTCATTCTCTTTCCTGAAACTGTAATAGATGTTGTAAAACCCCACGTTGTATTCATCTATGCATCTCCAAGTAATGTAAAATCTGCGTATCTGTAAAATAAAAAGCCAATATTCAAATACAAATGATTGTCTATAAATTACCAGCCTTTGTTGCCTCTATTTAAACACAATGGCAAAACCACTTGCTCACCTCGGGATATCTAAATCAAGTCCATTTTATAAAGCCTGTTATTTTATACTTTCAAAGCACAGATAACGATCTGTCATTTAATAATCATGGATATTTGTCACGTTATTCTAAAATGCCAACCTGTGAATAATATATTATTATAGTATTTTGATATTAGAATATCATATTATTATTATTATTTGATATCAAAATGTTATATTATGATACTTTTTAAATGAACCACACCAATACTATGATAGTTGTTGATTAGCATCCAATCCTTTCAATAAAAAGTTCTCTATATTAGCTGGCGAGATGGTATAAGTTTTTGCATTTGGGTAATTTTCGGTAAATGTTGTTGAAAATTTCGCCTTTGCTTTAGGATTCCATTTAAATTCAAAAGCAAAAAGCTCATCTCCTTCATGTTCCTCAATTAAATCTATTTCTTGTTGCTGCGTTGTCCGCCAAAAATATTGCTTTGCGTCAATGCCTTGGTATTTCAAAAATTTCATGCGTTCCGCAATTATAAAATTCTCCCATAATGCTCCAACATCTGTTCTTTCCCCAATAGGTTTAAAGTTGTTTATAATGGCATTTCGGATTCCGCAATCAAAAAAGAATATTTTTTTCCCTTTTTTAATTTCATTCCTTACATTTTTGCTAAGAGCAGGCAAAGTAAATACAACATAAGCTTTTTCCAGTAAATCTATGTATTTCTCCACCGTCAACCTATTTACACCAATTACAGTAGCCAATTCATTAAAATTGACTTCACTTCCTATTTGTAAGGCCAATGCCTTAAGAAGCTTTTCCAGTACAACTGGTTTATTTATTTGTTCTAAAATCAACAAGTCTTTATACAAATAGCTTCCCGCTAATAATTTTAAAAGCAATTTCTCCTCTCCTTGATGTGTTACGATTTCGGGATAATAACCATAAATCAATCTATGCTCTATGAGACTTTTCTCCTTTAAAAAGTTGTCGTGCTTAACCATTTCTGCGAAACTTAATGGATAAAGCATGTATTCATACTTTCTACCTGTAAGCGACTCAGTTACACGATTTGCCAACTCAAATGCTGAGGATCCAGTCGCAATCACCTGTACCTCCTTTATCTGGTCAGTAATAATTTTAAGCGTTAATCCAATATTTGGGATACGTTGTGCCTCATCGATAAATAATATGGAATACTTCCCAATAATAGTTCTCAACATGGGCATACTTGTATCGGTTAATGCAGATCTTGTGCTGGCCTCATCTCCATTTAAATATAAAAATGATTGTCCCTCTAAAACCTGTTGAACTAACGTAGATTTTCCACACTGTCTTGGGCCAAATATTAGTATTGCCTTCCCTTTAAACATCCTAGAGGCTATGGATTCTTGTAATAAACGATGAATCATCTGATATTTTTATGCAATAATAAGATTTTTATTCTATAATATCATATTATAATAATAATTCGTTACTGTAATAGATAATTATTAT